>ERZ1026858.9-NODE-9-length-116015-cov-75.857218_pt1 | contig 116015 bp, 78 predicted proteins | sample MGYA00380159_ERZ1026858 | MGnify/ENA primary metagenome ERZ1026858 (study PRJEB33269, sample SAMEA4719795) | human gut metagenome | biome: human-associated habitat; feature: organic feature; material: feces | place: Cameroon | collected 2013-10 ...
TGTTTCTCGTCCACTCGTTGAGCCATCAATGTGAAGATAGCGTCCACATCGGCTTGTATCTTCTTTTCATACTTCTCATTCATAGTCTTTTCATTTTTATCGTTCATTATAAGAGAGTGGAAGAGTGGTTGATATTATATCAACTTTCTTCAGAAAACATGAGATTTTTTGCACAAGCGTTTCTGCCTCCTTTGGCTTGGGCATGTTTTCTCTCGCAAGTGTCACCTGAATGTTATAGACTGCGGAATCATTTGTAGTCGCACTGTGTGCATAGCTAAGTGATTTCAGCATACACCATTCCAATCTGCCCAAGGAGTCACAAACTATTGTTCCTGGAGTATATGAAACGGAATCAGTTGGTATAAACGCTTCCTTGTCATCATAATCGTAAATGACAGATCCGTTTTTCAGAGCCTTGATATGGGTGCGTACTTGGCTGTTTTTTGCTTCTATTAGTTTTACTTCCATTCTTTCATCATATCTATAGTCGTACTCTGAGAGGTGCTCTTCTACTATTTGACAGATACTGTCCTGTAGTTGATGGCTTATATGATTGTCAATACGATACTCGTTATTACAGATGTCATAGAGGGTGTAATATCCGTTCTTACGCAATTCCAACTCGCCAAACCAATGTCTTGATGTATGATAGACAAAGGCATCATACTCAGGCTTTACCAACAGACCGTATCTGCTACGCAGTCCTATCTTCCCTGTTTTCTTGTCCTCTATGCTGAATATGCCTGGATAGGTGTCAAAGGAATAATATCCGGTTCTTCCTACATTGAAGCATGTGTATTGATTATTGCCTATTGCCAAACTTGGCAACATTATTCCAATATAGACGGCTGACATAACGGACAGTAACAGTTTCTTCTTGTTCTGGTAGAAGGAGCTACATACATAGGCCGCCATGCTAAAACTGATGCTCAACATGGACATTCGCAACAGTCCGGCATGAGTTTGGGCGAAGAAGAATATCAGCATAGATATAACCAACACCCACATTTTCCCTTTCTCCAATCCATAATATCTTTTAAGCAGATGGAAACTTAGTGTCGGAGCCACAACACTGGCGAACAGACATAGCCTCGCATTCATAGTGAGACCTGCATACAATGTGCCTATTGCTATCAACAGTAGGGAACAGTATGTCCTTGCGGTTTTATCCGTCCAAAGCAGTTTGCCAAGTGTGTCTGTCCATGTCAAGATGTCTGTAAGACAACCCTTACGGAAAATATTGACGAGAAAGACCACCAAAGGAACTACCCACAACCATGTAGCCACAGCTAAAGTAAGCCCTACATACCACCATCGGTTAAAGTCAAGGTTCAACAATGGAAATACTTTTGAGGCGAGCTCACTAAGTTTTATGTCAAATTCCACACTGACAGCAAAGACTGTCAATCCCATGAACAGCAGTCCTGAACCCCATGACTTTCTTTCCCTATGGTAAAGCGTGAACGAGAGCAGTAGACGTGACATTATAAGTAACATTACAATCCATATTGCAGGGGTATCAACCCATGCCATTCTGCTTCCCAATGCGGCTATAGTCCACAATGAACAGATAGCTAAATCAATTCCTAATAGTATCTTTCTCATCTTGTCTCTCTTTTATTCTATTTCAATCAATATTGCCGTATAGTTGTCATCACCTTGTTTTTGACAGAGAAAATCAAATACAACGAGTATATCTTCCAAGGGTTTCTCGTCCAACATCCTTGCTTGAAGGATGTCGGGTGCCATGCTCTTGTACAAGCCATCAGAACAGAGTAATATCCTGTCTCCTTTCTGAATGGTGAACTGCCTGACATCGGGAACAGCGACTTCCGGGCGATAGGTGAAGAAACAGCGTGACACAACTTCCCATCCGAAATCGATACGCAAATGGTCTTCGGTCTGGTAAAGCAATTCCTCACCTTGCCTTTGCAGGTAGCAACGGCTGTCGCCCACATGGGCTATTGTCACCTTGTCACCTTCAATGCTGACCATGACCATCGTAGTACCCATCTCTGCATGGCTGAGGTCATAGGATTTATGGTTGATGGCATTACAAGCCTTTTTGCAAGCCATAACAACTTTTTGGTCACTGTCTGGAGTGTCTGTATTATCCTGCCAGTATTTTGAAATGGCATCGCAGACTGCCTCACTTGCCACCTCGCCAAAGGAATGACCTCCCATGCCGTCACATACTATGCCCATGAAGCGATTGTGCTCTGGCATTTCCAGAACGTTAAAGCAATCTTCATTATTGCTTCGTCGGCCTGTCTTGCTGATTGTCGCGTATTTGATTTTCATTGTCTTTTGTTTTTATGTTTATATCGTTTATGAGAAAGAAGTAACCTAACTATACTCACTCAATATACTTTTCCAGACGAATTTCCATATCTGACATTTGTTTGCTGATATTGGTAATTATCATCTTTTCAGTTTTTGCTATTCGCTTGTTTCTGAAGGACACATTGAACGTATTTAGTACCACCAAAAACAAAGTCGGGTAGAAAAATTGCTCTATCAGACTCATGCTTGTTCTGGTATGTAGTAGCCATGCTACTATTCCCGTCAACACTAAAGCCAAAACGAAGTACCAACTATTGGATGGCAGTTTGTTGTTGTCTGGCTCTAGGAAACTTTGCTCCATTGCTTCTGTCATAAAATTCAAGGCTTTGTCGGGAGCTGCATTATGAAAACTCTGGAACCACATACCTTGCGCTAATACACCTTGTGGCCACTTGGCAATCTCCTTTTGCATTTTTTCTGTGAGTCGCTGCACATCCACCTTGCCGTTGAACTTGATTTGTCGTTTGGCTTCAGACAACACAATATCATGGATGTCATGCCACTGGCTCTTGAATATCTCTTGTTGTTGTATTTCCATTGTGAATAGACTTTTATAATGTTGCCAATTCCTCTGCGTATGGTATGCCAAACACATCGAGATAACAGCACTTGATTTCTGATGCCATTGCCGTAAGGATGCCTGTTGTGCGTTGGCGTTCATGGTCTGCACTGAAATGATTGTCGCTAATATTGCGCTCAATCTCTGCCAAACGCAATCTCTCATCTGTCAAACGTTGACGGCTGTCACCACACTTGACACTCTTTACCTCATTCACCTTAATGGCTATATTGGCATTCATCTCATGCAACCGTTCATCCAGCTTGGTATGTATCTCCTTCAAAGCTGCATTTTTGCTGTCTGTAAGCATACGGTCGACCATTTCGTTTTTGCCGTTCTTGATCTGTAACCATTCAATGAGTCCACAGATGATAATCCCCCAACCGCCTGTGACGATTTGGATGACCATCCATTGCCACACGCCATTGAACACCGCCTTGCGGATAAACTCCATCCATGCGGTATGTCCTCCTGCACAGTTCTTCACGATGGCACTGGCATCGCCTACGCAATAGGAGATGACGGCTTGTAGCCAGTCTTGGTCTTCTTGTTTGCCCATTTCTGGGCTTTCCGTAAGGGTGTCTCCCAGACGTGAAAACAGTTCAGCCACATTGACCAAGTTAGTGTTTACACTCTGTTCCGCATCGCTGATGGTATTCTGGAGGACGGATTTGTTCGTTTCCATGAAATGATCTATCTTTTCAGAGATATGATCGGCAATGATTTGTGAGAAAGGTTGGAGCAGGCGTTTCATGTCTTCCATGCGCTCATCCTTCGACCTGAACAGATTGATGTTACTTACAGCCAGTGAAAGGTAGTCCTTCATACCGAAGCGTATCTTCTCATGCAAGATTGCCAAATCGACCTCCCACGTGCTATCCACACTGTCAATAGCATTGCGGATAAGCAAAGCTATGGTATTTTGAAGTTTCAGCGTGCAGTTGTCGAAAGCGGTTTCTGTAGCTTCCAGTCCTGTCTCTATCTCGTTGATGATGCGCTGGCATTCAGCCTTCTGTTCCGCAGTCATTTCTGCATTATGCTCGTAGATGGCCAGGTCTTCACGCACCTTTTCCACAGCATCATTATAGGTGCCAAGCAATGTACGGAAGACTTTTCCGTATTGTGCCAAACAACGCTCATCGGTAGAAAGGAACTCCTGCAGAGCCTCTTCGAATGGAAGGAACTGGCTGCGTTGTAGCTTCAGTTCTGTCTTTTCTTGCGAGAGCGGCACGTCTTTTTGCAGGTCTTCATCAAAGGTCATACCTCTTCTTGCATCCAAGGCTAATAACGAGGACAGTCCGAACACTCGCTTGCACATCAATGCTTCGTCCACGCTTCCGTCAGCCTTGGTGAAGCAACCTTTCACATCCTGTCGTACTCGTTCAAGAGCTTGTTCTCGCTCCACATTGGATGCTATAAGGTCTGTTTTGTTCAGAATGAAGAACACATTGCCTGGATTACCCTTGAAATTTTCATTGAAGTATTCACGGTCGGCTTCCGCAAAACCACGTTCACTACAAACATAGACGATGGCTTGCGCCTTGGCTGCAATGTCAAGTGCCAGTTCTGTTGCCACTTCCTTATCTTCCAACCCTGGAGTATCTACAATGTTTACTCCATTCTGCATCAATGGCAGTGAACATCTGATGATGGAGTAGGCCACATTCCTGAAACGAGGAACATTACCTGTAGATGCCAATGCTTCTGTTTCTGCAATACCATAGCGATAGGTCTGCATGAACTCGTCCTTGGTGATGTGCTCTATTCTGCCATGTGTAACGCTTCCGTCTTCATTTACGATATCCTTATAATGTATCTCCACATCATCTTCTTCACAACCGAACTGGATGAATGTGAGTATGGCGGTGCTTGGCAATGCAGATTCTGGCAATACCCTACTGCCTAACAGGGCATTGATGAGAGAACTCTTGCCTGAGGTGAATGTTCCCATGACAACTACACGGAACAGCCCGTCTGTCACCATTTGTGCTTCTTCTCTACATTGGTTGGACTGGAGCATCATGCCTAAGCCTACCTCATTGTTGCCTATTACCTGTCGTTGTCCTGTCAATTCTGCCATAGTGTTGAGGGCAGAAACAAGTCTTGTATTTTTATCTTTACTCATTTTTCCTTAAAACTAATTATTGTTCACAAACAAAAGAAACTCTCAAAGTTGCGATGGTTGACACTTGTGTCCTTATAGGCTCTTTGCTGCAATTTTTCGGGAATCTTGTATAGCGGTACATGACTAGCCAACAGTTTGCCAAGGGTGCGGTAGAGAGTATAATTCGACCTTTCAATATACATATCAAGGGTTATTTCTCCATTATTTTCAGCATCTTTAGCATTAAAGAAGAAAGTGCTGGCAAATAATCCATGAAGACGATTCCTACGTGCGAACTCTACTGCATTAGGCCAAATTCCAATGATATTGCCATTGTGTCTGCGAAGATTGTAGGCATGTATTCTGTTCAGCACGATCTGTGGAGTTCCAATCTGACAGTTTGCCAGACGTTGTACCCACTCAGGATCATCCAAATCACTCGGACTGATTTCAAGCACATCATTAAAACGCTTTCTATACAGTCCATGGCAATCACCATAACCAATTATTAATATGGGTTCTTCTTTGGGCGTTTGCCAGAGTAATTGTCCAATGCCACGTTCATACCATTCGTCCTCTACCACATGTACATTAGGCATATTGGCATATATGGCCTCTGCCAAGGAGGTTGATTTATCTTTAGGATGTATCACCAACATATTGCACTTCTTTGATTGTTATACTTAGTTCATATCCAACGTGATTTCCATGCCTGACTCAGAAAAATGCACTCCAGACAAGGAAAGATATGCGAGAACATTCTTTAATTTGGTAACGTTCTCTGGATATACATTGATGCGTTTGCTGTCGGTGTCTATTTCAATGCCTTGGGGGATCTTCTTTTCGATATGGGCAATAGCACCGGAAATCAGTAGAGATATTGCCTTGCTACATTCATACGACATACATATAACATCCTTGCGCATTGCTTCAATTCGTACAGCAACACTAATTGCAGGGATGAACTTATGTGGAGTGTATTCGATGGACAAGGTCTTATCATCCACCTGCTTTATGGAAGGACGAACTAAGTAGTGCTTCTCTACATAGTTGGACACTTCTTCGTAATATACTGAAACTTTCATACTGATGGTTTTGTTATTCAAAGGCAAAGACTGAAATACAACGTCTGCACTTTAGTGTGTTGTTCTGACTGATGCCCCATTTAATTTCTACATTTTTGTTGGCAAACATGGTCAAGCAATCACTTATCCCTTCCATTTCATCCATCATCAATTCCTCTCCTTCTTTATAGGATATTGAAACAATGATATTTGAAAGTTTGTTCGAACAACGTTTCCGAATCTCTGCCATTGCATTATCTGTGAGTTCTGTGACAGAGGCATTGTCTTCATTTCTTATAGCCACTACAGGACGATGGCTTTCTGCAAATGCCTTGAAGTCGTCCCAGTCAAGATTTATAAGCCCAGAATGTAAAGCTATGTCATCGATATATGCCTTTGTGATTTGCCACTCTCTTGTTATTACTTGTATCATGCCTTTTTTGTTTTTTCTTGTAATTCTGAATTTTCTAATACTCTTTCTTCACACAGCGACAGGACTTCTTGTTTGAAGTTCTCTTCTGTAACCAACTGCTGGAGTTCTTCGATAGTCTTGCACGCATTGATGAAGACTGAATGGTCATGTATGACTCCATCCCTTCCTTTGAATTGCAGGGTTATAGCGATTGAATATAGAGGTGGCTCTATATCCATTCGCATGACCGACACGCCCATTTTCTTGATAGGTGTATGGTTAGATGCTATATTCATTGTGGCATTAACCATCTTGTCAAATGGTAATGTCTTGTCTAATTCAACAAGGAAAGTTTCATCATGCAATACTTGAGAAACAAACTTTGCATAGTTTTCCACGTTCTTCAACAAGTTCACTGTCATATTGTTGCTTATTGTAATATCTTTGCTCATCTTATTTGATTTATTTTATAATAAAAGAGGAATGAAAGTTTGATGCTCTATCACTATTTGCACCAAACTTTCTCAGACTATTTTGCATTTTTCGACCACCAATCCTTAACCGCCTTGTTGAAACGGGCATTCAGTCTGGAATACTTGGTGTCAACCCATGAGCGTTTTCTTCCGATACGTTCAGCCACTTCAATCGGTGCAGTGTCTTCAATGAAACGGAGTGTCCATACAATACGCTCTTCTTCTGTCCATTTCAACTTCTGAGGTATGGTATAAAGAAAGTCCACCACCTTCTTCTGCAAGTCTTCGTGGTTCAAGTCAACCCCCAACACATCAGCCAATGGGTTAGCATTGCTCTTGCCCTCTTGCCAAACACAGAAGTCCTTGGCAAACTCTTCTGAAACTTCAATGACACGAGGAGTCTTGTCACGCAGAACCAGTTCCTCATATCCACGGTCACTACGGATAAGGCGGTCTTTCAAATCAGCTTCGGCTTTTTTCTGGAGTCTGTGCAGATCTTCTTTTTTCAGACAGAAAGACTTCATCATCTTTTCTTCAGTATTACGTTCTACCAAAGTAGAGAAAAGGACATCCTTATACAAACCATTAGGCATTGTATCGTTCAAGATGTATTTCCACATTTCTGGTGCTATAGAAAGACCGAGAAGACGTGTGTTCCCAGCAGTACGCTCGCGTGTGACGTTGATAAGCTTCATATCTTCAAGATATCTTATCAGTTCATGTTGAGCAACCTCGGATAGCCAACAGAAGAAACTGCTCTTGCGTGAGTATTTGTCGAGTATACTCCATGTACCTTCATTCCACAAGAAAGTATAAAGTATGTCACCAAACTCTTCTACAGATACCTCTATCTTGTATGTCTGTTTGATGTTAGCAAGTATCTTTGAGCGGAAACGGCTGATATTGCATCCGTTGGTATTTGTGCTGTAGAAGAATTTCTGGGCAAACAACTGGTCACCTGATTTTAATCGGTTGATGATTTCTTCAGACTCTTCAGTGTTGGCTTCATACCATGCTACTTCACGTGTCACAATACCCCAATAGCGGAGTTCTTCCTTTTCTGTAGCAAACTCCTTATTTGCTTCCGATACCTTGCTCATTATCTTCTGAACAAGTTCTTCATCACCTATCGAGAGTGTTTTCTTCTTACTCTCAATTTCCAAACGGACAACCTCTACAAGACCGAGGATAGTCTGCTTTGCAGTAAAATCGTTTGTTCTCATATCTGTCAAAATCCTTAAAATGATACATACAAAAACCGAACTTTACATCGGATTTTCTGATGCAAAGTTCGGTGGATTTTGACAGATTGGCTGTTCTTTGCTATGTGAACAACGTGAACCTTATATCTTCATTGATTATCAATATGTTAGAGTTGTGTGTTCAAACATTTTAACACTAAATCAGCGCCATGATTTTTTCAGGCAAAATAATGTGTTTTGGCAGAACAGCAAGGTGGGCTTCCATATCTTGCAAAAGGAACGGCTCTGCAGGTTCCTGCATCCTTTCGCAGGTATTTCCAATGTCTTCACGAATACTTTTCAGCACTGTGTACAAGCCTTTCTGTTGCAATTCGCCTTCCGAATTGAAATTCTTCACCATGTCGGTAAATATTGTTTCTCCATTGATGCCATAAGTCATCTCGTACAGTTTTCCAAAGAGCTGCTTGTATTGGACAATATTCAACGTATCAACCTTGTCACCGTTTTGCTTGCGGTCTATAAGATAGATAAGATAAAGCACAAAACCAGCACTACGGCTGAAATGTACCATTAACCTCTCGTCACCTCTGCTTAGAAAGAGACGATAATGACCGTCCGTCTTTCGTGTTTTATCAATTTTTTCAGACCAGCGTATCTCCAAATCCATTGACGAGACTTCAGCCAAGTGTTTCGGATTGACGAAATCGGACATCTTCTCTTGTAGTTTTGGCGATTGCCTTTGGAAGAACATTCGTAGAGTAGCAGGATCTATAGACTTAATGATAAATTCTATTTCTGCTTCCATCTTTGGGTCATGCTTCTTATGACTCTTTTTCAAGTTGTCCAATAGCCGGTCATACATTTCCATGCGTTGTTTATGGGTGATGACACCCTTAATCTCCATCTGTTCCTTGAGCTTGGCGGTGGAAGATGCCATCCCAAAGGTCGGATGGATAGTTTTCTCTGACAGCGCAGCGAAATAGTTGGACTGGAAGCGTTTGTCTGTTATGGCATTCCTTGCAAGTTCAACGAACTCATCTGTATTATCTTCAACAAACGAACGGAGTAATGCCGCTATATCAAACTTTGCTATGCGTTCTGCCGCATAAATCATAAGATTGATATTTTCAAACAGCTTGTCGTTGTCAGTCTTGGCAACGATAAACCGCTTCTTTTCATTGAAACCATGTGAGGCTAACTGTATGAGAAAATTGTCACCATGCTGTTCGATACGTTCCTTTATCTTGGGGTGATTTTTTAACTCCACATTCTGGACGACTTCCAGTTCATAGGTGTTGTAGTAGTCATCGCAGTCTGCAATCTGCTTGAACTGCTCCATGATGTCCACTGCACGTTTGGCTATGTCTGCCTCTGGATCGGCAATAAGATAAAGACAGTTGTCGGCAAATTGCCCTACTGCACACTGTTCTTCAATCAACTCGCCAATACAAGGCTTGTCTATAGGGGTATTATCTATGATTTTCATCTTCTTGCGCTTTTGATAGTTTGTATTATAAGACAGCTTGCTTAATCAGATTACTGTCTGGCAAATCTTCTATTCTATATCGTACTGGCTCTTGTGGAGAATGTTCCAATTCGTCAAGCAACTGATACCAGTCTGTCTTCAGTTTCTTTTTATGTGTAAAGACGAAGGTGGGCATAATCCGTAGCACCATATTCATCATCTTTGTACCGTCCACTATATGCTGTTCAAGATAGTGCCTTCCACATTCTACAATGTTTTCTCTTATTTTCCCATCGGGATGAGTAATGCTGTATTTTTGTGTGGATAGTGCGTACTTGAACTTTCCAGTTGCCAAGTGATGTCGCTCTGCATATAGTCCGGCGGTTAGATCTGCGGCCAGCTCCTGCATCCAGCGTTCACTGCAAAAAAGCATAAATTGGTACCTATGAAGGGCTTGGTGAGCCATCTCATGAACGAAACACAAAGTGAAAGAATCCTTGTTGTTGATGCCCGCAGTTCTCAGCATTTCCAAGTTGTATGAAAGCTCACATTCCCCAGCTTTGTCGCCAAGCAATACTTCCGCAAAAGATTCACATTTGCCATTTATTTCAGGTACAGGCAAGCAGAAAAACGATGCCACATCAGCAATGATACGCTGAATGTCATCTTCCGTGACTTCTTCTTTGTCATAAAAGATGGCATTGAATACATTTGCTTCGTGACGACGCATGTATTTCATCCATTGCTGATGGTCGTATGCTGGCATATTCAAAATCTGTAATACTTGTGCTGTTGGTTTAATATTTCATTGAGGTTCTGCTGTCTGAAAGCCATAAACTCATTGATTAAGTTCTGTATGGTTAGTGGAATACCCCTGCGATGCATTTCTGGAGCAATGTATTTACCATGCCTGATAAACAATGCTCGCAAGGTTCCTTCCGGATGGCTTGGGCTTCCGTCTGTAAGTATCAATCCCATCACAACCTTGTCAATGGCATTCATATTCCACAATCCTGCACGACATCCCATAAAAAAGTCAGGACATAATTCAGACTCCCATTGTCCATTGGCTACACCTGGAAACTGTGTGTTCTGGAGAACTCTGTGGCCGCACTCATGGGTCATAACTAACGAGAACGCATCCTTACTGTCAACTTTCATATTAATGAGCTGTTGCATATTAAAGCAAAGGACATCATCGTAATAGCTACCCCGATCCCAGTTCACGAACATGGTCTGACCATTCTGAACATTAGTCAAGTCTTGTATCATCCTTGGCATAGGGATGTTAAAGAAGTCACACGCAGACTTGATAGCTTCATACACATCTGCATCGCTTAGACCAAACCGTTGAAAACGTTGTTGGCATCGCTTCAAGAAATCATCCATTGTAGGACGCTTGAAGAATTGAAAAGCAGGGTTGTCAAAAATGTTTGCCATAACTTATAGTTCTATACCCACTTTGTTCACTCCCAAGTAGATACATTTCATGGGCATGCAATTATACACACGTTTTCAAATCCGTTATTTCTGCACCTTATGAAGAGACATAGTATATCCACACTTTATGCAACGTGTGCTTGAAAGAGGTCTGGCACCTGGATATACTTCTTTATACATAAAGTGATGATTATCTCTAACATAATCATGATTTGGACATTTAAGTCCTACCATTTCTTTTATCATAATAACACTACTTTAAATTAGTAACCAATAATCTGTTTCCAAGTCTCGTCATCTTTTTTCATTTTGTCGAGACCTGCTTCTATTCTTTTTATTGTATCATCAGCCTGCTTCAACGCATCTTTGACACGAGTATTTTGTTCGCGTTCTTTCTTGCTTTTGAAGATATAATCAAATAGTCCCATAGTTATTTTGTTTAGAAGGTTTGATTTTATGATGCAAAGATAACTATTTGCCTCCATACTAATATAAACAAGAAACGTTGCAGTTGGAAAAAGTGTAATTCTCATAATCCTGTCTGCAACGTTTTATTTTCAGTTTTCAACTAATAAGTTTTCATCGATTTACTTTAATACTCTACTATAGCCGTATTTCTGCCAACAATAGAGCAATTGTAATACCAACCTATATTTCTATTTACTGTTATTACAAGTTTTAGCTTATATCTATAGTTCTTTATCAAGAGTGTCATTGGTATTCTTACCGATTTTTATGAGATTTTGTTTTTGAGTAAGCGTAATGTGTCATCTATCAATAATACAGGACTTGTGGTTACGAACAAAAACAGCCAGTCTTTGAAAGACAATGCTTCCACACCGAACATCTCTCCAAAGACGTTGGTAATCATGATTTGTCCTATTAGTATAACAAATATAATAGAAACAAACCCTGTGCTGTAGTGTCTGCTGATAGAAGATGGGTGTTTTACCATATCAATCAAATCTTCAATAAAACTTCTTCCAGTACGGAAATACCTTGCATTGAAGATGTTCCAAAACTGAAGCAGTACAAAGAAGGTGAAGAATATGCCCAATTCATGTGAATTTCTTACATGAGTGGCTGCGGAGAAGTCGGTCAGGTGACTGAAATCAAAGTCGTTCAGCATAGCCTTAAAACTCATGTAGTCACCATGACTCAGCATTTGCCATATTCCTACAAGGATTACAAAAAAGAATAAACCTGTCCCCAGAATTATCTTTGTCATATTCCCGTCAATAATTTTACTGTCAGTCTTTCTTGGATAGTCATTCATCACTTTTGGATCTGCTGGCAATGATGATAATGCCATTGCGGCGAATGTATCCATAATCAGATTTACCCACAGCATCTGTGTTACATTTAGTGGAGAATCCAATCCCATAAAGGCTCCATATAAAACTATAAGGCATGCTGCAACGTTGATGGTCATCTGGAAAATAATGAATCTACGGATATTTAAATACAAGGAGCGTCCCCACAGTATAGCAGTGTTGATACTTGCAAATGAGTTGTCAATGATTGTAATATCACTTGCTTCTTTTGCCCTTGCTGTTCCATCCCCCATAGACAGACCTACCTGTGCCTTTTTTAGGGCTGGTGCATCATTGGTGCCATCGCCTGTTACAGCTACTACTTCGCCAAGTTCCTGCAACAAGCCGACAAGTCTTGCCTTGTCATTAGGTTTGGCACGAGATAGTATCTTGAAATCTAGATTACCAACAATTAATTTGGCCTCTTCATCTGTCATTACCTCAAACTCGGCTCCAGTAAGTGCTATAGCCTTTTCATTACTATTTACGAGTCCTGCTTGATGAGCTATCTCACTAGCTGTGATAGCATTGTCACCAGTAACCATAATTACACGCACATGGGCGTGGCTTCTGCAGATGTTGATGGCTTCTGCTACGTCGCTTCTTACTGGGTCTGATATAGCCACAATGGCTTGCAGTGTAATACCTCCTTCTCTTTTGTAAGCAAAAGCAAGTGTACGCATACCCTTAGCTTGATATTCTTTCAAAACAGAAAAAGCATCATCCTTGCTGATTTTATTAAATGTGTCACACATTCCAATCACAACTTCGGGAGCACCCTTAATAAATAGTTCGCCATCTGTAGTTGCAGTTTCCATTCTCTTTATTTCAGTTGAGAATGGCACCACTTTGGCGATATTGGTGTTATCCCTTATGCTATCATAGTCATAGCCTTTTTCCGAAATCCATTTGAGTAATGCACCTTCTGTAGGATTGCCTATGGTTTGAGCAATGCCGTGTTCGTCTGTCGAAATATTGGCGGTAGTATTGATGGCAATGCCCATTGCCAACAAATCCATATCAATGCCTTCGTTAGGGAAGCACTCTAGCACTTGCATCTTGTTCTCTGTAAGTGTACCTGTCTTATCTGTACAGATTACTGTGGCTGCTCCCATCGTCTCACAGGCATGAAGTTTACGTACAAGATTGTTCTCTTTTAACATCTTGCGCATGCTTAATGCAAGACTAACAGTTACGCTCATCGGCAGTCCTTCAGGAACGGCCACAACAACCAAGGCTACTGCTATCATAATTGAGTTAAGCAGAACGTCAAAGAAACCAATCCACTCAAAACCACCGACACTGCCTACTGTAAAATAATAGTATGCCAATCGACCTGTAACAATGAGACCTGCAATAACAAAACTTGCGTATGATATGAATTTGCCTAATTCATCAAGTTGCTTATTAAGAGGAGTTTTGATGTCATTGTCCTCATTAGCTTGTAATACGCCCTTGCCTTCTTCTGTTTCAAGTCCAATTTTTTGAACTTGCATCACAGCTTCTCCTTCAATGACAGTAGAACTGCGAAGTAGCATGTTGGCAGGATAAGCTACTTCTTTGTCACCATTTTTTCCTTCTACGTTCTTGGAAGCATACAATTCACCTGTAAAGTTTGATTCGTCAACTCGAAGATTGTTTGCCGTAAGGAGAATGCCATCTGCAGGAATTTCATCACCGCTTTCCAGTTTTACAATATCACCAACAACGACATCGTGTTTAGGAATATAGATGGTTTGTACCTTTCCTGCAATTCTTCTTATTACCTTTACTTTACGCTTGTTTTTGACTTGATTAAGAACATCAAACTCTTTGGCTGCTTTTACTTCAAACCAGAAGCCTACACTGGTAGCCAACAATAATGCAACAAGAACACCACATGGTTCTATATATGAACTAAATGCTGCACCTTGATAGAAAACCTCATAGGTTGAGACAACTATAGAGAAAAAGAAAACAACCAACAAGACAATTATCAAGGGATCTTTGAACTTTTCCAGAAATCCTTTCCATAATGGATCTTTCTCTGGTGGTGGTATGATGTTCCCTTCTTTACCTGCTATTACTCTTTCTGAATTATTGTCCAAACATAGCTTTTTATATGTATCTCTCTTTTCCATAATAAAATTTCATTATGGTGCAAAGTTCTCTATATTCTTTCTGTTTAGTTTTAAAAAACAACGTTGCAGGCGAAAACAAGTATTTGTACTCTTTTTTGTCTGCAACGTTGTTCTTAATTTTGTTCCAATGTTTATCCCAGAACCTTTAGTCTCGCCTTGACATATATATGGTAATATAGTAAATCAAGGTCGCCAAACTGGACAAAGCTGCTACAATATATGTATATGCAGCTGATTTCAATGCATCTATTGCCATCGGTTGTTCGGAATAATTCGTTATACCAGCACTTTGAAGCCATTTTGCAGCTCTTCTTGATGCATCAATCTCTACTGGCAAGGTTACGAAACTGAACAATGTGCTCATAGCAAACATAATGACACCTATCAGTAAAAACGTTGGAAATACGTTAACCAAGAGTATTCCTCCTAGAAGTACCCATGTCACTATGTTGCTAGAGAATTGTACAATAGGAACCAAGGCCGAACGCAACCTTAGAAATGAGTAAGCTCTTGCATGTTGTACGGCATGACCACATTCGTGGGCAGCAACAGCAGCAGATGCTACTGAGTTGGAGTAGAAGACATTGTGTGACAGATTTACCGTCTTATCCGTAGGATTATAGTGGTCACTAAGCCACCCATCATGCGGTCGAACCTTTACATCGTAGATTCCATTGTCACGAAGCATTTTCTCGGCGACCTCAGCTCCTGTCATTCCTGACGCAACTGGCACTTTAGAATACCTGTCAATCTTTCTTTTCAGATTGGATTGCACCAGATAACTTACCAAAGCAATACCTATGAATAATATCCAATACATAGTTCCTGATTATGCAGGTAAAATCATTTTATCCACGACTGAATACCATTTTGGACACATTATATATGTCATCGCCACATTCATAACCAATGTATGCGCCTACAGCTCCGACACCGAGTGCGCCCAATGGACCAAAGGCCAAGCCTCCTGTCAAAGCTCCTCCCACAGCACCACCAATGGCTCCTCCAATTTTAGCAGCTTCATCACTATCATCAATATATCCACCCACCAAGGAACCTACAATTGTTCCTGTACCAATACCTAAAGCCAATGGAGCAACATTGGGATTCGCACTTACTTTCATTGCCGTAGCAGATGTTAAAAAACTTGGTATCATAATATTGTAATTTTATCATCATTGTTAGTATGAAATACTATATTACGTCGTATTCCTATTACTTATCGTCATTTGATTTCTTGTTCGACCTATCTACGATTTCTTTTGCAGCTTTTGCAGCTTGTCCACTAAGCAGATAATAACCGCCCATAATTGCTAATAGTGTCCCCATATCTTTGTTATTTTAATTTGTGAATAATCAGTACATAGCTTACAGTGAATATTACGATATTTACCTCAACTTGTTAATGGCCCAACCAATGCCTGCGCCAATAGCACCTCCGATAACAACTGCTCCAACAAAAGGAGCAGCTGCTACGGCAAGACTACCGACAGCTGTACCGACAGCACTTGCTCCAGAAGCCACAGCACCAATACCTGATGCTACTGATGAACCAGCTGAAGCTACAGCTGCTCCTGCAGACCCTAGCCCTATAGTTGAGAGAGCATTGCCAATACCTGACGAGGCTGAATTGACTGAGTTAGAAAATGCATTTACAGCATTATTACTTGCACTTGAAATTGAACTGCCTATGGAATTTGCACCCATTGCTGACAATGCAGCACCTGAACTTGCGCCTACTGTTGCACCTGCAGTTCCTACTATTGCGTTGTAGCCTATGCTACCGGGTTTAGGAGGTCTCATATTTTTACTTTTGTAGTTATTGACTTTGTTTTTTATAAAAGAGTTGAGTTAATCAGCAAATCTATCAAGCCTTGTACGCTGATTGCGAAAGTTTCTCTAACTCCTGACGATAGGCTTGAGCTTTGCGAGCGTGCTCTTTTGCTCTTACTATATCGCCTTCTATTGTAGCTTTAAGTGATAAGGAGGTATTATATTCCTCCATGTCTTTGCATTCGCTTATTCGTTGGTTAATTTCCACTTGTGATAATTATTTATTAAGGAGCATACCTGAACCGCTTGAAGGCGGAGTACCACCACAGTTGTTTCTTAGAACCATGATTGCTGCAGCTACTGCCAATATTGATATATAGCGCATCCTGCACCTCTTTTTATACCTTCTACGAAGGTATTCTTCTTATCATTGTTATTTGTTGCCATAATTGTTCTTTTTAATATGAAACATTTGTTCTTTTGTTTTCTGATGCAAAGTTAAGAGTAATCTGTCACAGTACCTTAATAAAACAACATTGCAGGCGGTAATGAGTATTTAACCTCTTTACCGCCTGCAACGTTGCTTATTATATTAGATTATCCCAAAAGTTGGATTTCCAGTAATCGGAGTCGACCATTTTAACTTCCCTTTCCTTTCCTTTTGGTCCTTCAATTACATATAATAAATCAGGGGGAATCGGCACATTGAAATACTCCCTTTTATCTGATAGTATTTTGTCGGGAATAAACAAATCAATGTTTGTCACAATAGTAGCATGTGCCTTTAATGCCTTTCTGATGCGTGATACATGAGTCTTATCGCGATAATCAGAACTAGCATTTCCTTTGCCTATTCTTTTGTATATAGCATTGTACTTTTCCAAAATCAGTTTTCTGACCGTATCCCTTGATGGATAGTTTGTCCAATCAAGGTTTTTCTCCAATAATGACATATATACCATTAATATATATAAGGCATATGGCTGTGTGTTTAAGTCAACGACCAGGTCATTTTCATATTCAACTACGTTGCTTGGTGTAGTGTCAATGGGACGGAGTACTACAGGCTTTTCTTTGTTGCTTAGATTGATGACGAGTTTGTAGTTCTCTCGTTCTTTACCGTATGCAATGAGGTCGAACATAGAACGATGAAAGCCATAATAGAGGAACTTCTTGGACAAGGGCTGATTCTCAATTATAAGCTTTCCGCTAACCATTTTTCGATATGAGTCCATCAAATTAACGACCCTATCCAGTATAGTATTCCTTTCATTTTCTGACGACACGTCATCGTTATTTATTGGCACAAGTAGAAAATTTGAAAACATATTTCGCTCCATATCATCCGCTCCACTCTTGTCTGCTACTGCCGACTCGCCAATCTTGAAGAGAAACGCAGGCTTTGAAGTGAGCATATTGATGCCCATCTTCTTGTATAGCAAGTCGTGACTGAATCGTGATGTCGTCATTGAGCATAGATCATATTGGATTTTCTCCACTTTGTTATCTTCGAGAGAAGGTATCATATATTTAATTACCTTCCACAGATAATCGCCTCTTAACTGCTTGTAGTCATCAACAATTTGAGGAATATAAACAAAACTGAAACCTGCAAGTCGGAATTCATTGCTTATTGCCCGGTAATGGTTACGTATATATGCATCAGTTTCCGTATTGTCTTCATTCTCGATGTAGAGAACTTTCATATTCTCAATAAAACTACTTCCTGATGGTATAGAGAATACTTGTCCTTTCCCTTCAAGTGCATACGTTACAGCCATAATTTGCAATGCCTCCAATGGTACACATGTTCCATCAGAAAGCGACATTTCATACATTTTTTCCTTGATGATTTTCTTTTTCTCTTCATCACGGATTGTTTGAAGTATGCTTATTGCTTCGGCAAAAGTCTTTGTCTTCGCTTCCGACAACATACTTATAGTGATGTTGAAGTCTTTTTCATTCTTTATTTTGTCGAACGCCTACATCTCATCCTCTTCAACAATAAAGTCAGCTTCTATTAAGTCTGACAATATACGAGCTAAAGCTATTCTTTGTATTCTTTCTAACATAATAAACAGGTGTGTTTTTTAATTGTTGAGGAATTTGTTCATATCTATAACGCCATTGTCCAATACTATTCGGAATCCAAGATCGTTGTCTTCGTCATCATCTATCCAATAGTTTTTATACACATTAGCACATTCGGTATCTTTGAACAGCCAACTACCTCCTTTGAAGACATGTGCAGAGTAAGATTGGTCGGAACAAACTGGATTTGTAACATAACCATTTGTTTGGTATTCCATACCATCATAACCCTCTATGTTTCCTTTTATACAATCTTTAAGGAAATCTATTTTGTAATAATCAAGGCACCATTCCCATACATTTCCAGACATATCGTACAATCCAAGTTCATTGGCCGCCTTTTGTCCTACATGCTGAGTAGTTGATTCATTCGTCCATGCTACATCCTCAGATCTATCACTACCACTAAAACGATTGTATTTTTTGTGGTTAGCCATTATTTTACATGCCTCATTCCACATGTCTTTGACTGAGTCGTATTTTGGCTTATTTTCAAAAACAAGTGATAGTTTTTCGGATAATCCGTTTGTATTTCCACCCTTTGCGGCATATTCCCACTCAGCTTCTGTTGGCAGTCTGAATCTCTTTCCGGATATTTTATACAGTTCATTAAAGAAAACGTTAACAATCTCACACCAACTAACATTTGTCTGAGGCAATGTGTTTCCTTTGTGATCGGATTTGTTATTCTTTAGGTTCGATTTCATGACAGCGTTCCATAGTCCTTGTGTAACAGGAATAGCCGAGATTTCAAAATCAGAAACTTTCACGAACGGAAACGAATCTATACCATCATAAATGTGGGATAGTTCTTGTATGGTTTCCGCATTTTCAGTCCCCATTACAAAGAATCCGCCATTTACATGTTTGATGTTCTTATCCAACCATTCATTGACAAAATTCTTTCTTTGTTCCTCAACCTGTATGGTGTTGTTATCATCATTAGCAATATTCTCGATATTACAATTTTCTTCATATTTCCATATCACTCTAAATCCAATATCATTTGACGATAGTTTAGAATTCCAGAATGTTTTCCAATAGTCTTTATTTAGATTGCATTCTGTTGATTTAAAACGCCAGCTTCCTCCGCAAAAATAGAAACATGACTCTTGTCCTTCAATGTTTGTTCTTGTCCATTCCCACACATTTCCCAACATGTCATACAGTCCTAATTTGTTTTGCTGTTTGTCTTTTAGCGCCATAACCGGAATACACCCTTTGCTGTCTCCATAATGCAGATATTCCTTCCAAGCCTTTTCTCTTGATTTGTCATCAACATCAGGAAGATATTCTTTTGTGGATTTTTTTGCTGCATATTCCCATTCTTTCAGTGAGGGCAAGGTGAAGTACAAGCCTGTTTTTTTACGCAAGATGGTTAGGAAATCTTCTATTTCGTCTTTACTCTTGCTTACCACAGGCAATTGGGCGTTAATCCCCTTATCTTGAACTTGTCCTAAATTCATGACCACGTTCCACTGATATTCTGTAATAGGAGCTTCTCCCATCCAGAAAGAATGGCCTAGACAGTCTTTGTCTTCTTTTACATAACGCAATGTTTTGAATATCTTGGTTAATTCACCGTCTCTCCCCGATGCACTTAACAATGTCTCAAGATTCATTCTTTCACAATGCCTTAATAAGGCTGGAAGGTAGTATATTACATTTTCATCATTTGGCAACAGATTAGGATCTACTGTCTTTAATTTTTCATATGAGCATATATCCAGATGAGCTCTATTCTTTTCTATTAAGCGTCTCTTTTCTCTTCTTCTGTCTTTTTCTGTCAATGTAGAATTGGTAAAAAAGCTCCAATCCTTTAATACCACACCTTCTTCTCTTGTTTCATGTTTATCGACAGGTCTGAAACTCATAATCAACCGTTCAGTAAGCCAACGGTTATGTTCTGTTTCTGCCATTCTCTTTAAGTGTATACCATCTTTATTGATAACCTTACTTATTTCGTTCGGATATCCATGATAGTCTTTTCCCATAATTGACCTTAGCTTCGTTGGAATACTTTCGGCTAAATCTATATTAGCATACTTCTGAACGATACCCAATTCATCCCACAATTCATCAATTGTTATTTTGAGTCCTTTCGTCTCATTTATCAAGTCTTTAAGTATTTCTTCTCGTTTTTTGTGACCATTTAATGCAATATACCCATATAGGAAATGTTCCAGTTTTGCCATTGTATTGTCAAACGATTCTCCCATGTAGCAACCTTCTATCATTCCGAATGGATACATGTTTTTATACCTTTTCCATTCCAATTCACCATTTGCGACCTTGTTAATAAGGTCAAAGCTACTTTTCTGATATACAAGAACCTGATGTCCTTTACGGAATATAGTTCCTGGAAGGTAAAGAGCTGTTGCTATAGCCTGTTGCGGATGATTCAGACATATGGCTATTGTAACAATTTTATTTGGGTTGCTAGTGAGACTTATAAGGTAGTCTTTTATTTTATCCTCTGCCACATTACCTTGAATGAACTCCCATTGCAAGTCCATAAAGTTCTCTCCCAAATGATCGTAACGACCACCTTTATCCATTGGGTCTGTGAATGGAATATCTTCTATGGGTTTTCCTTCATTTTGCAAGTCGTCCTTTTGACAGACTGCATATTTGTATCTGCACAAGTCAAAGAGCGAAGCGAATCTACCTCTAAGGTAATCACCTTCGGCTTTGGCATTGTCATCTATAAATGTAATGGTTGTTCTGAGCTTTTTGTCCCTTATAAAGTTCGGGTAGTGAGCAAGTAAAGCTGTTTGCATGCCAAAGGCGGTACCCATTTGATTCATGCCAACAATAACTATATGTACAGTCTTTTCACTACCGTAGTTAATACCGTTATTTCCGTCTATAGGCAAATATCTCTGTACCTTTACCTTTCCTTTTTCACCATCAGGATAAATTGCAAAATTATCTACTAACACTTTCTTTGACCATAACTCATGAATATTGAATGGTATAAATTCAATGTCTTTGTCCAAACGTCGATATATATGAGTTGCTTTAAATGCTGTGAACGTACTTTGATATTCAAAGTTCACATGGCATTTGATTTTGTTCTCATTGTTAAGTTTTTCTTTACGATATATCTTAACATCATCCTTGCTCATATACTTAGAGATATTCTCTAAGCAGTCAATATTGTAAGCATCGTGGTCTTCTTCATTTTCTGCCGTAGCATCTTCGCCTAATATGTATATTTCTTTTGCTTTCTCTAAATGCAAAGATTCAATGTCTTCTATTGAGGTACGCTCAGCAAAATAAAAGACAAGTTTATTTTCTTCCTTTTTGTCCAAATCAAGATCTAGTCTTTTGCGCATTTTTTCTACATCTTGACGTGTTTGAATCAATATGTATTCTACATCTTTGCGTTTAAGAGAAAACTTTATAATATTTGCTGTCTGTTCATTACAACCTATAATTACTATATAATTATTAAAATTTCTATTATAATGAATCATTCCTTGTTTCCAATCTTGCGAACGACGAGTTTGGTAACTTACAATTGATGATACTAGAAGTCCAGACAAACATACCACACCAGATACAGCACTGATAAATGCGATTATACGCCCATTACCAGAAGATGAAGGTAAGTTTCCAGGATCAGCAAATTGACTAATAATAGCCCACCAGTGTTCAACTACAGTGGTTCCATCATTACTCCAATGAACAATGTTATTGCTATCAAATAGTTCACCAAATAAGCATAGTGTAAGTACAAAGCAAATAATAAAAACAGACATAAAGACAATCAACATGAATGGCTTGTTGCCATACATGAGACGGTCTTTCTCTACAGGTCGTGAAAACCAATAAAAAGCAATTAATAATAATCCAAATGCTCCGAGAATTTCAAATATCAAAGGTATGTGTTCAAGCAAATACATATCTCATTCTTTTATAATAGTGACCAAAATACTCCATTTCTCCATACTGTTCAAATCCAATAGATTTGTAATAGGCTTCAAGTCTTGGTTTATGAACATCCACTAAAAGGGATGAGTACATACATCCCAAATCTTTCCCTTTTTCTACTGCATACATCAGAAGCATTTTGCCTATGCTATAGCCTCTATATGCGGGTAGAATAGCCATAGAGTCAAGATAGAATTCACCGTCAACAGTCTCTGCTTCTATTGTCTTTAGATATTCAGAATCCATATCATCCCACAATTGAAGCCACGACTTATTCCTCAGTTCTTTATAGCGGCTACCCTCGTATGCTATCAAGCAACCAACGGTCTTTCCGTCAACAGTTGCAATAATTGAATTACGCCATGAGTAGATGGTGTCTTCTTCCGAGCAAGACTTGATGAATTTTTCCATCTCGTCGGTCTCCATATCCAAAGCCGTCAGCACAGTCCAAGCGACTATCTCAACATCTTCTTTCTTCGCGTCTCTTATTTCGATGTTCATTCAATATCCCCTTGATTAATAGTGTCAGTCGATGACAACATCATCATCATCGTTCCAAATAGGTTTCTGAGGCTTCTGAAAGGGCTGGTTATAGCTTCCGCAATCACCCATGGACCTGTAGCCTTGCGGCTGCTCTACATACATAGGGTTGGGGGTATAGCCTCCGAATTGGTTGTCGTTTTTTTCTGGAATATCAGCAGCCTCAGACAGTGTTGCATTTCCAAACCAATTTGAGAGAATATTGTTCACCTGATGCTCAATTTCTGGAGTTACAGACGATTTTACTCTATTATAGGCAAATGCCAAGGTAACGCCGTTGTCCAGGAATCCGAGGAATCCATACTTGTCGCGAGGAAGTGCATCTTCCGGCAGAAGCTGATAGCCGATGGCTGCCACGATAAGCGTTTTGTCTATCATACCTGTATTGGGGCTTTTCAATACGTAGAAGAGTTCCAGCATGGTGCGTGTCACTTCTATGCCGACTTTAGCGGCATTCTCTTGAATGGCATTCCAGATATTCTCTGCGCCACCGAACATTTTTAATATCTCGTCCATATTGCTATTTCAATTTGTTTACGTCATCAAAAGTGATAATCATCAAGTCATCATTAGAGATGTTACTTAGCATTGCTAATCTATCAGCCTGATACTGCACAATTTTCTCAAAGGTGTTTCGGATGAAACGGGCATTGCCGAAGTTCTCGTCCTTCGTCATCACCTTTGTGCGTATATACTCGCTTATCCACTCAAAGGCATCGCGCTTTATCTTATAGTGCGACTTCTTCAAATGACTGCGAAGAATCTGCACCAGTTCATCTGCGTTGTAGTCTTCAAACTGAATGTATCTGTTGAAACGCGACTGCAGACCTGGGTTGCTGTCAATAAACTCCTTTATCTCGTTAGTGTAACCGGCAAGAATTACCACCAAGCGATCTCTGTTGTCCTCCATGCGCTTGAGCAAAGTGGCAATGGCCTCTGCTCCATAATCACTTCCTTCTCCAACAAGAGTGTAAGCTTCGTCAATGAAGAGTACGCCATCCATAGCTTCATCAATCTTAGCGTTAGTCTTAGGGGCCGTCTGTCCCACATACTCAGCCACAAGTCCTGAACGGTCGGTCTCAACCAAATGGCCTTTATTCAGGATACCTATCTCTTTGTAAATGCCAGCAACAATGCGAGCCACTGTTGTCTTTCCTGTACCAGGATTGCCAGTAAACACCATATGATAACTCATATTGGTATTGGGCAGTCCCTTCTCTGCACGCATTTTTTGAATCTTGATGAGGTTACGAAGCGACTCTAACTCCTGTTTTACAGAATCAAGACCTATAAGTCCATTCAGCTCGGTCATGTAGTCATGATTATCTGTAGCAGGATTATTACTTGATTGGACGTTCTGTCCATATTGTCGCTGCTCTTTAGGATTGAACGGCTGACTCAACATGTCGTTAAGCAATTCGCGAGCATAGAGACAGCCGCATTGAGCGGCATTTCTCAGCCACCCAATAGCATTCTCTCTATTCGCCTGTATATATTTCCCTTCGAGGAACAACTGACCGACGAGTGCCTGTGCAGTCACATCGCCCTGTCGTGCTCTATCGAATAACTGTTCTATCGCTTCTCTTGTCATGATAGTGGCTCCTTTATTATGCTAAGTTTTAGAACTAATTTGAGGATTTATGATTTCCCTAACATGTGTATCCCCATTCTTGTCTTTTATAATGAATATCCTGCTTATTTTGAAACTCGTATCTGCTAAATACGTTTCTAACTCTTTTAAGCCAGTCACCAAATTGCGCTCTACTTCTGTTTTAGAAAGAGTGTCTATGACAACTTTTTCTTTCTTGTCAAATATATAACTGACAACCATTTTCCTTCTCAACCATTTTTCTTCGAAATATTTAATCCAATTCCTAATGTATATAAGTAATCGCCATCCTGATTTATCCATTAGTAAGTCATCATAATTGACTGGAGTATTAAGCTCTATCAGCTGGTTGTGGTTATTGGCAACACTCATGTTTTTTAGCCCCATGAAGGTCTTGTTACTAAAACTAAGTTCAAAAACCCTTACATTGGCTATATCATCAGATACTAACTGATAGAATACATACCACCCCATTATCATAAAGGCAACAACTAAGAACAACAACATAGGATTTTGTGTTATTGAAGCAAGGATAAGTAGCATGAAAGCACCTATGCTAAATAGAATTGCTCTTGTTCTAATTTTCATTAGTCTATTGTATGTATCGTATTTTGATAACTCCTTTAGAAATGGTAATTTGTCATAATATGAAGGCGATGTGCTTTCGCATAGAAAATGTAGCGTCAAATCTTCACATTCGTCATATGACATAAACCTCTCCATAGAAGGGCAAGCTTTGCATTTAAATAATTTATCCATGATCTATAACGTTTTAGCTTCGTCCTCAACTTGTTTCTTAATATGCTCAGCTTTATCTACTTCATCATCTATGCGTCTTTTTTCAGAATCGATATTCTCCACATAAGTTTCTATTTGGCCATTGGATTCTTTCATAACCTTATAGATAGAACCTTTGTACTCTGTGTAAATCTTATTGTACCAAAAGGCCTGAAGTGATTTAAAAACTGCGATTGACTTTACAATAGAAGACAAGCATATCTCATTCATTAAAGCTGAATTACATCTATAATCTTCTTCCATATTGTTGCCAATATATTTTTGGGATGACAACAACAATCCTAAACTCTCTTTGGGATACATTTTAATCTGTTGGTTTGATGGTATGTATTGCTCTAATTCTTGTGCATGCTTCCTTTGCGTCTCATCGCCATTCTTTAAGTCGCTTATTAATTGTGCTATATAATCTCTGAGGATAATAACCGTTGCAAATAGCATTGTGTCCTCTGAATAACATTCAAAAGGATCATCATCTTTGATACTTTGGAAAGATTCATTCTCTCTATACGCAATAGCTGATATATTTGCAGTTGTTTCTTCTTGGTAACGCTGGATATTTTCTTGAGCTAATTTTGCTGTATCTTGAATGACTTGTATCTGTTTTGATAATTCATCTTGTAGACGTTTTAGTTCTGCTGTATTTATCGAATGTGCACCTTTCTTTCCTAGCCATCCACCAATCATAGCACCAATCATGGTACCAACGCCCGGAAATACCAATGTTCCCAAAGCACTGCCAAGATAAGCTCCACCTGCAGTCATTCCAATTTTAGTTGCCGACTTTTCAAATGCACTTTCCATATTAATATCATCATCACTGAAGTATTTAGAACCTAATTTAAAGGTTTCAATAGCGGTGGTAATTAAAGGGAAGTGGGCATCACAATTAAAATCAGGATTCCAAATGTCTATATCTACGTCAGTAGGCATAGATGATGCTATATCATCTATGTGCTCTGAAAAATGTTCTGCAAAATTATGGTTGATTTCATCCAGTTTATCTGAATCAAAGAAGGTTTCTACGCTTCCCTTCCCAGTGTCAGATGCTAAATGTTTGAGTACAGTTCCCAACTTATCATACTCTCCATGTGCATGTGATAAATCAAATCTAAATTTTGCCCCATGGAAATCTGAGTATATGCAGTGTTTGATGTTGTCTAGTAATGTATGGGTGGTTTCTTGATCATGGTGTGACAAATAATCAGCAAATGATTCTTTGCTACCAAGAAGGATATCCTTTAAATCAACAACATAATCTAATCCATCCTTAGCTAATCCCTGTAAATTATCAATGATTTTATCGCCGAAGTCATATAAACCACTTTTATCCGCAATCGCCAACGCAAACTGTTCAAGTGAAGCCAACGATGCATGAGATTTTGGCATATCTGACAATTCCTTCAAGTAGTCAACAAATGGAGTTTTATTTGTTTCTGAAGGTTCTTGAGGCACAGGAATACTCAACTCTCTAAGATCTTCCATTTGCATATGATGCAGAGAAACAATTTCAGAGTATGATTGCGTGGCCTCAAAAATACAATTTGCCTCAGCAGAAAGATTCTGCTTTTCAAATTTGGGGGCTTTTATATCTTCTTGGGAATGATTTTTTGTAAACAAGAATCCCTTGATGATCAGATAATTCATCAACAAGTAAGCTAACACTATAACGGCTGTGCATAGTTTAACCAAAAGAGTACAGCCCTGTATTCTGTCAAAGCTAATAATATGGTATCCCAAAATAGCAATAGATAATACTGAATATTGTATAGCTAACAGATAAATCGCCCCTCTGGATATTTCATATCCGATTTTCTTCTCTATATCAAATAGATTCTTTGGAATTTGATCTAGGATAAATAACGTTATTGGCGTAAACCATATTAGTAAAAGACTAATGGTTAACGCCACACGATTCATAAATGCTCCAATACAAACAAATGGCAGCAAACAGATAAATAGCAGCCATCCGTTATTGATTCTATCTACGATTGCATTTTTAAACATACTTCTTCAAAAGGTCAAGTCTTGCTTCACGTATAAGTTGATACCAACCCACTATGTTTTTTCGTTCCAGTATTTTTTTGAATGCGACACCATACATCGGATCGACATTGTCTCTTTCGTTTTTAAGTTTAAAGCGACACAATCTCATGATTTCTACAGCTTGTTCTCTTTTATCTAAGCTTGTAGAATGTTCATAAAGATATTTTGCCTCTTCATATCGTTTCTTCATGACAATGTATATGCCTAGCTGTGCAAATCCTTCTGTACGAGTCCTTCTATTTATGTCGTCATCATATCCGTTACTGTCCGCTATATTCTGCTGCAATTGCCATCCATGAATTAGCTCATGGGCTAAAATGCCCTCAAAAATAATATAATGTAGGTGTGATAGAACATACACATTCTGCTTGAAGCCTGTTCGCCCATTTTGGTTCCATACCTGAGAATACCCCGTATGTAAACCTACTGCATCGACTTCTGAATACAGCTTCTGCATTTGTCTCTTGCTAATTATTTCTATCTTTATGTGGTCTCTTTGAATATCATTAAAACCCTTATCGTATAATAACTTGTAAACGAAATCAATATGGGATTGCATATTGTCTGGAGAAACCTCCTGTCTCAAACAATTACTGCAGACATATCTGTCATGTTCTACCTGTCTTCCATCTCTATCAACAAAACCAACGCAACTGCAACAATAATTTATGTATTCGTAATGCTCTGAGCACACCTTGTTATCATTCCAGTCTCTATAATATTTATAACTGATCGGCTTGCCACAATGTATGCAAATGTCCTTGTTCATATTACGCATTTCTTTAGCGAGTTACACCAAATGGAGATAGATGGGATGTCATCCAGACCTTTTGTGAAGGAATTATCAAGAAGCTCCCTAATCGTTGCGGGCAACTTGTCATAGTTTGCATGAAGGTTAAAATCCTGGATAGTCTTCAAAAACTTACCCTTCTCGCCTCTGAGATACAGATTTGCCTTTATCATAGATGACAATTTCTGGTATTGTTCTTTATCGTATGGGGGCAGATTGATCACATTACTATAAGGGTGAGTACCTGTTAAAATCATGTAAGCTGAGACTGCGAATGAAAATGCATCAAAATTTCTAGGCATATTAAAGAGTATCGCCTTTTCTTTGTGAACATCTGTATGACAGAATTCAGGACTGTGAGCAGTCCCTATATACGTGTGTCCACAATGCGTGTACTGCATTGAATCTATATCAACAATAGACACTTTACCATCCGCCGTACATAATATGTTTGAAGGTTTAATATCTCCAATAACAACATGTGCTTTCTTATGAAGTTCTGCTATTGTTTTTGCCCAACAATACAAAAGCCTAAGTCTATTTTGAAGGCCAAGGTTGGAATGCAGTTCATATTTGTCATGCCATTCTATTTCATCTGGAAATCGGTTAGCTATTGTGTCATTCACATAGTATGTACTCAGAATCTCCAAATTCCTACTTCCACTAAAGGCCTCTTGCATTGCAAAACCATAAAACTCATATGTACGATTATCATACACCAATCCGATAGGCCAGCAAAAACGAACATTGGGATCTGCTGACTGAACGGGATTGTTGAACATACAGCGGACTTTAGCCTTATTTCTTGCTGCCTTATGAGTAGAATGATACAGTTTTAAGATAAAGGTGGAAATCTTTTCTTCCTCCTTATGCTCAAAACGATATATGACACCTTCACCTCCACGTGCAATAGGGTCTTCGACAATCTTATGTCGTAGGATTGTTTTGTCCTTCAGTAGGACACATATGCTTTTCCCTTTGTAATCCATAATTGCAAATTAGCATTGTTCTGTCATCTTGCTCAGTTACACAAGCATCATTGGCAGAATTAAGTAAAGAACTGTATTTTTCCAGCTTTTCTTCCCCTGTTAGGTAGTCCAATTTCTCAAACAGAGGATTCAAAAAACTTTCAAAAGGCTCATTTCTGTCTATATATTGACCTTTTTCTTCATTATATGCAACACATTTCCATGAGAAATTTTCGCATCCATCAGTCATGAGAACAACCTTTGCAGGGATGGAATTGACGACTCTAGTCTCGGGGATATGTACACCACTCATTTTTGCAGCCGGTATCCTTGGTTTATCCCATCTGTTCATCAGGAACACGGTAGAGTTAGCCTCTTCACCTTTATGTGGGATAATCAAGCTGTGCCAAATTCCATCATTGTCTTGAAATCCCATTCGACCGTCACCGATATGACCGACTAGCATCCCATTGGGAGACACTATCAGTACTTGAATCGTTGCATTAAAATCTTTTGAGGAAACAGGCTCGTCAAGAGTTTCAATTTGCTCTTCTATCATACCCTTTATCCCTCTACAGATATTAGAGAATTCTATATACCAGTCTATGTCCGAAGGCAAATCCTGCTGTAATTTCCATTGTGATTTCTCTAATAATTTCCGAATGGCTCTAACCATTAGGTTGCAGGTCATACGTGAACCTCGATGAGATTCCCTTGCCGAGCCTGCACCATCACTAATAATGAATACGTTCCAACCATCTCCAAGGTCTTCATATATATGAAAATCTTGACAAGGAGTTTCTTTGTCCTTATGAGAACGCCCCAGAAGGCTGATTCCTAAAACCCATTTCGACGAACTTTCAACTTGGGTCTTTAGTGATACTGTTGGGACTTCTGTTTGGTTGACAGGTTCCTCTTCCTGGTTGTATTCTATGACCTCTTGCTGAAAATTACACTCCAAAGACTCTTCTTCCAGGCCTGTGATTTCCTCTTGAATACAATCATGGAGTTCATTAGTGTTATCTTTTACATGTAAACCGTCCATAGCTTATGTCATTACAAGAACCCATCTTCTGCATCCATTGCCCTATCGAAATCATCATCAGATTTGAATACCTTATCGGTACTTTGTGCTAACCATTCAAAGAATTTTGAAAATGAGAATCCTTCCAATTTGGTGGCATTGCCTCCAGATAGTCTATTAAGGAGGGAGATATTAATTTGATTCCCGACACCGACAGCTGTCATAAACAAATGTTTATTGGCTAAAGCAACTCTAATTTTCTTGCTTATTCTTTCCATCTGTTCTTTGCTTGAGGTCGGATTCCCATCTGTCACAAGCACAAGCCAAGGGCGATAGTATTTTTGTCCTGTACTCAACAACATCTTCTTGTGAGTCTCTATCTCTTCCATTGCAAAATCAATAGCCCTCGCTGTATCGGTCGTAGATCCTCTAGACTTTAATACAGGAGGCATTGTACTTTTGCTAAGCAGCATATAAGGCTGGATTCTGTGAGGAGACTGATCAAAAGAAATTACTTCTACAAAGAGTTGGTCTTTGGTAGAAGGTGCAATTCCATTTTTAGCATTGACTATATCATCATACAATTTCCTTACGGCTTCATTCAGAAGGCCAAGTTTATTGTCCTTCATCATGGAGCCAGATACATCCAACAGAAGCACGCAGAGACACTTCTGTTGGTAATTATCTGGTGCTTGTCCGAAATGTGGCATAACAACTATTTTTTATTATTTATATTGTCGTCACCATCATCTTCAGGGCATTCATGTTCATCCTCATCAATTGGAGCTTCTTCATCATCGTCATTTGAATCAGAAGTGTTTTGCGACGAATTTTCATCTTCTGACTGAGGATTCTCATCTTCTGAATCATCATTGCTATCTTCGGAAGTATTGTCCTCAGAATCATCCACCGACGTATCTTGCGTGTATTCATACGAAGATGTGGTATCAGACTCATCGCCATCCACATGTACACGTTCCTCTTCCGAATCTATATCTTCATCATCAAATGGTTCCTGACCTTTATTTTCGTCGTCTACGTCATCACATATAATACAATCGTGCTGAGTCTTATACCATCTGCGGTACGAGGCTAATACAAGTTTTTTCTTCATATCAAGAACTTCCTCGAATACCTCATTGTTTACAGACTTTATCTTTTCCTGCTCATCTGTAGGAACTTTACGATCCAAAATGATTACAGGAGCAGTTGGGCGATCCTGTTCTTTGTAGAATAGCCACCTAAAGAAGCTGAATGGCCATATTCTCCACCACCATCCTGTATCCTTTTGCCCCTTAATTTCATCTTTAAATTCTTTTTCTGTTTTAAAGACGTATGAATCTCCTGCCATCTTCTCATAAATATCGCCCATGATAAATGGCGCAACACGTTTCAGTTCGCCCTCATCGAGTTTCTTCAGCATTTTGGATAGGCTAAGTCTTATCTTATCCTGAGCCAACAACTTCTCTTGGTGTAAGTAATTGTCATACTTGCCATCAGCAAGCATCATCTTGTAGAGAACCGGAGAAATGTCGATAAGGATAAACAGAAGCATTATAAGACCTATAGCTGAGAAAAAGAGGTAGTACCACATTCGATGTAAAGTTATGTAGTCTAGCCATGTATCAGTTTCTCCTTGGTATGGTGTATAACCTTCCATGGCTATCTCATGTAACGCTTCTAACCGTGTCTTTAGGCCTATTCTAGAAAGAAATACACTATCAGCTTCCGCAATTTGACCGTCATACAAAGACTCCAACGCTTCTAGTTCCTGACATTTGAGAGTGATTAGATTATTAAATTGGGTAGTATCCGCACTATATTTATCTATAAGTGAGTTCAGGCGATCAATCGCATGATCATATGGCTTTGCGGCATTGGCTTGCCTTTCTTGCAAATTTGCACTGGCAGCTAATGAAGCTTTGCCTCGCTCATTATTGCGTCTATAATTAAACTCATCATCGCTTTCCCCCCTTTTTCTTGTAACAGAGACACTGGTATTTTGTAGCTTTTCTTTATTAACTGCAATTGCCTTTTCTCGCTCTTTTTGTTCAACCTGCTTTAACAAATTTGGAATTTTTGCTTGGTTTTGAAATACCAATACCTTTTCATTCTGCAGTGAGTCTATAAAATCTTTTATCTGGGCCGTTTCAGTTTTTTTCTTGTTTTCTAGCCCCTCTTTGTTTTGCTCCCTTAATTCAACATGAATTTTATTCTCTATCTCATGATCAAAGATCATCAATTCAAGAGGTGCGGAAATAACGATTCCCAAAAATATTGCGATTACAATACGTGGTAGTCCACAAATAAACTCCTGTTTACTTATCGTAACCTTACCGTCAGAATACATTGTGTTAGTAATGAAGCGATCTAAACAGAAAATCATTGCCGCCCACATTATTGCAAAAGTTGCTGCTCCAATAGTCTCACTATTATTGAAATTATCCATAGGGGCTTTCAACACGAGACGCATTGCTATGAAGCTAGAGGACCATGCCATAAGTGCGGTGAAGAAAATAACGGTACCAACACCGGCATACTTCGCATGGTCGGAAGGACACATGGTAAGCAAGTCTCTATCTACTCCTGCACACCACCATGTAAACTTTTTGAACCATCCAACCCTATTCTTAGCTTGGTTCTCTTTTTTATGTCCCTCTTCACGTAATTTCTTGATTTCTTCAGTACGTGACTCTATAATCTCCTCAGGACTCTCTGTAGGAGTCTCGGAATCAACAATTAAATCTGTATCTATCTTCTGAATAGGGCAAGTGTAGTCTTCCACATCCAAGAACGAGAAGTTTGCGGGAGGAGCAGGAGTGCCTTTCTCTCCCTTTAGCGAATCAAGGAAGTCCTGTTCTGTGCCCAGGTTTCCTTGCTTTAACCAAATCTGATAAGCGGAAAGACCTTGGTTTCCTTGGGAGCCGGTATCGCCCTTTGCACCAGTAATCCTGACAGGAGTAACATTCTTTGCAAGATTACCCTTGTCATCATACCAGTACAGTACACCCTCCTTAACGATAGGATGATAGGTAACGCCGGCATCTCCCTTGTCTCCCTTGTCTCCCTTAATGTTTCTCGGGGCGGGATTCTTTATGCCAGTACCAGTGTTCGACCATGTCAGCTCGCCGTCTGCGTTAACGCTAGGTATGAAATATGGTCCCACTGGGCCATCATTACCCCGTGGGCCTTCTCCACCAGTATCACCTTTTGCACCTTGGATGTTATACCATGGCGTAACATCTGTGGCATCTAATCCATTAACAAAACGAAGCTGTTTGCCATCAGAGGAAATTTCTGGCTTCCAAATCTTGCCGTCTTCACCTTTCGGACCAGGGCCTCCTTGCTTGCCATCTTCGCCTTTTACGAGGAATGGCCCATACACCACCTCATTGTTATCATTGATAAAGGTTAGGTGTTTCCCGTCCTCAGATATCAGAGGGCGGAAAGTTTCACCAGGGGCACCATCCTTGCCCGGAGCACCATCTTTGCCTGGAGCCCCGTCCCGTCCATCCTTGCCGGGTGCGCCTTCCTTACCAGGTTGGCCCGTTGCGCCATCTTTACCAGGTTGACCATCCGCACCATCTTGCCCAGGCATACCATCTTTTCCCGGTTTACCCCCTGGGCCGCGAACATTCAACCTCTTTATTACTTTGCCATCCTTCGTCGTAATGGTAAGATTGCCGTCCTCGTCTATGTCAAATACGAACTTGTTCGCTGTTGTGGAACTACTGCTGGAATCGCTGTCCTCTTGCTTTGTACCCTCCTTACTTCCTGCAGGTACATAATTATCCCATTGACTGAAGAATATGGTGAATGACGCACCAATCGGTTCCATTGACACCTTATCAATGCCAATGGCCTTTATTGATTTCGGACCCACACTGAGAATCTTAATCAGTCGATCCTTTTTTGTGTCATGGAAGACATCACCTTCGTGAGGATTATATTTGAAAGTTGCCATTATTTAGTAACGTTTTTGCATTTTTCGACTAAGCTTTGCTTGATTTCATCATCGTTGTTTACGAAAATCTCGCTATGTGCCATGAAGAAGTTCTCGAACTCCGCTCTAGTTCCTTTCTTCTTGCCTTGACTGTCTTCAGTCAACACAAGGCTATTGAGTACTGGACTGAATACATTTGAGATGCGGGTTAGGATGGCAGGAATCTTTGTTTTGGCAAAGTCCTCTTCTATCTGACTCTTTGTGGCAAGCTCGATATTGTAGAGACTTTCAAGAAAGGCGTTTATTGTATTGCCTACCTCTTCAAAGTTCCATGGTTCAAACTTGTCAAAGTGATAACCGCGTTGTACTGCTTCGTCAATCTCCTTTGAAAGTTCTGTCTTGGGGTCAATAGTAAAATCTCTCATCAAGGTGAACGCTTCAACCAGATTTGGATAGTTGCCATCATCCTCCAGCATAGATATGAACATATCAAGCCATTCGAGTGGCTGTACTTCTTGCTGTGAAACAACTTTTGCTAGTTTGCCGACCTCCATATATGTCTTACAAACCTCAATTTTTGCATCTGTAAGCATAGATATGGCTTCTTCCCAGTGTATAGTACCCGAAAGGCTATCTCTCATACTTTCCACTAGAGCTTTCCGTTTGAATTGATATTCGGAAAATTCGGTATTGTGATACCAAGCAAAAGCGAACGTCTTTTCAGCCGCTTTTCTTAATTGCTTAAACAGAGCCTCCTTGTCATTGAAAGCAATAGTTTTAGGCAAATTAAACACTTTTGCAAGCTCTGTTCCTGTTACATCTGCACTTTCCTCGGCAGAACCCGTAAAAATTTGTATGTCATCCTTTAGACAATCTCCAATGTCTTTCACGGATGGAGTAGCCGAAGTAAGAGCTGTACACAATGTATCACAATGCGCATCAACTGCCTGAGACAGATTATTATAGGTATGTAGGTGCAACTGCTTGACCGAATCCATCAATTTAGCAAATGAATTCTCTATGTTAAGATATTCTTGCTCTGCCGTTTGATAGAAATCTGCATCAATGGATGATATCTGTGGAATGATGGTTTCCAAGATGGAGGTTAGTAATTCTCCTATAGGATTGGTTCCTACATATCCGTCTTGGGTCAACCGTTGGTTGTCTTTAAGATTGATACTGTCAAAGTGAGACTTATCAAGCTTGATGCTTGTGTTATCTTCACCTACTTTTGATAGGTTATCAATGATTCTATCTCGTGTGCTTAGAAACTTGCTATAAGTTGCACCTGAGAAGGCGTTGAGAATGAAGTATATCCACTCCTTAGATTTAGGCCAAGTAGCCATACTCTTTCTTAGAGCATTAAATAGATACTTTTCTCCTAACTGGCTACCTGCACCTTCACCTCCAATCTTGCGGATACCGATAACAATGTCAAGATCCTTTGTTATTGCTCTAGACAGAATAGTATCAATGTCTACCTTCTGCTCACCAATTCCTGGTGTATCAAGAAACTGAATATTGTTCACATCGTCTTCGCCAACTATATTAAAATCGTTTGTGAAGATTTGTGCTTCTTTTGTTGAGAAACTGGTATATACCTCACTTCCGTCAACTGCACCAGGAGACTCATAATAAGACACAGACGAATAATACTCTCGGCCTTCTTCCTCGCCCTTTTCTATTTCAGAGATCTCAAAATCTCTGTATTTGGGGTCTTCATCTGATTCTATGAGATTACCTACATAGTCACCTATGTTCATACGGTATTTCTCAAATGTGATTTGCATTTGGGTTTTTTCAGATGCAATCTCATTTGGGAATTCCATTATTCTATGATTATCGCACCAGACCTTGAGGCTCTGGCGTGTCGAGATGTTGCAGTTTGTAATGATTGAAGTATTCTCATTCAACTCTTGCAGATATTTCACAAACAAAGCTACAATATCTTTGACAGTCAAATAATAAACTCGAGCAATATTGCTCTTACCATCAGGCGAATCTCCCTTGACGATATTGATAGGAGCCGTTGTACACGGATGGTCAGTGTTCTTACGGGGTAACAACCAATTCCCCAAGTTTGTAGCAGCTGCGATAAATTCACTTTTGCCATCACGCATGATTCCTACCGCACCAATGTTTACGTATTTACGTTGAGCCCTATTACAAGCCAAAGTAAATACGCCATCTTCCTGTGTAAAAACATCAATACTTTCTTTGAGATTAGTCGCATCATTTACAATGGTTTCCCAGAGCGTTTCTTGCCTAGAATCTGATATGATACCTGGCCAGTGATTATGCCTATTTATCTCTAACAAGGATGAAACCTTTGAGTACCACTGTCGAAGTTGAGCATTTTTCTTCGCAAATGCTTCACTTTTCTTCTCACGAATCGACAGTATCTTTTCAGTTAAAAGTGCTAATGACATTTTATTTTATCTTTTTATAATTGTTTACCTATTAAATATTTCCGTAACACCACAATGAAAACAGTTCTCTTATATCATTTGTGATGGTGAATTTTTCTACATTTGGGACAAGCATAGACATAACCCGAGCCACCACAAATACAACAAGTATAGCCACTTGAAGTTCTGCCAAATTTGCAAAAACCGCATTTTTGGAGCTGGTATGGGGATGCCGTACCTCTGCAAGCTGTGCAACTTGAAGATATGCCTGTTGATGATGTTTTTGTGCGTTGTGCTGCACGAACCGCATCATCAGCGAATGGGGCAACTTTCTTAGCACCTTTACCTGCAACTTTCCCCGTCTTACTTATTGCCTTGCTGAGTTTTGATAATCCTTTGGCCCATCCTTGAGCGTAACATGGAGTTCCTATAGTTTCTATAGCGAAGAGCATGCTGATAATTAATAGCGTTCGGAATATTATTTTCATATCTGGTTATACTATATTTCTTTTAAAATAGGCTTTGTTTCTATCCACTCGCATTTCTTTAAAACCACATTTCTTCAGTAGTTTTATTGAATGAACATTGACAGTATAAACTTCTGTGGATATACTGGAGCAGAGGCGTTTTGAATCTAAGTACGAAAGTATTTGCGACAGGCATTCGCTCATATAGCCTTGATTGCGGTACTTGGGATGCATCGCATAGAACAAGGTAGGATTGGTGGGTATCTCCATGAGGGCAACGAAGCCGATAAGGAGTTTGCCTGAACGTATTGCCAATAGGAAGCCTTCGCCTTCTTTGAGGTAGTATTTGAACGTGACCAGCAACTGGAGAATGTCTGTGTCAGTTTTAATTGTCTCGCAGAGTTCCGGCAGGAAACGCTTGGTATCAGCATCCACGAAGATTTCACGGAGTGTTGGGAGGTCTTCACGGAGGATTTCGTTGAGAGTACAACGCTCGGTGTAGAGAATGGGGACGTATTTGTCAGACAGCATATCGCGCTCGGCCATCTCACAGAAAAGAAACAAGTGAAGCCTTGCATAAACACGCTCATTATGGCAGAGAACATTCCATTGTTCCCGCGTGAACTCGATAGCTGTTAGGCAAAGATCGCATACTCTGATGGCAGGGCAGTAGGTGCAACGGTTTGCTCGCTTCGTGTAGTATTCAGCAACGAGGGTGTTGGCTTTATCGTAGTCAATACCCTCACTGATTGTGCCAATTCGATAGTCGTCAGACATCTTTTCGCAAACCCCAATCTGTCCTTTAGCATCAATGAAAAGTTTTGTATTGAGTGGCATACAGGTTGACATAGGCACTTCACCATCTACCTCTACTATAGGCCGATTTCGCCAATATGCAATAGCTTCATTGAAGAAGGCTTTCAGTACCAACCAATCACGATGCTGCTCGTATTCATCCAATAGATTACAATACTTAATCTTAAGGGATTCATAGTCTTTCTTTTCTACGCCTTGAGCAAAATTGGGTGCTAAGCCAGAGATGCTTGCTGGTTCAATGTCACAAAGCACACCGTCTTCATGCCATGCTTTTGCAAGGTCAGCTAAACATGAGATATTTGGCAACACCATAAGAAGGCGCACATTGTCTATGTAGTCAGGATATTCAGACTTGATATAGGCAATAGCCTTGCGCACCTTATGGAATGTGCCCATTCCACTTATATCAATTCGGTTTACATCATGAAAATTTGCTGTACCATCAATTGAAATATCCATTTTTACTCCTTGTGCGATAAGCCAATCAATATTTTCAGAAGTAAGTAATGTGGCATTTGTGGACAAACTAAAATCTACATCTTTGCCGAGTTGTTCTTTTCCTTGAATGATGGCATATTGCACAAGATGATATTGAGTGAGAGGTTCTCCTCCGTAGAATGCGATCCTTATAGGTCGTTTACTGACATTCTTTAGGACAAACTCATAAACATCATCAATATCGCTCGTACTCAATGAACGTGTACTATGGGTTCTGTTATTCTTATACTCGCCTGAATAGCAGCAATAAGTACAACGAAGATTGCATTGTTCGGTGATGCTGATGACAATCATGTCAACCTCAGACATCGCTTCAAATCGCTTCAATGGTTCAAACGTCCATGCATAGCTTTCCTTATCCTCTCCATTGTTGACAATTTCATTTGTCTGGCGAAGATACGTATATGTGTTATGTCTGGTCGTTTGTATCTGCATAGTTATTTCCCAGCGTGATGGGCACACTTGTTACAACTTAAACATCTGGCTTGACAGGCACTCAACCCCATCGCTTTTATCGCTTCTTTAATCTTCTCAGAAACAATACGGTTTGCATTAAGTATCGAATTGATACTATCTTGCTCTGAAATTGCTATTACTTGAGTATTCATTATTTGCTTGCATTTACTATTTGTTCGTATTCTCCTGACTCATACCACTCTAAAAGTTTGGATGCACGATTAACCAACCACGGAAATTCTGCAGAACGAATGGATATAGCTTTTACTATCTTGTCTGCAACTCCAGTGTAGTTTTCATGAAAGTCTCTGGCTTGTTGTATGAATGCTGGGATATTTATTTGATCATAGCAAGACTTGGGTAGTCCTGCTTTCTTTATCATCACAGAAAGTGCTACATTTATGTTCTGGCAACATAGCAATCCAACGCGGTCTGCTGTGTAGTCAGATTTGCGGTACCATTCTAACAAAGGCAACTTTATAATGGAAGCCCAGGCTTTGAATGCTCCGTCATTGATAAATGGCATATAGAAGGTATGAACAAGCATGTGATAAGGTTTATGTCCACACACCATATGTCCTAATTCATGTGCAATCACAAATTGCATCTCTTCGTTTGTGAAAAGGTCAGCAGATCCAGACATCATAACGATTCGACGATGCGTCTCTCCATTTGAAAAATGATATGGACCATATTCCCAATCCGTAGAATAGGCTGGTATCTTACTGATGTTTAGAATCCTACATGCTTCTACCAGCTGATTGTGCATATTAGGAAGGCTGTCTGATGTAATATTAATACCCTCTCCTTGATTCTCGACTTCATTGTAAGCCTCTTGGTACTTACTTGTTGTAGCCTTGAGAAAATCTTGGAAGGTATAATACTTCAAGCCGGCCTTAAATATATCGTACCACTCCTTTATTTTGTGCTCCGTAGGATTGCGTGCTATCGCACGAAGAAACTCCCAATTTGTTGTATAGGGGACTTTTAGGCTATTCAGCCAGTCCACCGTACTCTTATCATCGGGATGCATCACGGATGTGTAGTCAATATGTCGAAGCAGTTTACTCATGGCAGATAATGCTTTGAGATGAATCGGTTGTATTCTCCACTATCAATCCATTTAATGAGCTCAGCTGAGCGCATAACTGTCCAAGGGTGTGTCTCGTCAGCAATTGAGAAGAATTTAACCACCTTATTCATTCCATCATAGTCGAGCATCTTAAAATCACGAGCCTGCTGAATAAAGGTGTCTGGCTTGATGTTATTGAATTCTTTTATTGGTAAACCTGCCATCTTGATGAATGCTCTTATCATTGCATCTGGGTTCTGACAGCCCAGCAGCCCTGCACGGTCAGCAGTAAACTCAGACATTCGACTCCAATAGTAAAGTGCAAACTGAATACCGCCGGCAAGCAAGCTGCCACCTGGTATACTATCTACAACAAGGTTGATGCACTGAGCCATCATGTGATAAAGCATGTGATTTGACTTTATGTGCCCACATTCATGAGAGATGATAAACATTATCTCGTCATCGTCGCAAAGGTCTATTAGACCTGAGTTGATTATGATGATAGGATGCTCAGCTCCAATAGTGCAGGCGTTAATCTCATACTCCCAAGTTATGTAGAGTTCTGGTATCTTCTTTATATCCAAAATACGACAAGCGTTCTCCAAATATTGATATATCTTCGGGTAGTTCTCCTTCGTTACCTTAAGATTACTACCTGTATATTGCACATTGTATATGCGCTCGATAAAATTGGAGGTTACCCATTCGCAAGCAGTAGTTAAGAATGGAATTTTCTCCAGCCTTCTTAAAGCCTCCCTATCGAATGAATGCTCATATTGGTCGTGTTCTAACCCTGTAAGTATTTGCTTGTTATATATCATATTGTCTTCTGTTTTTTTCAATTATTCTTTATCCACATTAGTAAAGAGATGCAATTGAAAATATATCTATCATTCTTGGAATTCTTTTTTTAAGGTTATGTGTACTTTTAAATCAATTCCAAAAACGTACTCGGCACATAGCCTCAGACAGAAGATATTTTTCCAATACCTCCTTGTTCATCAGATTCTCGCTGATTACACCACCAACAGCTTCAGCGATTCGACCTTTCTCCTTTGGAATGATTCCAGGTGTAAAAGGAATGTGAATTCCGAATATATACTTTGCAGTATGAGGACGAAACAACATTCTTATGGCGATGTCATTGGTGATGTAACCAATCACTCCGCCTAACAATGGTGCTATAATGTATGATGCTTCCATGTTTATATTTTATTTATTTATAAAGAGAAGACAAAGAGGGTAAATCTTTCATTCCTTTCATAAATTATCCTTGAATGGCTATTTTTTCTATAAAGTTGTTGGGAATATATGCTGTAACAAATGTTCCTAATCCATCTATGTCTATTGCGATTCTCTGTTGTCCTGAGGCTCTTGCAACCCTGCCTATCACACCTGTGAAATCACCCTTTATGACACGTACTAATTCGCCACTCTTGTAATGAACACGTTCCTTAGGCATCATGCCACTATGCTCACTTGGCACACTGGTAGCATTGATGAAATTTTTCATTTCATTGTCGGGGATAATCATAGGAGGGTTAAGACCAGTCTCTTCTATAATAGGTTTTGTCTTGTCGGTATAGTATTTTATATAGGATGCTGTGCGAGCTGGCTCCTTTACAAATTCAAGAGACTGCTCATAAGTCATATACGCAAAAACAAGGTTGGGAAGAAGGGGTTGTTGAACAAGCTTCTTCTTCCCATTTATTTCTTTTTTGACCACAGTCATCGGGATATATGTCTCGATGTCTTTTTTTGTATTTCCACACATGCCATAGCTGCGCGTCCATATGTGGCACGAAAAACGTACCAAACCTTCTTACCACTTGGCACACAATCCAAGGACACCCCTGTATGGGAGTTCTCCGTCTGATGACTCGGAACTTCGGGGGAGGTGCAGGAGGTAAGTCCAGCACTGGAGGGATTTTTGCCGCCTCGTCGGGTGTCAGCATTAGGCAATGCTGGCGTATGTTTCTTAGATTCTTTGTCCATAATCTAAGGATCAGTCCCTTTACAAACGTTTAATGCGCTGACAGAATGTTTAGTTTCCCAGTTGGTGTATTGTTTATGTTAATTGGTTAACTATATATGGTTTCCACTCGTCAAGCGGTTGTTATAGGTTTGTTAATTAGAAAGTCCGAGACAAAAGTACAAACTTTTTTTGATAAACCGCAAATTTTCTCCAAGAATCGGACAAACTTTTTGAAAATATTCTCAATATAAGTGAAAATCGGCGTCTGAATTTGGTATTCCCGAACATTTTGCATATGCAAATTCTATAAAAACAATGAAAGAATATTGTTCTAACAGACTATGCTATCGCATGAATACTTCCGAGATTTATTGAAATTATTGTGCAAAGGTATTTGTTATGCCTTATCGCTTTGCAAGGTCAAGGCTATGCTTGGCTTCCAAAATCTCCACGCCTACGGGTCGTATTTTGGTGCCAAACCTTGCATCGATGTGCATAACACCTTTTTAAGGCACATAATTTCTAACAAATCCCGGAAGTAGTTTTCTACGAAAGGGAAAATAAAAATTTTGAAGTATGAGCAATATTTGTGACACGCAGTACAAGGTAAGAGGTTCACGCAAGGCATTGAGCAACCTTTGGAACACCCTTCAGATGATGGAGGTGAATAGTAAGGATGTCTATCTTTACAAGTTGGCAGAACACTATGGCATTGACTATGAGCATAGCGGTATATCTGTTCGTGGAAAAATCTACTGGGCAGAGTTCGAGGATGACGCGGATGGAGGGCTGTTGTCGTTTGATACCGAAAGTGCATGGTCGGCTTGCGACCTGTTCTTTGATGAATTGAATAAGGTATTAGGCAATGAACTTTCCATTAGTTATCGAGAGATAGAATGTGGATGTGAGATATTTTATGTCCACGATGAAGGAGGTTTCTTTCTAGAAGAGTGTTGTGTAAGTTCTTCTGGTGGCAACTTTGAAGATGTTTGTGAAGATGTGTATGACACCATCAGCGATGCTATTGAGGCATGGTGCGAGAAGACCGGCATTACCCAAGGAAAGAGAACGGTTGAAGAAATGGTGGACTTCATCAACGATTATGAGTACGACACTGAAGACACATATTATTACATACACCCATTTGAGTTTGATTAGTACTTATCGCAAGGGGTAAGGCTCACAACTTTACCCTTTGCATAACCACTTAGAAATATGAAGATATTAAGGAAGAAACAGATTGGAAGAGCTGTATGCACCATCTTGCAGCAGTTGGCTCTCACCACACCGCTTAATGTGGTGTATAGTTGGGGAGTAACAAACAAGGTTGCAACTCAAATAGAAATCACGGTTGATGGAATGGAGAAAAACGTGGCTGCCTTGATGATGGATGTTAATGGCTTCAACTACCAAGGTAGGCTCTATGTAACCAATAACCGAGTTAAGCAAACCTTTGGCTTGTATAGCGAACAGAATGGAATGTTGCACAAGGAAAATGAAAACATAGCCTACAAAGACTTGGGGCAAGTGCTCGATGCGGTTATAGAGACAGGCGGCATGAGCCAACAGGAACATCTACAAAGATTGCGCGAATATGCAAAGAGACTTTTGGTTTAATATAAGAGTATCCACTTAAAAGTTTATACGAATGAAAACATTAGACAGAGAACATGTAAGAAGCGTTGTGAACACCATCTTCTCCCAATTGCTTCACACAACCCCGATAGACGTTATCAATAGTTGGGGCATCTCTAAGATGTATGCCACCCAAATTGTCAAGAATGTCAATGGCGAAGACTTCACTATGGCGGCTCTTGTCATGCAAGTGAATGGTTTCCAATTTCAAGGCAAGGTATATATTGCTTTGGATGAAGGTTCAGACTACTATCGTATCTATGGAGAGAAGAATGGGACAACTAAAGAATATCATCACGATATTGCTTTTGACGAATTTGGCGATGTACTTGACTCTATGATTGAAACAGGTGGGATGAGCAAAGAAGAATACCAAGCAAAGGTAAAAGACTTTGTCTGTAGCCTCTGACATTAAATCTTTGGCGCAAAGTTAGTGTTAAACACAAGGAAACTGTCTTTATTCTAATGGTTTTATACTAACTTTGTACCAATAATAGGATATAACGCTACATCGTGCTACAAGACGCTACAAGTAGGCTACAGATTTCAATGCCTATAAAAGCTATGCAACATCTTGAAAATCAATATTGCTACATAAAGATACAACTTTCAGAGTCATATTTGACTTATAGGCATTTGAATAATTGTGGTAAGATAGTGGTCATGATGTAGTATTATTCCCCTTTCATAAGGGCAATTCATAAACATAATACAAAGGCAATGAGAAGATAAACAGAAAACAATGGCAACCGACTTGTTTAAAAGTAAGAAGCGAGTATCGTAATGCCATAATCTCCTCAACGATTTGAGGAGTGGAGTAGAAAATAGAGTCGATAGATTTGTTAAAATAGTTAAATTGTGTAACAAAAGTCATTCATACACAGTGTTTTAAGACGTTTTGTCTTGCGCCAGTTCTGCGCCATTTATCGTGTAAAATAAGCGAAAATACTTAAAGACGGCACTTGAATATCAACGAGTTACAGAAGATGGTAGAATGGTATAAAATCCCTCTCTCTCCGCAAAGAGTCCTGTAAATCGAAAGATTTGCAGGACTTTTTTTTGTAGTATACTCGGCATGAGCATTGATTTTTGAAAGTTCATACCAAGTAAAAACCGGCCGTCGGAATGCATCTGATTCGTGACCGTAAAACAAAAATGCGCCCGCACAATACGGACGCATTTCTGTTTTTATAAAATTACCACCAACAGCAGAACAGCAGTGATACTCCCTTCTTCAGCTTCTTTCGAGGCTTCCTGTTCTGTTTGTTCTAGGCGATGGCAGGAGAAAGCACTCCCATAGAAGATAGAGCTCTATCTTTCCACCTTGAATATGGCGGCACTTATGCCAGAAGCTTTAATCACATCAGTCTTTTTTCCTGATTTATACACAACCTTTCCTGTTGAAAGAACAGAAACAGCCTTACCACCAACGGAGCTGATATTGAGAGAGGCTGCCTTGGCACCAGGATTCACGACAACAACATACTCCTCCTCACCCAAAGTACGCTCATATACCATCGGATATTCCTGCCCCTTCTGGTTCAGGAGCTTCCAATCACCCTCATTGTCAAGAGCCTTTGCAGAATGACGCAAAGCGGTCAGCTTACGGGTATATGCCAACAGAGAATTCTGATCTCCCTGCTGAGCCTCAACGGTCAACTTTCCGTTTTCCGTATCTACAGGGAAGTAGAGCTTATCAGGTGCACTCGTAGAGAATCCGGCATTCTTGCCCTTGGTCCACTGCATCGGAGTACGGGTACCCGAACGCTCATTGCTACCCTCCTTGTTAGGGAGATTCATCTGATACTTCATACCAATCTCATCACCATAATAGATAAACGGAATACCAGGCATGGTGAGGAAGAAGGTCATCGCCACCTTCAACTGGTCTGGCGTATTGCGGGTACCGATGTTAGGGCGCTGGTAATCGTGGTTGGCAGATGGAACAGCGATGTAGCCGAGATTCTTGGTGGCATTGTATGCCTTGGTATAGTTCTCGCTAAATTCCTTGAGCGAACCCTTGCCCTGCTTGTCGAAATAGCAGTTCTTATAGCTCTGCTCCCACTTGCCCCATGGAGTCTTGCGGTCGAAGAACAGAGAGGCATAGCCCTTGAGACCGAAATGGATGTAGAAATCGATGTTGAAGCCGGCAGGAATGGCTTGCTGCGGATTAGCCCACTCTGAAATCAGGACGGTCTCAGGATAGTACTTGTCCTTCCAGGCACGCATCTCATTCCAGAGTTTGGAAACCTCCTTCTTGTCGGGGTCGTTCTTGATGAGCGATGACGCCATATCTACCCGGAATCCATCTACGCCCTTATCAAACCAGAAAGCCATGATGTTACGTATCTCCCTGCGAACAGCCTGTGGGCCTGGTGCATCTACACCCTGCTCCCAAGGATGACTTGGATCTGGATGAGCAAAACCATAGTTCAAGGCAGGCTGGCACTCGAAGAAATTCTTCTCATAATACTTGGCACGAGGAGCATTCGCCTCCACATATCTGCCTCGGGTACTAGACTCCGGACTTGCCTCCTGATGACGGGCTTCTATTTCTTTCTTCTCACTCTCAGGGATATCATTCATCCAGATATAATAGTCGCTGTAACGCTGGTTAGGATCTTTCTCGGAAGACTCCTTAAACCAGGCACACTTGGTGCTGGAATGTCCTGCCACCAGGTCGAGACAAACCTTCATGCCACGCTTATGGGCCTCATTGACCAATGTAACCAAATCGGTATTGGTACCGAATCGAGGATCCACCTTGTAGAAATCGATGACATCATAGCCACCATCAAACCATCCCGACTCAAAGATTGGATTGAGCCAGAGGGCGTTCACACCCAGCGACTTGATGTAATCCAACTTGGAAGTGATACCCGGCAGATCGCCAATACCATTGCCATCAGTATCCATATAGGAAGATGGATAAATCTGATAGAAAAGTGCATTACTCAACCAAGCCGGTCCCTTCTTCTGTTCCGCCTGAACAGAAAGTGTGGTTGCCGCCAATGCAGCAACCAACAGCAATTTATTCATTCTTTTCATAAGCAACATTGTTTATTCAAAAAAACATTCTTTCATAATAACTCAAAATTCTGCATTTTATTGTGCAAGAATGCTAATTGCAAATCCGCCACCTGCAACAGAGTTCAACTTCAAGACAGACTTGCTGATCACAGTCTTCTTGTCCACCATGCAAATATCGTACAAAGAGTAAAAACATGTTACAAAATAAAAATTGATTCTAGAGTTCCGGTTTGCTGTTTTTACGGTGTTTTGCTGTGCAAACAGCACCCGAGCTTAACAATAGCGCCACTTTTACACTACAATAGTGCCACTATTAGAGTGTAAAAGTGGCGCTATTGCATGATAAAAGTGGCACTATTGGAGTGTAAAAGTGGCGCTATTGCAGCAAAAAACGGCCCATTTGCGAGTCTGATTTCATAACATTTCTCCAGAAAATCGCATAACACACTGTGTATGAGCGTATTGTCTCCAAATGCTCAAAACTCAAGAATTTCGCACCAAAGATTTTGTTGTGCGCTGAACGAGGAGTATTGAGCATCAGAAATGCAAATATTGTATTCGGCAGAACTACTGAAGAGTGCGAAAACATGTTTAACTTCAAGTCCTAATGATTTGGGTTAAATTAATAAAAAAAGCTTCACTCTCAGTCCCTTGTGTAAAAGAATTTGTAAATAATAGTGGGACTGCTGAGGATGAAGCGTCGAAAAGGTTAATATAAAGTAAGGTTAAGAAAGTGCTTTGCTTTCATTTTATTAGTTTGTTACGTTTTTTATATATACCTTTGTCCGCTATATAGAAATTTAATCTGCATTGTTAGTATGAAAAAGATCTTAAGATTATTGTTTTCCTTCACTATATTCTGTTCGTTGTTTCTCTCCGTTACGGATTCTGTGGCACAGTCGGTAGGCCAGTTTGTGGTTAAGGGCGTGGTGGCTGATGAGGCTACGAAGGAGGGTGAGCAGTATGCCACTATGAAAATCACTCCCGTGGCAGACTCTACCGCTACGGCAGCGCTTGCCGTTACGGAGCGCGACGGAGGATTCAGCATGACGTTGAAGGCGGCGGGCAGATATTGTATTATGGTGAACGCGATGGGCAAGCAGCCCGTTGTGCGTGAGTTTGCAGTCTCTGCCGGTCATCCCCAAGCCTTGCTCGATACCTTATATATAAAGGAGGCTACGAATGTGCTTGGTGGTGTGGAGATAGTGGCGCAGAAACCGCTTGTCAAGGCTGACATAGACAAGATTACGTACGACATCGAGGAAGACCCTGACTCGAAGACCAATAACGTGCTGGAGATGTTGCGCAAGGTGCCGATGGTGACCGTCGACGGCAACGAGAACATAAAGGTGAACGGTAGCGCCGGCTTCAAGGTATACGTAAACGGACGACCTAACAATATGATGTCGAAGAATCCGAAGGATGTGCTGAAGAGCATGCCGGCTTCGTCCATAAAGAAGATAGAGGTGATCACAAACCCCGGACCGAAGTATGATGCGGAGGGTGTGGGTGGCATCCTCAACATCGTAACTGTGGGCAAAGGCATTGAGGGCTATTCTGTTACGATGAATGCGGGCGGCGGCAACACGGCTGCCGATGCAGGCATGTATGCCACGGTGAAGCAGGGCAAGCTGACCGTGAGCGCCAATTATTCATACGATTACTATGACTCGCGCAACCGCAAGAGCAGCAATCAGTATGAGTTTACCGGCGATCCGCATACGCCGTCTGCCTATAACCGTACGCAGACAGGCAAGAGCCGTTCGTACAATCATACGCATTCGGGAGGATTCGAGGCGAGCTACGACATCGACACGCTCCGACTGGTAACGGCTTCGTTGGGAATATGGTCGAATCGTTCGCGTTCGCACAACACGTACACCACCAATGCCACGTCGCCACTGACCGCAGCTCCGCTTTACGCCTACACCAACAGCGGACGTTCGGTCAGCGACTATATGTATATGGACGGAAGCATTGACTATCAGCGACTCTTCAAGCTTCCGGGGCGCATGCTGACATTGTCGTATAAGCTGAACGGTGGAACGGACAATGGTGACTATAATTCGGCTTACGACGTTATGGAGGTGACCGATGATTGGCGGTCGTTTATGAACCGACTGCGTGATGAGCGCCGCGATGATGACGGACGAAGCATGGAGCATACCTTGCAGGTGGACTATACCACGCCAATAGCCAAGGCACACACGATGGAGATGGGCGTGAAGTATATCTTCCGCGACAACCGATCGAACGACGACCGATATATTCGTCCCAATGGTACGTCTGATGAATACGTGTTTGACGATGAATATTCCACGCACTACCGTCACGAGAACGACATCCTTGCCGCTTATCTTGGCTACGGACTGAAGCTCGGCAAATTGTCCGGCAGACTCGGTGTGCGCTATGAGCATACGTTCCAGAAAATAAAGTATGCGCTTGGAGTGGGGGAGAACTTCTCCACCGACTTCGACGATGTTGTGCCGTCAGTAAGTCTTGGCTATAGGCTTGACGATGCTCAGAGTCTGCGCCTTGGCTATAATATGCGCATCTACAGACCCGGCATTTGGTCGCTCAATCCTTATCTGGACCAGACCAATCCCGAGAGTCTGTCGCAGGGCAACCCTAACCTTGTGAGCGAGAAGAACCATAACGTGCAGTTCACGTATAATCTCTTCGCTTCTCGCTTCTCCACGAGTTGGACGCTGCGTTACAGCCTCACTAACAATAACATAACGAGCGTGACGACGCTTGTGGACGACCGTACGATTGAGAGCGTGAAGAATCCTACGGGCAACCTTGTCAACTACACCACATACCGTAATATAGGACGCACGCAGATGGCGTCATTGTCGGGATATCTGAGTTGGACGGTCTTTCGCAACACCCGTCTTAACCTTAACCTTTGGGGCGACTATTCTGACTATGATGACCGCCAGTCGCTGCATAACTATGGTTGGTCGGGATCTATGAACGGTGGCGTGCAGCAGACTCTGCCGAAGAACTGGAAGTTGAGCCTTAACTTCGGTGGCTGGACAAGAAACACAGGATTGCAGTCGAAGAGCGACGGCAACTACTATTACAGCATGACAGCACAGAAGTCGTTCCTAAATAACCGCCTCAACTTCTACATGTATGCCAACAGCTTCTTCCAAATGGAGAAACACAGCAAGCGTACCGTAACGGGCGAGAACTTCCTCAACCGCACCGACTCTTCATACAATCCCTGCCGCTTCGGACTGAGTGTAAGCTGGCGCATAGGCGAATTGTCGTCGGGCGTGAAGAAAGCGGAGCGCAGCATCGAGAATGATGACGTGAAGAGTAAGAAATAGTGTCAATTAGTAGTTATTAATTTTTAATTATTAATTGTAGGGTTGATATTTTGTAATAAAGATGGATGAAATAACAAGAGAAGAAGCTTTAAAACGATGGGAATCAGCTAAAAAACAAAAGAAAGATATGGTGGAGAGAATGCGTGAAATGCTTTATGAAGAATATAAAGCAAGAACAGGAGAAGAACCTGTATCATTCAATGTGTTGTTATGAAACAGTTCCTTTGAATAATATAAGAGGATGTGTCAAAAGTAAGAACTTGAGCAAAAATCAATAATTAACAAGGCAAACTGTAGGAGCCGCGGGCATTCCTGCCTGCGGCATTGCAGAAAGATACTCAGCAAGTTACGGCTGCTTGCAGTGCTGCGGGCAGGAATGCCCGCAGCTCCTACGATTTGCCTTTTCTCGCTATTTTTTTAGTTTTGACACATCCTATGTATATTTGTAAGGGCGCAGCCCAATTAATAAATAAAAAATAAGAACTAATAATTAACAAACCCTTCCTTTGTGTCCTTCGATATGTCGCGCTTGGGCCATGGCACTACGAGCATCAGTCCGGCGAGGATGATGCAGGCGTAGATGGTCCATCCTGACATTTCCTTGATGGCGGAGAGAGTGGCCTGTATCTGCACCTTGCCCTTCGTTGACATGGCTGCCATGTTCTGCGCTTCCGTCTCGCTCTTGCCCTGATACTGCATGCCGCGGGCAGTCATGTCGTAGGTCATGGCAGTCTCCGTGTTGGTGCGGTCATAGTCATGGGCGTAGCGGGTGATGTAGTATTGCTGGCGGTGCTGGAATACCACCTGATAGAGAGCCGAGCCGATGCCCGGTGCTATCACCATACGCACGGTGAGCATGATGCACACCCACGTGGAGAGCAGCTTGTACGGCATACGCTGGTTGGCGTATACGGCGATGAGCGAATAGAGGAGCATCATTCCCGTGGCGCGGATTACGACAGGCCACTTCATACGCTCCAGCATTCCGTCCGTCTGCACCTCGAAATACATAAACAGCGAGGCGGCACCTATGAGTAGGAAGCCGAGGGCGAAGAACCACTTGAAGTGTACGCCTTTGCTGTTGAGAATCAGGATGGTAACCAGTCCGATGAAGTAGCCGAGCAAAACCCAGTTGCCGAGTACTGCCACCTGCATCTGGTCCGTCTTCATACCCACGCCCACGAAGATGTTGACGAGCATGGAGCTGGAGTTGCATATCATCAGTCCGATGAAGAGTAGGATGCCACCCTGGATGCTGCGCGACTTGAAAGCCTTGAGCATGAAGTAAGGCGATCGGCGCGTCTTCTCTAAATAGAAGAACAGCAGGGACGACACCACGCAAATCACCGTTGCCCAACGGATGTTCGGACTGTCATACCAGTCGTACACCTTGCCGTAAACCGTCACGTAGACAAACGAGCAGCACATCAGGCAGAACACCACCACATTGCCGAACTTCGAGAACGACAGCGGGCTATGCTTAGTGGGGTAGGGATTGTAAGGCATGCAAACCAAGGTGATGAGCAATGCCACGAGGATGGCGCCGAGCATGGCGTAATACACCATCTGCCAATGATAGTTGTAGGCGAACCATGCCGTTATCCACGTGCCTATCTGTCCGAGAAGCATAAAGAAGAAATAGATGATGGGCTGGCTCGCCTTTTTCTCCGTGTCGAGAGCGTCCCATCCTTTCTCGTCCATCGGCTCGTTACCCGGCGTGACGTTTCGCGTAGCCTCGATGCCGAAGCCATACTTGATGAGCGTAAAAAGATTACACATCAGCAGCGTCTGCCTCACGAATCCCATCACGAGGCTGTTGAGAGCCAGTATGAAGAGGCTGTCCGTGTTGGCGCAGATATAGCTCTGCACAGCTAAGAGGGAGAATCCCACGAGGCTCATCATCTTCTGGCGTCGCACGCTCACCAACGAATAGAAGAACGGTGAGAACGCCGCCATGCCTATTGACGTAACGAAGCTTATGAAGGCGATGTGTTCTGACTGGATGCCAAGCCCGCCCACCATCTCGCTACTGTTCACGGTGTAGGCACCGCTAACCGTCATGATAGGTATGAAAAGGATGACGAGGAAGGCGATGCCAAGGGGCTTTGGCACCCAGTTATAGAACGGAAAATTCTTTGGCAGGTGTTCGGGCACCGCCGTATATATCTCTGCTTGTGTCATTTCTTAAGTTGAGCCTTTACTACTACCATCATTCCGGCAGCCAACTTCTCGTTGTCTTCCTTCGAAATTCCCTCAAACTCGATGCGTACCGGCACGCGCTGCTGAATCTTCACGAAGTTGCCGGCTGAGTTGTCCGTGGGCACGAGAGAGTATTTTGAACCTGTTGCACCAGAGATGGCTGTTATCTTGCCCTCGAACTCCTTGCCCTCGAAGGCGTCCACGGTCATAATGACCTTCTGACCCACGTAGAGCTTCTCCACCTGAGTTTCCTTATAGTTGGCTATCACCCATTTCTGCGTGTCGGGCATGATGTACGTGATGGTCTGTCCGGCATTTACGAGCTGACCCTCCTCAAGGGCGCGTCTGCCGAGCTTGCCGTCGCACGGAGCCGTAACGACGCAGTAAGAGAGGTTGAGCTTAGCCATCTCAAGGGCAGCCTGAGCACGCTCTATGGCAGCTTCTGTGTTCTTCTTGCGTGTCTGCACCTCGTTCACGCCGGAGTAAGCAGCCTTCTGCTGACGGCGGACAGCGTCGAGCTTCTTCTTCGTTGCGTTATATTCTGTCTCGATCTGCTCCAGCTGTATGGGAGTGGCAGCATTGCGAGCCACAAGGTTCTTGTAGCGCTGGCGGTCCTTCTCCAGCTTGGCGAGGCGAATCTCAATCTCAGCGATGGAAGCCTCATATACCGTGGCTGAGGTCTGTGTGGTCTGCACCGAAGCGTCGATGACGTTGGCACCTGCCATAGCGTCCTTCAGCGCAGCCTCTGCCTCCATAACGCGGATGCGATATTCGCGGTCGTCGAGCACGAGGAGCGTGTCACCCTTCTTGATGTCCTGATGCTCCTTAAAGTATATTTTCTTAATATATCCCGATGCACGCATGTTCACGGGCGAAATGTACTGCTCCACCTGAGCGTCATCGCTCTTCTCGTTGCTCTTATAGTCCATAAACATGCAGCCGATCTTGACGATTCCCCATACGAGGATGGCCACGCCGATGAGGCTGACGATGATCTGACGGATGCGCTGGCGCTTGAGCTGCTTGGCGGTTACTTCGTGCGACGACTGGTTGTTGTTGTCGCTTGCGGGTGTTGTATTTGTATTGTTATTGTTTGTTTCCATTGTTATTTTATTTATATTACGATTTACTTCATGAGTTTTTCCAGCTGTCCCGTGAGTTTCAGTAGTGTCAGGTTCGACACCTGATAGTTGAAGTGGGCGGTGAGGTAATTGTTCTGTGCGTCGCTCATGCTCATCTCGTCCTGCAGCACCTCCGTCATCGAGGCGATACCCTCACGATAACGGTCGCTCGTCACCTTATATATATCCTCCGCGAGCAGGTAGTTGTCGCGCTGTTTGCTGAAGTTGCGCTGGTTGTTGGCGAGGTCGTTCACGGCGTTGGCATATTGTGTCTGCATTCCCTTCAGCGCATTCTCGTAAGAGAGCTTGGCATTGTCGATGTCAATCTGTGCCTTTCTCATCTTTGATCGCTTCTCAAAGCCGTCAAATACGGGGATGCGCAGCGAGATGCCGATGCCGTTTGAGTTATACCAATGATTTGACTCGCCCGACTGAAACCAGTTCTTGAATTTGTCCGTGAAGGCAGAGTAGGTGAAGTTGCCGGTAAGGGCAAGCGTCGGGAGATATTCGTCCTTCACTAATTTTTTCTGCTGTTCAGCCAATGTCTTCTGCGTCTGTAGGAGTTGCAGCTCGTACTGATTCTCGTTAAGTCCGGTAAGCGCAGCCAAGTCGATGGTCTCCACGTTAGCCTTCTCCACGATGATGTCTTGGTCAGCGGGATAGTCAATCACGTACTTCAGCATGTTATACTGCTGAGTGAGCATAGCCTTGGCGTTGTCATACTGCACGCTGAGGTTCTCGAGGTTCACGTTCACGCGCTTCACGTCCACGCCCAGCGCCATGTCGTTGTCATGGAAAGCCTGCGTGATGTCGCGCAGTTCCTGCAAGCGCTTGATGTTGTCTTTGATGATGCCGATCTGCTCCTCCGTGTTCTGCGCCAGATAATACATCTTGCTTATCTGCATGATAAGGTCCTCCTTCGCCTTGGCGTAAGAGAGTGTGTTGAGCTGGTCGAGTGTTTTCGAGATGTCGAGAGCCGTCAGCGCAGTCTGACTGTAGAGCGGCATCTGTAGCTGGATGCTCGCCGACGAGTTATACTGCAGCGTCTTCGTCACGTTGTACGGCTTGCCGTAAGCCGATCCGTCCGTTACCGATACGGGAGGCGTGAAGTTGTCGTTCAGCACGGCGCCGATGTTTATCTGCGGCAGCAGTCGTGCGCGGTTCTCGCTGATGTTGTGCTTGCCTTTAAGTACGTTGCCCTCGTAAGTCTTCAAGTTGAGGTTTCGTTCAATGCCCATCTGTAGGCATTGGCCCAATGACAATGTTTCCTGCGCCATTGAATAATGGGCAAGAAGTGTCAGGGAAAATGTGAACAATAATCTTTTCATACCTTTATTAATATTTCGACTGCAAAGTTACGTATTAATCGTGGCGTAGGCATATTCATAAAATATCACAAGTTGTTCATATTTTCTCTTTATGGCTTTGCGCTTCTGATAAAAAGTTAGTAACTTCGCCTTGGACAAACTATATAGGTAATGAAAGACAACATTAACGGCATAAATACGCTGGAAGAGCAGATGGCCAATAATGAGGACATCTGCTGTTCGTGTGGCAATATAACATCTTTTCCGGAAGCCTTCTTCCAAAGCTTCCACGTGGCTGACGTTGGCATCATCGTGTGTACGTCAGGACGCTTCTCGTTCTGTTGTGAGGATGTGGAGTATGAGGTGCGGAAGGGCGAGACGGCGTTTCTCTCTCGCGATGCTTACTTCTCCATCTGCAGTCACAGCGACGACTGTGCGGTGGTGATAATATTGTATCGTGTGGACTCCATTCGCGACATCCTCGGCAGTACGGTGGTGGGGATGAAGTTCGTAGAACTGCTCAATCCTTGTGCTTGCCGCGTAATGCACACGGGGCATGAGGACGAGCTGACCAAGTATTCCGAACTCTTGGCTGTCGGCAATAGCGACGCCAATGTCTTCGCCGCCAATGAGCGCCGTCTGCTGCTCCTCTCGCTGACATACCGCCTGTGCAGCATCTTTCACGAGCTATCGAAGCATGACGACAATGCTCCGACGCGCAAGCTCGAGACCTACATGCAGTTCATGCAACTCGTCGACCGTTATTATGACCGTGAGCGAGGCGTCCGCTTCTATGCCGACCGTCTGTGTCTGTCGCCGAAATACCTCACGACGTTGGTTAAGTCGGTGTCGGGCAGCACAGTGCAGCAGTTGGTGTTTAAGGCGATAACGAAGCGTGCCATCTCGCTCATATCCACGACGGACAAGAGCATAAAGGAGATAGCCGACATCCTCCACTTCCCCAATGCCTCTGCTTTCGGCACGTTCTTCAAGAAGCAAGTGGGGGTGTCGCCAGTGGCTTACAGGCACGGGCTGTAGATATTGTGTAACACATTTTTACGGCAATAAATTAGAATAATCAAATATTTACAAATAAATAATGTGACATAAAAGCGTATCCCCTGAAATCAGGTCTGTTATGTAGACCCAATTTCAGGGGATATCAGCTAATCCGTCTATCTGTTCATTATCACTTTTCTTTTCCCTATAATATATACTCCTCTTGGTGTGTTTCCGTTGACTCGCTGTCCTGACAAGTTATAGACGGTGTTGTCCGGTTTGTCATAACGGATGGGCGAGATGGCTGTGGCGTTGTCTATCTCGAAGCGGATGGCTCGCGAGCTTGCAGCCAGTCCGCTGTTCACCTGGTCTGTCACTACGCTTTGTGGGAGCCATGCACGGTGGGCGGCGAGGTAAGAACCGGTGAACTTATAGAAGCCCAGTCCCCATGTCTTGTTGGAGAGAACGTAGCAGGGGATGTTCAGGGCAGACAGGGGAGAGTCCGTGGCGTTGCCCTCGAGGATGGTCGGCTTGCCGGAAGTCTGCGAGGTGGGGGAGAAGCTGTGGTCGCCGGCAGGTCCGTACACCACGTAACCCTTCAGACTGTCAGTCACCATGACCTGAGTGAGCGTCATGATGTAGTCGCTAACCTTGTCGTCTGCGCTCTGGCTGTTGTGTGCTGTGGCTGCATAAACCTTCACTTCCTCCGGCACACGGGCATTGAAAGGCAGACAGATGGTGCTCCATCCGTACGGTATGCCGTCCACCGTCTCGTCGCCGGTCTGATGAATGGTGAGCACGTAGGGTTCGAGTTTCTCATACCATACGCTCTTTGTGGCAGCACCTAAGCCGCCGCGCATATTGGCTGCACGCACACAATAATATCCCGATTCGCACTTTGAAAGGTCGTAAGAGTTGGTTGTGATGTTGTCCACGAAGGTCCACTTGCCCGTTTCCTCGTTCTGTTTAAAGACAAAGTAGCACATTGCCTTTCCTTCATCGTCCCACGTAAGGCGGTCGTCCTCTATGGAGATGTTGTCTGTCCACGTCAGGCTGTTGGCGTCCTTGTCCTCGTCGTCAGCTGAAGCCGCGTCTATCTGGCAGCACAGTTCGTCCGGCTTGAAGCCGTCGTCGCCACCGAGGACGTTGCGCACATTGTACGATGCAGCCTCTGCGTCGCTAAGCACACACTCGTCTGAGCCGGCGGCAGGTGCGCAGACTGCGATGGTGCGGGCACCGAGCGACAGCTTGTTGCCAGCCGCGTTCATGCTGTTGTTTTCATGGAAACGCACCTTTAGCCCCGTCTTCTTCTTCGTCCATCCGTACGGGCGCGGCTCGATGAGCATCCTTGTATTGAGGAATGTGCAAGCCGGCGAGTTGTTGCCCGGTCGTCCAAGCGTCCAGTTCTCGTCCTTCAGCAGTGACGGCTGGGAGGTCTCAGGCTTGATGGTGCAGTTGTTAAAGACGTAGCCCCATTCCTGAATGGTCTGTGTGGTAGGCGCTGCGATGTTGTTAGCGGCACGGTCGCGCAGAACAAGATTACATCCTTCAAACCATATATTGCCGTCGCCCATGACCATATCCACAGCTCCCGTGATGTCGCAATTCTCGAAGTAGCCACGTGAGCTGGCAGCGGGGTTGTTTGAGTTGTATGTATACTCATAGCTCCTTAGCGCCACGTTCTTCAGCACCGTTCTGTCTCCACGGTCGCGGAACGCAATGGCTTGCGTGTTTAGCTTCTCCTCCTTTGCCTTCACATAGTCGAAGCGGTTGTCCAAGGTTAGCTCCTCTGCATAGAAGTCGTTGACGTCTACGTTCAAGGCAATGGTGGCTGTGCATGCGCTACCGCCGTACTTCGGCTCGTTGTAGAGGATTGTGCCCTCCTTACTCTGACCAATGAGCGACACATTAGACGAGTCTATTCTTGTCACGCCGTTATTGATGGTGCCCACGCCGGCTATGTCAGAATCGGCGTTGCCCGTAAGATGATGCGTTCCGTCGGGCACGAAGATGTAGAAGCGGTGACCGTCAGAATATTTGTGTTCGTTGGCTGCGTTGATGGCTTTATTGATGTCGCCGTCACGTCCCACCACGAAATTGAAGGTGTGGCGATGATACTTCTCCTTCTCCTCCGTTATATGCAAGGTCAGCGAAAGTTCCTGCTGGTATGCAGCACCATATATGTCTGTTAATTTACCTGCTGGAACCACTATTTTCACGACTTCTCCTGCTGTCAGATTCCAATACCTAAACACCTGTTCCTTACCCGATTCGGACAGATACAACGTGCCGTTCACGTTCAGCATGGTGCTTTTCATTGTTCTGTTGAACCCTACTTTGACGACACCACTTCGTGGAACGTCGTATATTTCGTTGGACGTGCCGGTGTATAACTTTCCTCCTACAGTGACTCCTGTAAACACTGGCGGCGTGTCCGGCGTTGTCAACTCGAACTTTACGGGATATGACTCCACCGTTATGCCGCTGCGCATCGTCACCGTTACGTTACATTCCTTCGTGGTGATGTCAGCCTTGGTGGCAGTCACCACGCCGTCGCCAGTGGCTGTGCCCGTCACTTCAGGCATCTCTTCGTCTGCGTTTTTCCAAGGCGAGACAGTAAAGGAGAGATACCCGTTCTCTGTCATTTGCTTACGGATCTCCTCTGCGCCGAGTGTGGTGCCGTCGCAGGAGATGGTCTTGATGGTGGGCTTCGTTACGTTCTGCTTCTTGTATGTCACGCTGAAACAGCGGAAGTAAGAACCGCTCACAAACTCCACCTTCAGATCAGCAGTGTCGGCTTTACATTCAGTCTGAGGCTCCATGTTGCCTACAAGCGACAACGACTTGCCCTCTATCTTCACCGTCTTGTCGCCCTTCTTGATGTTCTCCGTCAGCGTGAGCTTTGCCAGGCAACCCGCTGTGGCTGGGAATCCGATGACAGCACCGTCAGTAATCTGCATGCGCTCAGGATGTGCCTCATTCATATTCGTGAATTTTCCTTTCGTAGCGTCCAAGTCAATCTTGATGTCTATGGCTTGGTTGTTCCATTTCAGCTGCGTGACAAGGATGCCCTGCGCCTTTTCGAGGTTGATGGTAGGCGCTCCGTCGTTGGTGGCAAAGTCCCATGTGGCTGTCACATCCTCCGTCACGTCCAGACGGTCAAACTTGTTAGGCATGAATACAGGGAACAGACGCAGGTCGCTCGCTGTGGCAATATACGTGTCGCCGATATTATATACGTTGCCACCTTCGTCCTCCCAATGGTCCAGCGTGTTGCCCTTATAGAAGAGCGAGCGGTTGGTGGGGATTACAAAGGCGTCACCCTCCTCCACAATTTCAGCAGCGGGAGGCGTACCCATCGCCTCCTTTCCGCCGCTGTATGTTACGTAGTAAGTGGATTTCTCCTTAAAGTAAAACATGAAGTAACGATGGTCGGTGATGTTGAATTCCACCTCATAACGAGTGTAAAGGCTGTCTGCCAGTTCCTCATCCGTAGGTGCTGTCTCCTTCAGCGTAAACACCGTCTTGTTGTCGCCGGAGGCGTTGCCCCATAATCCGTCGTCGTTCTTTTCGAAGTTCGTAATCTTGTTGTCATTGAGAGAGGCGAGCAGGTCCACTGTTCCGTCATCTTTCATCTTCAGTACTGTAAGCGGCTTGCCGTTCTTGTCTTTGCTGCCAAGATAGTCAATGCGGTCAAGCTCATAACCGAATCGTCTGTTAAGGGTGAGGCGGACGCGGTCGCCTTTCTTGAAGGCATAGCCTCCATCCTCCAGTTTCTTTATCTCAAACTTGCCTGAAGCTGACTCCGTCTTTGTTATCAATCCGTGCTCCGGGTCATTAACCTCGGCATGCAGCTCCACCATATTGGCAGGCGCTGTTCTCACCTCTATCCAATGATAGTACGAATAGTCGTCCGCACCGATGACGATAGGCACGCGCAGGTCAGGATTGTTGGTGGTGTAGGTGTAGACGTACACCTTGTCATGTCCGGCTTTCTCACGTTCCTTCAGGGTCTGTTCCTCGTCCAGCTTGGGCACGACACCGTCAAACGTGGTGGACGAAATCTTCGAGTAGGTGAGCATTGATATGGTTGTACCCACGCCACCCGGCACCCAGAACGTCGTTCCTGGACCGAACGCGCACCATTCTTCGAGCTTCGTATTGCGTATATATCCCTTTTTGCCCGTGTCGCACCATAACGCCACGTCGCGATAATGCGACTTGTCCTCACCGTTCTCGATGACATTCACGTGCACCTTCGTGGTCCAGAAAGGCTTTTCTCCGCTACCAAAGTTAACTGGCGGGGCACATACCTTACGGCGCTGATTGGTGTCAGGGTCGTCATAGTCGTGCAGCTTACGCGTAAAGTCGAAGCGCATCACCGTCACCTTTGTGCGGTTAACCGCCGAAGCAGGATTGACCTTAAATACAGGAACGAGCGTCAGCGTCTGACCTTCGGAAGCGAACGTATAGCTATGTCCCGGCTCGTAATGCACGGTGGTGTCGCCGTTCTCCTCCACCCAGTACTGCAGCGTTGAGGCATATCCGTCCTTATCCTTGTTTCTGAAGAACGTGTAGTTGGTGGGGATGACGAAGGAGCGCACGCCTGTCTGCTTGGAAGGCGTGACGCTGTACGAGCCGTTGGTGTCGTCCGAAGCCCCGTTCACCATGCCCTCCGGTATGTGGAAGACCACGGTTCCGATGGGGTCCTGCGTCTGCTTGTCCTCCGCCCATGCCCCATGAAAGGCACAGAAGGAGAGAAGCAGCAGCGTCAAGGCACGCAATGTGTGACTGGCAGATAAGATGTTCTTTACCATATATACTATATATATAATGTGTGAGATGTTTATTTTACTATAACCTTTGTTTTACCGAAGATGTAGAGTCCTGGTTGGAATCCGCTGTATGTGGCGGTGCCCGGCTGTACGTCAAGGATGCGATAGAGCTGACCTACAGCCGTCACCACGTTCATCCTTGTTCTGACTGTACTCTCCACACGGACACGCTGTCCGCCGATGGGACGTACTATGATGCCGTCGTTCTGAGCGTTGTCTTCGTCGTCCATGGCGTCAGGACTGATGGTTCCTCCCTTCAGTTCCGATATGTTTATCAGACTGCTGTAGGCAGGACTTGCCATTGTGCCAGCCGTCTCTACGGACATATACGTGCGGAACGGCATAATGGTGGACAATGCGGAAGCGTCGTCAAACGCCGTGCCGCCCTTGTTGATGCCATACACCTTGCCCTCGTTTACATCCACGGCAGCGAAGGTTCCGTTGTGCGCATAGTCGTCCTTGACGGTCTGCATCGTCTTGGTTACCGGAACGGTAATCGTGCCGTACGAGGTGTTGCCGTTCTGCGTCTTGCCGTAAGCGTTGAAGGCAATGGTCTGAGCGTCCTCCGTCTTGCCCAATAGCCTGTTATGGAACGCGCTTGAGAGGTCGAACTCGTAATAGCGTTCGCCGGGGAAGCGCACTATGTAAGGCTTCTCGGCTGTGAGGCGCGGATATTCAGCGTATTCGTGCTCCTCGGCATAGTACGGGTTGGCGTCCTTGTTATAGAGCCAGGAGCCGTAGTTGTCGATGAAGAACGGATTGCTGAACGTATATATCACGCCGTTCACAGCGTCGTTGTCCGGTCGCTGGAACACAGCCGACGGCACACCGTTCTCCTTTCCTACAGACGTAAGGCTGCGCAGCCAGTACTCGTGATGCAGCGTGTGGATGTTCTGCTTCGGGTCTGCTGTCTCCTCAGCTGATGGCGAACCATAGAAGTGGGTTATCTCGCCGTTCAGCGAAGCCACCACTTTGTCAGCCGTAAACGGTAGGCAGATGCCTTCCCACGCTCCGTAATAGTCTTCTGCGTACGCCATCGGCTTGCGCACATACCATGCACGGTCCGTGACGTTGAAGGCTATAGGCACGCAGAGGTCGTTGTTAAGACATTCTTCGCCCTCGCTGTTCACATTGTCCGAGGTGCGTTCCACGAGGTGGAGGAGCGACGTTGCGTAACTGTCATCCGCAGTCTTGACCACGTGATGGCCCTTTATCAGCGCCTCCCTCTTGGTGTCTTCATAACCGAGCGTATTCTTCACGACGTCGTAAGCCTCATTGCCTGCACCGGTGTTGTCAGCAGCCGTGTAGACGATGAGGTTCTGCGTAATACCAGCACCGTCCTTTACGCGGAAGTCGCTGAAGGCAGTGGCGTTGTCGTCCACCGGCGGATAGAAGATGCCTTGCTCTGTCAAGCCCATTGCTGCGGCGATGTCGTCCTTGCAGGTGAAGTCGATAGCCGTTGTCTTACTGTCATGCACGTACGTATTCATTGAGCTGGAGCCTTGGCTGTAGGCGTTATAGTGGAACGCGTCCAGCGCCGTACTGCCATAGTATGCCGCCGTGCGATACACGCGGTTGCTCATAAACGAGAGCTGGTGAGAGGCTATCGTGCTGGGCAGACCTTCCGGTTCCGACTGCAAGGACTGTCCCCAGAAGAGGTAGTCGTTCATCAGTTCCGCTCCGTTCTTGTTGTCGTTAAACAGCGGCACGTAATGCGCAGCTCCGTCTTCTGTCACCAGGCGGGGAGCGTCTGCGGGGTGCGTCTTGTCGTGACGCGTCTCCACCTGCTCATAGTTGGGGATGTCGCTGAGCTTACCGATGCGCAGATAGGTTATGCCCGTGTTCTTGCCCGTGATGGCATCCGTACGGCAAGCATACTGATAATCGCCGTTGGCGTAATAGTCTGCCACGTATTTCAGAACGTCTTTTTCTGCCTTGTTACGCGCAAGCAGATAATATCCGTTGAGGTCGTACGCCACTCTTCCGAGACGGAAGTCGTCACGCGTATATCCCTTGTAGGCACTGCCGTCCCAACGATACACCACCGGTGTTGAGCCGCTGCCGCTTGGAGCATACTCGAAGCAGCAATGATAGTTGGGCTTTACGTTCTCGTCCGTCGTGCCGGACAGTCTTCCCGAGGAAAGACCGAGGTTATATATGTTGCCCGTCACCTTACCGAAGAGCGCATTGTCCGATCCCACACCGTTGATGATATGTCCGTTGCCATGCAGGATGCCGGCAAATTCGGAGATGTAAGCGCCGTTCTTCGGCGTGGCGGTCAAGGCGAGATTGTCTTGCAGGACAAACTGTGCATTGGCACCATAGCGCGGAGCTGTGCCATCGTTGCCGATGGAGTCGATGAAGGCGGCGAACGCCTTAAGGTCACTCTGGTCGGCTATGTAGATGCGAGGCTCAGCGAACGCCTTGCCTTCCTCCTTGGCACGCTTTATGGCTTCGGCAAGGTGGAGGTTGACGCCAGCCTTGTGAGGATTCATGCGCTGATAGTTATGCACGGTCAGGCGGTCGTTCTCCTGCATGTCTATCTGCATTATGTCGTTCACGCCCGTGATGGCAACGCCGAGCTGGATGCCGTAACCGTTCATATAGTAATATGCCGGTATGTCCAGATAGTCGTCCGTCTTGTCGTAATGACATCCCGTGAACAGACCGCTGCCTTTCTCGTCAGCCTGGTTGAAGGTGTCATATCCCTTAGCCACCGCGTCCTTGATGTTCTCCTTTGTCCACGGAGTGGTGTCGGTGAAGCTCCACGTTCCGTCCGCAGCCTTCTCACGCTTGCCGATGCGCCAGTAATAGCCGCTGACAGCGAACGACTGGTCAGCATTGACCACGAGGTCGTCCTTCGTAACGCGTATCATCTCGCCCGGCAGCACACAGTTGCCCACGTTGATGTGTCCGCTTACCGTCGGACCCTGCACATACTCGATGGTGAGATAGATGGTGTAGGTGTATTCGCGCGGAACGTAGTACGCAGTAGGATTTTTCTCGTCTATGGTGATGTCAGAGATGTTGCTTACCTTCTCATACTTCTTGTTGTTGATGTCGTACTGGAAGAGGCTGTCAATCTTGACAAACTCCTCCGTCTGTGGCTGATAGTAGGTGTTGTCTGCGTCCAGCTTACCCGATGTTATCTCCACATAACCGTCGGCTGTCTTCTTATACAGCTTGCCCGTGTTGGCATAGATGGGCTTGTTGTTGGTGTCGCTGACATACTCTTCGTAGGCAGGAGCCTTGAGCACGAGCGTAGCCAAGCTCTTCTTTGAGAGGTGCTTGCCATAGTAGCTTGACTCCACGTAATTGGTGTTGTCCACCATGTCCACAAGCTTGAAAGCTATCTTGGCGTCCTCCGTCAGACCTGCGGGGAGCGTATTGTTGAGAAGCGTGGTCTCGTTCCTTCCCTTTTCCCTCATTGAGAGCTGTGCGGCAAAACCTTTCGTCTCCTTATCCTTGTCATCTTCCGTTCGGGCACCGCTGAATGAGTTGGTGGCAGCACCGCCCACATACAGGCGATATCCGTCAGTCACCTTGTCTGAGTAATACTTACGGTCAGTCTCGTCCGTCTCTTTGCCCGTAAGATAGTTACGATATTCGAGGTCGCTCGAGTACTCGTTCTTGTCCGCCGGATGTCCGCTGCGCATCTTCCATGTCTGGATGCGCACCTTCTGTCCGCTCTTCAGACCCGAGAGCACAGTCAGGCCGTCCTTGTTGTCGCCGTCGAACTCGAGAGGATGGTCCTTAGACGACTGGTAGGTGTAGCCCGTGATGTTCACATTATAATAATAGTGGAAGCCCGTGACATACCAGTAGTGCACCTTCACCGAATCCACCGTCTTGTCAGATGTTGGTGACGTGATGGTGTAATAGCCCGTCGGGAAACAGTCGTCCACGATGTAGCGTCCCTTGTGATAAGGGAAGACGAAGTTGCCCGTGGTTTCGAGGAAGTCCTCGTTGTGCGTGTCGCCCTTATGACGCTTGTGGTTGTTGTCGGCATATACGTAGCCGCCACCCTCATCCTGACGGACATTTATCAGATTCATCTCCACCACGCCGACAATCGGACCGTAATGTTCTTTCTCCACCACCTTCTTATAGTCCTCGTCGTAAGTGTCCTGGCAGAGCTGAATCTTCATGGCGTAGCCCGAGGCGATGCCAATCATGTTCTTCGCCGTACCGTCGTTGCGCTTCTGGAATTGGCCCAACGGGTCGTCAGCGTCCTGATTGTCCTTATTCTTATGATAGTCGTCAATGTATTTCTGCTTCACGCCCTGATAAGACATTCTTACGAACGCCTTGTCCTCCTCGTTGGTGGCAGAGGCAGGCTCTCCCTTACGGTTATGCCACTTCTCATCACCGAAGCTGACGTTTGACGTTACGGCACCCACATAATGGATGTTGTTGGAGAATCCCATGTAGTTGCGTGCCTTGGGGCTGTACTTGAACGTCTCGTCGTTGTCAGCCTTAGCCTTTGCCTCCAAGTTGCCGTTGCTGTCCAGACGGATGTTGTCAGCCACCATCTTTATCTCGCCCACACGAGAGATGGAGTAGGGCGTCTTGTTGATGGCGTTGACAGTATAGTCGCGTGCGCCGAGCAGCGAGAAGCAGTTGTCCTCCAGGCGTATGATGTCCAGACGCTGGAACGTATTCAGAATCTTCGGATTGTCGATGGTGTGTTCGGCAAAGCCATATCCCGTCACGTCAGCGCTACGGAATCCCTGCGCATACGAGAGGTGGCCGTCGCCGAAGATGCCGCCCTCGCTGTCATACTCGTAGAAGACGTTCTCACGGATGCCGTTAAGTCCGGCGGGAGGCGTACTGCCACCTTTATAGAAATACTTGTCCTGCAACGATATGTAGCGATACGTATATACGTCGTTAGCCACTGCCTCGTCGTTGTCGTAATGCTTATAGTAATAGCCGTAGAGGTCTGTGCCCTCAGGCAATGTCACCGCCTTCATCTCCTGACGTGAGATGGTTATGTGCTCATGGTCCTTGTTGTCACCGATGACGATGAGCGTGTTGCCGCCGAAGCCAGCCGTCGAACCTCCCGGCAGCCCCTTCAGTTCTTCGAGGTCTTCGTCGGTGGTGTAGGCTTTGTCCGCATTATACTTGTCAGTGAACTTCAGCACCGTGGTGTTGTTGGCAAGGACCGACGATCCCTGGGCGATGGAATATCCACCGCCATACACAGCTTCGTCAATGTTGATATGCACGTTGTCCCATCCCACAGACGGTTCCTTGGGAGTGACTTTCGTGAAGTAATAGTCCTTGTTGGCCTCGGTTATTTCCTTGCGCTTGCCGTTGCCGTTGTCAATGGCTACGATGTCGTCGTATGTGCCCTGCGACACCAGTTCGTCCGTAAGCAGATAGATGTTCTGCTTGATGGTGGGCGATGTCTCCGTGCCGTTGTTGTTCTCCAGATGCAGATTCTTCTGGTCTGTACGGTTGAGCACGTATCTGCCGCTGACGTAGTGGTCAGAGTTGACATGATAGTATGTGGGATAGCCCACCTTCACCTGAGTGGAACCGAACACGTAGCCCGAATACGATCCTCCCGTAACGGCACGGAAGACATGGCCGTTGAGGATGTCCACATTGGTCACGCCGATGACGTTACCCTGCTGACCGCCGCCGTATACGAAGTTGGCTGATACGCCGCACGGCTGGAACTTGCCTCCGTCCATCTTTGGGTCAGAGCACTTCACGTCATCGCCGAACACTATTTCCGTGTTGCCGTATACGTAGCTCTCCATGCCATAGCCTGCGCCGTACACGTTGAGCGAAGAATATTCCGAATCCTTTATGAGCAGTTCGTTCGACTTCTCCAGCTTCTTCTTCTCCTTGCCAGCAAGCATGTCAGTCTGCATATTGACGGTGATGTCGCCTCTGATGGTGCCGCTCTTGAAGCAGCCGCCATACACGCTGCCTCCTACATAAGCTCCGTCTTTCTCCTTAGGCTGGAAGCGGTTGCGGATGGTGAGGTTGATGAAGGGATAGATAGAGTGTGCGATGCCGAGCAGATAACCGCCCTCATGGAACGCCTTACCCTTATAGTCATAGTTGGCGTTGTTACATCCGCCCACTATCTTCTCCGTGATGGTCAGACCTTCGGGGAAGACGTAGTCCACCACGTTGCCTATCTTGCGGTCGTTGTCAGCCGCTGTCAAAGGCATGACGTTCATGTTGCCACGGTTGCCGCCGCAGCAGAACGTGCCGATGATGCAGTCCTCAAGACCCTCGCCGTCCACGCTTCCGTTCCATGTCAGGCTGCCTTGGATGTCGGTCTCCACGGGTTGGAAGTAGAGGTCGATGAGGTGCGGATAGACAAGAGGACGCTTGCTTCTCTCCGTAGGCAGATACACGGTGCTGATGTCCATGTTGGCAGGGTCGCTGTTCCAGTCGATGGAGTCGGCAAGGTTAAGCTCCTTCGAGTGGTCGTCCACGTCGCCGTTGAGCTTCTGGAACATGTTCATGTAGTCGTTGTCCTCCGACGTAACGAACATGGCGTCGCCGTTGCATCCCATAAACACGCCACCGATGCGGACATGACTGCCGATGTTGACGCTCACGTCGCCGACCATCTCGTCCGAAACCTCTGTGCTGTCTTCCTCGTCCGGTGCCAGTACCTTCTGCACGGTAGCTGAATTGCCTCCGCCGTACACGTTGCCGTCAATGCGGATGGTGTCCGTGGCGGATGTGCCGTTGATGTGGATGCTAACCTTGTTGGTAAGCGGACGCCACGAATTGATGTTCACAATTTTCACCGCATCGGTGGCTGCTCCAAGCGAAGGCATTGTGCTTCGCATCGGCACAGTATAGACCAACGGTACGGTCTCTGACTTGGGGTCGTCAGGATTGAGCGGATAATATTCGTTGACGGTCACCTTCTTGTTGCCGTTGCGGTCGTTGGCGTACAGATAATTGCCGTTGCCGGCACCGTAAACGTCGCCATAGATGTGGCCGCCGAATATTTGGATGCTGGTGCCCTTGCCACCGTTGTCCTTGAAGTAGCCGTCCTTGTTGAGCACCACGTTCACGTATCCCGACACGTCGTTGCCGCCGTATATGTTGCCGTGGATGTAGATGTCCGAATTGTTTAACGTCGACGTGGCATCGGGTTTGTTGGTGCCTATGCGCACCGTGGTGCCCTTAAGCACGTCGCCCATAAAGCCGCCGCCGAAGACGTCATGGCAGTCCACAGCCTTAATCTCCACGTCCGTGGAGCGCACGGAGCTGTACGAGCCACCGCCGAACATACGACGGCAGAACACGCCGCCGCCACCCATGATGTGGGTGTCGCCGCAGACCTTGCCCGAATAGCCGCCCCCCATGATGTCCATAACCGAATAGTCGCTAAGGAAGTGCTTATATTCTTCACCCTCTACGAAGTTCATGCCGCTGTGGTTGCTTCCGCGACTCCCCATATCCACATTAACGTAAGTATCGCCTACGACGATGGCGCTGTCGCCATAGCCGCCGCCGAAGACGCAGAAGTGGGGCGAGCCTACCTTCTCATATATCTCTCTCCACTCGTTGCTCTCAAAGAAGTTTTTGTCGTTTCTTCCCGATAACAGCATGGTGTAGTCATGGAGCAGACTCTTCGTCATGGTGAGGTGCGTGTTGCCACCAACCTTACATGCCACGTTGCCGCCGGCGTAGATGTTATGATTGATCTTAAACTTCAGCTTCTCGTGGTCGTACTGCGGAGAGTAAGTCACGCCGTCGATGATGCTGGCAGGTTCCCATGAGCGGGTACGTGGTCGCCAGTACGAATGGATAAGGGCTTCGCCGCCGAGGATGAACACGTTGGTGTTGCCCGTTACGTCGGCTGACGTGGTGGTGAGCACGCTCTTGCCCTCCACATCGGCGGTGCTGGAGCTGCCAAGACCGCCTCCATAGATGCCATGTCCGATGGAACCGTAATAGAGTGTCATGAGAGTGTTGCCATAGACGGTGCCGTTCTGACAGCCACCGTAGATGCGCTCCATGAAAAAGGAATAGACATCCCTGTTGTTATCGTCCGCAGGATGAGCCATGTTGACGTCGTCCGAGGGCGAGAGATACTGCTTCTTCTTGTCGTCCCAGTAAGGATAGTGTATGACGGGACGGTCAATGATGAGGCAGGTGTTGCCGTAGATGCCGCCCAATGTCTTATAGTCTGCACACTCCGAGGCGATACGTCCCTTGCCTCCTGCGAACACGCCGTCCATGATAGAGCCGCCACGGATGTTGACCAGGGTGGTGCGATTGGAGGGATTGACATAGTTGTCGCGTGAGAACGTGGCTGAGTCTGCCTTTTCGTAACCTACGTTAGCCACGTCGCCTCCGCCATACACGCTGCCGAGCACCAACGTACGGTCAATGCGGCTCTTCGTGTCATTGTAAGTGAACATCTTGCCGTAAATATGCACCTCCGTCTTCTCCACGCGAGCCATATTGGGGAAGTCGACGTAAGCGCCGTTCTTCCATGCCGACTCTACGCCGGCTCCGCCTCCATAGATGTTGCCTTCGATGGTGCCAGCCTTGACGAAAACCTTGGACTTGCCCTTCACCTTACCGAAGTCGTAGGTGCTGCCGTCTGCATAGTCGCCGTATGGAAGGGCGCCTAATCCGGCTCCGTAGATGTCATGCGCTGTGAGCTGGCAGTCGGTCTCGACGTATGTGTCGCCGCTGACATAGCCGGCAAAGCCACCGCCGTTTATCTGAAGCAATGTCAGTCCGCTTGCGCCTGTCATCCATGCCAGACGGCTGGCGTGATAGCGTCGGAACGTGTTAGGGTCGTTGTCGCTGCCGTCATAGCTGCCGTAATAGAGCATCTTTTCTTCCTTCGACACTTTCTTGTAGTCATCAAGCATGGAAAACTCCAGATCCAGATATGTCTGAAAGTCCTTGTTCTGACAGAGATAGCGATACTTGATGCCGTCTATGGTCAGAACGCCTTTGTCGTCAACCTTTGTTCCGGGCTGTGCATAAACCTCCGTCTTGCCCACCTCTGTGTTGGCGCCATATCCTGCGCCGAACACAGAGAACTGCGGGCGTACGGCATCCGAACAGCATAAGTACCAGCACATGCCTTGAAGCGAAGTGATGTCGAACAAGCTTATGGTCTTTCCCTTCGAGTCCTTAATGTCTTCAAGGGGCGAATGATTGATGATGACCACGGCCTTGCCCGTGTTGTTGTCTCCCGTAGTGCCCACCTTGCAGGCACGGTTGCCGCCGCCGAAGATGTTATGATGGTTGGTGAACATGCGTCTGTCCAAATCGAAGAAGAGACTCGTGTTCTTGTCGTTCCTGATTCGGTTTATTACCTCTTTGGTTGCAGTATCGGTGATGCTGTCAAGCGATTGGGCAGCAACCATTGTAAGGACGAGACGCATAAACTCTTCTTTGTTGTTGCATACGCGTTTGCTGTCAGCGTCTGCCGAGGTCCATGTGGTGATGTTGCCTTTCTGGTCTGCCTTGCGGTTCCATATCCACGTGCCGCCGTCCATCTGTACCTTCGTGTTGCCGAGGATGTTGGCGTAGGTGCCCTTGTCGTCAGTGTCCTTACGTCCGAGCACCTCGTCAGCAGGATTCTCCTCGTTGTCAATGCGCACGTTGCCATATCCGCCGCCGAAGACGCTGTTGCCGAGCATGCCGCCCTCGACGTGTACGAGCGTATTGCCGTCCACCGTGCCGTAAGCACAGCCGCCGTAGACGTTGCTCCATACGTAGGGCACGATGTTGTCCTTGTCAGTATAGTTGCCGGGCTTGCTGTCGGTGATGTGTACGAGCGTATTGCCGTTGACGCGTCCTACGTTTTCATAATGGTCAGCCTCTGCTTTCGTCAGACCCTTGCCGCCGCCATACACTTCGCCGAAGACGGTGCCGCCGGAGATGTTTACGAACGAACGATAGCCCTTAGCCTTGTAGCTTACGAAGGTGCCGTCGGTCTGATTGAGAGTTGTGATGCTGCGAAGCGAGTCTGGCGAATAGTAAGTGGAAGGCTTGGCAGAGATATACTCGCCCACGTTGGCATTGTCGCCACCGCCATACACATTGCCGTAAATCTTGGCATCGTCAGAGATGTCCACCTTGGTGGTGCCGACGACGCGAGCCACATTGACGAAGTGGTCGGAAGAAGGAGTTGTGGGTTTCAGACCGGCGCCACCTCCGAACACGTCGCCGTGTATGCGAGCGCCGCACAAATACACCTCCGTCTTGCCGCCAATCTGTCCCGTGGTGTTGTCCTTGGTGGAGGCTGGGTCGCCAAAGCCACCGCCGAACACACGATGGACGAAGGTCTTGCCGTCCACCGTCACCTTGGTGCTGTCAGCCACCGTACCAGCATAACCGCCTCCCAAAACGCCCCATACTGTAAAGTTGGGGATGCCCATAGAGTTGTCGAAAACCGGCAGTAAAGTTGTCTCACTTCGTTCGATGTGAGTGTGTGTATCGTTCGATGTGAGTGTGTGTATCGTTCGATGTGAGTGTGTGTATCGTTCGATGTGAGTCGCGAAAGCGCCACTTTCGGGAGACTTTAGCGGTGCCATCTGCTTATTATCGTCCACCTCTGTGTCGTATTTGCCGTAGTCGCCGTCTACGTTGACGGTGACATCGGTGCTTCCGACCTTCGTCAGCTGACCGTAACCGCCGCCGAATACGCTGAAGTGAGGATTGTCATTGTCCGTATAAGTCTGCTTCCATTCGTCTGTCTTGAGCAGCTCGTAGGGTGTCATACCCTTCTGTACGAGTACGGTGGCTCGTCCTGCGACGTTGCAGGCAAGGTTGCCGCCGCCGTAGATGTTATGAGGATTGAGGAACTTGCCGTTGGCGAAGAACTCGTCTTTCTTGTATACGGCTCCCTCAATTTCAGGCTCGTCCGAGGAGTCCTTGATATCAGCGTCCCAGACGTAGAAGAGGTTATTCTTGGCATCCCACTTGCGGTTCCATATCACATTGATTGAGAACTCGTTATTCTCATTGTGTCCGCCCTCGCCGCTCATACTGCCTTCGTCCTGCGCCAGCATCACGTTGGTGTTGCCGAGAACGTCGGCATAGGTGATGGTGTTGCTGTTGATGTAGCCGTTGCCGCCGCCGAAAATCTGACCAGCCATGTTGCCCGCATAGATGCTGACGTAGGTGTCGGCGCTGACCTGAGCCAGATTGCCGCCACCGAAGATGTCGCCATACACGTAAGGTGCCTGTTCGGCTGATCCGATGAGGCTGACGTTGGCATTGCCTATGACCAAGCCCACTGAGTCAGGATGTTGCGTCATATTGTCGTTCGCGGCGAATGTCTGTGTGGAAGGACGAAGACGACGACCGTTGCCTCCTGCGAATACGGAGCCGCGGATGTCAGCGTTGTTGCCGATGACGACGTTGGTGGCATCGGCGCCGCGGTTCTCCACCACAGCCATGTCGCCGCCACCGTATACATTATTAAAGAAGACGCCGCCCTGAATGTTCACGTCAGACTTGCCATAGATGCGAGCCATGCGTGAGAGGGTCTCCACGTTGGACTTGTCAAGCTGCTTGGCGTCTGCCACGCCGTAGCCGCCGCCGAAGACGGGGCAATGGAAGATGCCGCCATTAATGGTCAGCTTCACGTTGCCGTAGGTCTTGCCCAGTTCATTATACTTATAGTTGCCGTTGTTGCTGTTGCCGCCGTAAGCGTTAGTGGAGAAGAAATAGTCGGTGCCGCGTCCGCCAGCGAACACACCCTTCTCGCAATAAAACTCGCCGCCGTTGATGGTCAGAGATGTCACGACGTCCATTTTATTGCCGTTGCCATACACGTTGCCGCCGTACTGGCTCGGTGTGGCTGCTTTCTTGGTCCACAGACTCTTGCTCATAAAGCCGCTACCGCCGCCGTAGATGCCGTCGATGGGAGCGGAAGCGTAACCGAACTCGCCACCATTGATGATGATTTCGGAACGTGTGTCCGTAGGACTTACCTCGGTGAAGTCCTGAGTGTCAGTGTTGTAGCAATGATAGCTTACCAGACGGTCTTTGGCTGTGGCGTACGGTCCGTAGAGCATCACGTCGCGGCGGTCGTTCCAGTAAGGAATGCGATCGTCGGGCGTGTGGGTGTCGGCAGCGTCGTCGCCATATCCGATGCCGTTCATACCGCCCGCACCGGCTCCGAAGATGCCGCATAGAATGTTGTCCTTCTTATTGTTGTCTTTAGGAAGAATCTGGAAGGTGCCGCCGTTGATGGTGACGGTGCTGATGCCGTAGAAGGGGTTGTTGACAACCACGTTGCCCGTATGTCCACGACCGGTACTGCCACCGTAAAGCTCGGTTACGATGACACGCTTGTCGGTGTATTCGTCCTTGTTGTTTACGGACGACGACGGGTCGAGCGTGATGTTGGCTCTTCCCATAAACGTATTGCAAGGTACGTTGTATGTCTTGTCATCGTAAGGCAGAGTCAGTTCGGTCTGAGCACCTAATGTGCCGTTGACAACACGAGCCACCTTGCCGCTTCTGATGATGATGTTGACGTCGGCATACATGGCACCCTCGTGGTTGCCGGCAAGGATGACGCCGGCGTCATAGTCGTTGACGCTCAGCCTCTTTGTGCTGTCGTTCATCGTCACCATACGTTGCTCGTTGTGGAGGTCGTTCCATTCACGGTCAATGTCAATGTCGATGGTACACTTTATGGGTTGTTGGGGTGTACCCATAATGCCGTTCTGCTTGGCAGGTTTGTTGTCTACTATGGTGACCGACTGACGACCTCCGGCACTGATACAGGAATAGAATCCGGACTTGACGCTGATGCTGAATCCCTCCTTGCCATGAGGCATGGAAGCATTATAGGCTGCGATGCTGTCCGTATTGTTGAGCGGATAGAAGCGACCGTCGTTGTTGATGCCGCCGAAGATGTGCAGGGCGTTGGTCACGGCGCCGTCGATGGTGCCGTAGTCGGGTGAGTTATGGCTGAATCCCGTCATGCGGATGCCCTCATCCATGAGGATGTTGTTATACTGGCAGTAGATGATTTTATAGTTGTCGCCGCCGTTCATGGCGAAGGTAAGGTTCTCGAAGCGGGTGTCTCCCCAGATGGGCAGACCTCTTGACGCTCCCTTTATCTCTATCTTGCCTTCGTAGTCCTTGTCCCACTTGCCCGTGATGGTGGTATTGCGGAAGAGCTGGGGATTGTTGCGCTTTGCATTTGCCCAGTCATCGTAGGTAAGAAGGTTCTCGCCTTTATAGTTTTTAGTTAGGCAGAAACCGTCTTGGGTGACAGTAGAAGCACTGGTACCCATAAGGACGATGGTGTTCTCGTCCCACGAACCTTTGGCTGACAGCTTGCTGTAGGCTCCCTTCCATGTAAGCATAGGCTTGTCGGGAGTGTAGCCCCATGAGTCGTCCGTAAGATTGTCTTCGCCTTTCTTGTAGGTCTTGCCGTCGGTTGTGGTGAAATCGGCAGGGCACAGAAAAACTACCACCGAGGCACTCACGTATTTCTCAAGCAATACTGATGAGCCGCTCTTTACCGTAACCTTACAGTAATACTTGCGTCCTTTGGAACTGTCCGTAGGGCGCGTTACGATGTTCTGCGAAGTGGGGATGGAGGTCAGGCGCTCCGTTCCGTTATACCATTCGTAGGTGATGTCAAGGCCAAGCTCGTCGTTAGTGAGACCTTCCTCGGAGTCGTTGGTGACGTTGACGGTGAACTCACGCTTGCTTGTCGTAAGACTTGCCGAAAGCGTGATTGGGTCTACGATGAGAGTATTGGTGGTGGAGTTGCCGTCGGTGGCATACACAGACTGTGCGTATGTCTGACGTGGGAGGGAGAAGGGATTGAGCTTGTCGGTGTTTACCTTCACCGGCTCAGCATTGCCGTGCGACACATACCAGTCGTAAACGTCATTCATGGCATTGCCTTCCTCGTCAACGACGGTGAGCACGTCCTCCTTGCCACGCACCATCTTCAGAGCTATAGAGCTGAAAGCGAAGCTATTGGACGTGGCAGAGTAAGCCCAAGTCTTGCGGTCGAGTTTATTGTCGTTGATGTAAGCGTTGGCTATTTCGGTGAAGGTTTTGCCGAACGTTTTGGATTCCTTCTCCGTTCCATAATTAAAGGTGTTGTTGCCCGACACTTTGTTATCGGGCGTGAAATACCATGTGTCTTTCACCGACTTGGAGAAATTGTCCTTACCTATAAATGAGACTACGCTACCCCTAATGCATTTCGCGCTATTGGCATTGGTCTTTATCTGTGTGCTATGTACGTATATGTTTGTTGGCCAGACGCTTAGTGCGCCTTGCGGCTGCAAGTTACTTGCCGCACCAATACCGCCAGAGACCGATGCCTGTCCGTCAACGCCATTGAGAGTTGCGGCAGAAAGCATATTAATCTTAGTGTCGGCAGAGATGTTGTATATTCTGAAATACCGGAAGGCATCCAAGTAGCCGACGATACCGCCAATTCTGAGCTTGTTCTTCAATGTGTAAGCCTCTTCATTGTCCGTAATGATGGAGTTGCGGATGATGATGTTGCTTATCTCTGCGTTTTGGGCAAGGTCGGCAGCGAGGATACCAATCTTTATGGTACCGGTGACTTTGGGCGTGTGTCCTGCCTTCTTCTCAATGCGTGCGTTGTTGACAGTAAGGTTGGTTACAGTAGCGAATGATGTCTCATTGGCATTTGCACCACTTAGTCTTGAGAAAAGACCCAGTGATATCTCCGTGCCTGAATCATAAGTCCAGACAATGTGCATGTTGCTGATGGTGTGTCCGTCGCCGTCAAACTTACCGTTGAAAAATCTTTTTGTGCTTGGGTTGGTAACACCAATAGGAGTCCACAACGCCTTGCTAAGGTTGATGTCCTTAGTAAGCTTGAAGTATTTGCCGGAGAAAGACACGCCGTTGTTGACGTCATGTGCAAGCTTAGCCAGCTGCATGTCGTTGCTGATAAGGTACGGCTTGTCCTTCGATCCGTCGCCTGACTCATAGCTGTCGGCATAGTATGGCGTGCCGTCATAGACGTTGCCATACACTTTCGGCTCGGCATCGGCTGTGGTGTCCTGCTGCGCCAACACCATCTGAGCGCTGACAAGCAGGAAGGTGAGTAAGAAGAAAAGTTTACGATATATGCAATTTGAGAAATGTAAGTTCATTTTCAAGTACTTATATTGAAGTTTTTAACTGTTTGCTATGTCCTAAAATCAATCTATCAGCAGATGTCCCGTATAGGCATCCTGGTCTGCCAGCACATACAGATAGCGAGGCTGTATGAGGATGCGGATGGGGTTTATCATTGCTGTCTTGCCCATTGTGAGGTTGCCGAAGTTGTCCTTGTTAAGGGTTATCACTGAGGTGGCGTTCTTTCGTGTCACCACCGTCGTGCTGTCCTCGGCTATCAGCTCCACGTCGTACGTCACTTTTATTTTGGGAGTGAAGTCAGCATCGGGGATGGTAAAGAAGTCTGAGCCCCATTGCGTGTAGCCGGCAGAGGTGACGATGGCAGTCTGCGTGGCATCGTCGTAAGCCTTGCTGTCGTAGCCTTTGTAGGGGATGGGCGTATCGACGAACTCTGCGTGATGGACTTCAGACCATCCTATGTCTGATGCGCTCCAGCTGTTAGTGGCGTTGTCCCACGTGTAAGAACGTGAGACGGTGCACGATGTGGCGAGATTGCCAGAGAGCGTGACGCTATGAATGCGGAAATGTCGGATGGCGTTCATCTTAGCGTCGAGTCTGAAGGACAGGCTGTAGCCGGTAAGGGTCTGGTCGAACTTCAGATTGATGAGGCGGTCTTCATTCTCCGTGGTTATCGATCCCTTGCTGATGGGGAGAGCGCAGATGATGGGCGCTGCCTTAGTGTCGAAGATAACAGGCGACTTGGGGCTATTCATGGAGAAAGGGAAGGAGAGAATGTAGGTGCCGTTGAGAGTCTTTGTCAGCGTAGCCCCTTCTGTATGAGGCATGTATGCGAAGAAGCTGAACGTGGAAGCGTTGGGATAATCAGCCCATCTCTTCGGCGTCGCCGTAGGCCAACTCTGCGTGGAAGCGTTATACGTGGCAGTCTCGTTGCGGAAGATGGGTTCGGCGGCTTCGTTGTCCTGATAGCCGAAAACACCCATCGTTGCAGGGTGGCGCTCAGGACTGTATGCTTCGTAGGGATTGGTGCGGGTGAGAATCTTCTGCGACTGTGCGGAGAAGGTGATGTAGCCGTAGCTGTCGGCATGCTGAATGGGCATGTCGGAAGAATCGCAAGCACTGAGACTTGCGAGGGAAATAATAGCTGCTATGGAACTTAGATGCTTCATGCTTGTATTATATATATGTTTTTACCATTCCTGCGTGCCGTTGCCGTCGTTCTTGATTTCGGTGCCGGGGAGCCATTGCTCCACTTGCAGGTCGGCGAAGGTGATGTTGTCGCCAACGTCAGACAACTTGAAGATGTAGGTGTATTGGTAGCCTGCCTTCCACTGCATGTACTGTGAGGGAACGGTGGCAGACACTTTCTTGCCGCTGATGTTGGCGGTTATGGTGTAAGCGCCCTGCTCGTAGGGGATGTTGGCGAGGGGCGGCACGTAATACCATTTCTGGTAGAGGGTGGGGTCTTTGAGGATGTGGACAGCGTCCGACGGCTCCTCGTAGGGGACAGTGAGGAGAATCTGACCAGTGGCATCGGTTGATGCGGGCGCCATCGTGATGACGGGATGTTGGCTTGAGGGGATGCCGGTGAGGGGATAGGTGGCGGTGATGGTGCCACGGAGAGGGGTGTCTGCCTTGGACGCGTCGTCAAGGAAACGGCTGTCGCCGAACTGTATGTTCCTCATTGTGACGCTCTTCGTGCCGTTGGGATAAGTGAAGCGGAAGCGCACCTTGGCGATAATGGGGGCGAAGGTGAGCGTCACGCACGATCCGTAAGCGGGCGATGAGGCTGATGTTCCGTTGGAGGATGGGGTTGCAAGCCAGAGACGGCTGGCGTATGGGGACGATGTGGCTGTGGCAGCATCGGAATATTCAAAGGGAAAGGAGAGGCTGACGTTGGGGTCAGCGGCAGTCGGGGCGGTGACGGTGACGTCGGAACGGAAGGGACTGTAAGCGAAGAAGCGATAGCTTGTGGCGGAATGGTCCCAGTATTTTATGGTTTGCGGAGTGGAGAGCATCGGGTTCTCGATGCCCACGTATTCCCAGTCGGCAGTGTTGGAGGCGGTGTTGCCCGCGCTGCCCTGAGTGAAAAGAACCTTATAGCCGTCCATCACAATCTGTGAAGACGACAAGGCGGAAACGTCTGATGTGGTTTTATATCCCCAGACGCGGAACGAAGTTAAAAGTGTTTCGAGGCCGTTGTTTGTGGTACGCGTTGTGTGTGCATCCTGCCATGTACCGTTGGCACCGCCGAATGCGATTCCCACGTTTGGCTTAGGCTCTGGTGTCTCTGGTTTATCCTGTTCTGAGGAGCAGGATAAAAGGCATAAAGCCGAGATAAAAAATGACAAGATGCGGAAGTTTTGCATGTCTTTTTTCGTTGTGTTTTTTAACATAGGAACCGGACGGGGAGAATTTCCCCGTCCGGTTGTCATCTTTTGAACTTCAGCCCTTCTTCCCTTTAAAGGCATGTGGGGCTTATTTACGATAGTTCAGTATATTTTTACTTTGTTATTTTGTCGCAGCTTTTACATATACCACCTTATAGGCGTATGCTGCTTGAGTTTTAGTTGTTGCTGCTGTAGTCAAGTACTGGATAGCGTAGTAGCCTTCTCCGTTTGGTGTGAATGTAAACTTGTTGCCATCAACGGAACCTGTTACAGGTGTTGCATCTGCTGTACCCTTAACTTGTATTTCTGCTTCGTTGATAGCATTTGTGAACTTATAAGCAGCTACGTTACCTACAGTTGTACCGCCTGTAGTCAGAGTCTGTACATTACCATTGGCATCTGTTACAGTTACATCAATTGCTGTACCTGATTTATACTCAATACCATTATCAGTTACAGAACCTGCCTGATAAGTTGTGATAGATGGAGTTGAAACTGTTGTCACAGTACCCTGCATGTCTGTTGATTCTTTCACAAGTGCGTCGAAAGTGATAGGGTAGAGACCCGCTTTGTTAGAATCATCACCTGTATAGCCATTAGTGTTCTGTGAAATCTTAAAGAGGTATGTATAGCGAGTATTTACATCCCACTTGCTATATGCTGCAGGGATAGCAGCTGTTGCACCAGTAACCTTGATAGTCTCGCCTGAGTCATCATCTGAAGTCAGAGTATAGTCACACTTGATGAGGATTGGGGCAGCTTTAGTAGCAGAAGGTGTAGGGATTACAGTGAAGTAACCATTAGTTGACATATCATTGTCTTTACCATAGAGTTTTGCAACTGCGGCTGTTGATACAGTAGCCAATGCGTTATGAGGTTCGAACTTACCTGCATACCAGTTCTGGGTCTTTGTAAGATTTGTATCATCATATGTGTAGGTGTAAGAAGGAGTTGTTCCTGTCCAATTATAAGTAATGGTTCCCTTAACATCACTACCACCAACAAAGTAGTTTTCTGTACCAGAAGTGAGGATGATGTTATTGACAGCTTCTGCTTTACTACCACCTGCTTTATAGAAATTAATTTCCGTAATCGAGTATCCAGGAATTGTTTCGTAAAGACCTACACGAACCATAGCCTGCTGGCGCTTAAACGAGAATTGTACAGGCTCTTGGTATTCGGTTTTTTTTACGACTATTGGCTCCGCAATATATACAGGATTTGTTGTGATGGCTTGTTCTGCTTCGTTGGCATTAATATGACCAGCAAGACCTGTAATTGTTGCAGACTTAATTTCCTTACTTTTATCTGTTACTGGTACATTGTATGTGAAAGCAGAAATTGGTGAACCTGCAACGAAGCGATACTCTGAAGCAGAGTAGTCCCAGAACTTAATGGTCTGATCCTTGTCTAATGATATATTACCTGTACCGAGATTTGTAGCACCTTTAGCTCCTACATACTCCCATCCATTTGTATTTGATGTTGTGGTATTTGCTGCAGCATTCCAAACAGAGTAATCTTTGAATACAGTCACAAATTGTGTTTCACTCATCTTCTTCACACCATAAATCTTGAACTGGCCGTCGAGCATTTTGACATAATCTCCAGTGTTAGATGTGGCACGAGTTATCTTACCTGCATCACCACCGAAATTAATTGCAGATGATGCATTTTGTACGTTTCCTGAGTTCTCACCCAAGAAGTCGTCGCTTGAGCAGCTGGCGAGCGCCAATACTGAAGCGGCATAAAGAAAATACTTGTTCATAATCTTTAAATAAATAATAGTTTGTATTGTTTTGTTTATTAAAATCTTGAATACATATATATGTTGTTACATATCAAATTCCCATTGCTTCTCCTCGAAGTCTTCCACCACGGCATCAAAGCCGGAACCACCGGATCGGTTAGGGATGGGAACTTTGTCCATGTCGAGCTCCACGGTTATGACGCCACCACGATAGAGTCGGCGCACCTGGTCGGTGACGTCGAAGACGATGGTGGAGTCCTTGCCGTTATAGAACTGCATCTTCACGTCTACGTAGTGTCGGTTGTTGAGGTCTGCCTCTGCCACCTTCTCCAACGACTCAAGGTAAGAACGTGTGTCGAGCTTGTAGGGATTGAGCTTAGGCATGCCGAAGGTCAGCGCCTTGCCGCCTATCACGTCCACCGTCTCACCCTTCTTGTCCGTCACGTCCTGCTTCATTCGCATGTAGAAGTTTACGGTGATGGCGTCCGTTCCGGTCACGCCCGTATTGACATTGACGGAACGAGCCATGCCGCTGAGGTTGGCATTGCCGTCGATGGAGGTAACCTTCCTGCCGTTGCGGTTGTTATGATGGAGAATCACTTGCACTAAATAAATATAAGTTAGGGGCTGGAGTTGTGTTTCGAGCGTACGTACCCAGCAGTTGCGCTCCTCATCGAAGACGAATCCTTCCAGATTCTTGTTGATGTCAATGCCCTTTTCGTAACTGGAGAAGAGTTCCTCCGGCTGATAGAACGAGTGGGTAAAGTGTGGCGCGTTATACGAAGACGGATTCATGGTCTGTCCTGTGTATGCCGTGACATAGTCGTACGTCGACGTCTCGTCAATGCGCACACTCTGCACGCCGTCGGGAGTGTCGATGTAGTTCCATGCAAGGATGTCCCAAAAGCCGAAGTCGTATTTGGCGTAGAGGGAGTTGCCGCTGATGGTGTGCTTGTAAGGAGAGCGGTGGGTGCCGTACTGCGTGCTGCCGGTGAAATAGCGTCGCACCTCGAAGGCATGAGGCTCCGTATAGCCGATTGGACCGAACATCGAGATGTCTGTATCGTCCCAACCGTACGTCCATTCCGCCTGCCAGTCATATTCGACGTCGTACTTGAACAGATAGTTCCATACGACCTTCAGATTGAGGTCGACTGCCGGTATCTGCATGTCGATGTCTTTTCCGCCTTGATGAAGATGAAGCATCGGCTCGCGCTCGCAACTTGTCATTGCGAGACACGAACAGACGAGGCATGTAGCCATTATCCTATTAATCATCATTATTTCTTCTTAATGTTCCGTCTGTAGAGCAAGTCGTAACTGAGCGTTATCTCCAATCGGGTGGGACCCAACCAAGAATAACGATGCTGTCTCTTGCGGAAGTCCTTGGCATCGCCGTACCATTTATAGTAATACTGTTCCGTGTCCGTGTCTGGGTCGACAGGGCACTTCCATTGATAGGGATCGTAGAGCGTGTGTAGGTATCCAGCCTGCAAGCCGAACTCCAGTCGCCAATGCTCAGAGCGTCCCAACGGCATCACATATCCTATGCCGGCGCCGGCGCCCCAACCTTCGCCTTCCCATCCGCGCTTCTCTCCGAAGCATATATTATATAGGTACGCATGCGCGTAAAGGCTGAAGTAGAGTCCCTTGAAAGCTGCGCCTTGTCCCAACGGTCGCTCACGGATGTCGCCGCTTCGCAGATAATAGCGGGTGTGGAGCTGATAGTTGCGTAGCTGAAAGTACTTGTGGTCGTCGTAGTGCTGCCACCACGGACCATCAAAACTCGCTCCGTACGTGAAGTGACCGTGAAGCGGGTAATACTCAATAGCCACATTAGGGATGGGGCAGAAGCGGTCGTAGCCGGGCATGTAAGCGAAGTCGAGGAGCAGATTGGTCTTAACGCTCAATAGCTCTCGGCGTGGCAGAACCGTATAGTCGCTGTAAGGGAAAGCGGGAATGTTAAGTTGCACGTTGTCCGGTACCGTTGTCGGTATCATTGCCAAAGGCCGCGATGTCAGACTGTTGTCGTCCAGACCAAGAAGCTGTCGCTTGTCTATCGCCATTATTCGCACGGCACGCAGCACGGGATAATACTCCTTGAGCACGTAACGCCAAAGCTTGCCGCCGTCATACCGCTTCATCGCCTCTTTAAGGCGGGCTGTGTTGTCGCCATAACGGTTTATGAGCGAGTCGACCTCATGAAATCTCTTATCCTTTCCGATTTGCATCAGCGTGTGAAGGAGGGCGTAGTCTTCGGGTACGACATCATAGCGTATGCGGTCCTTGCTGATGCCGTAACTGCCGAGCAGTCGATCCACAGAGGCACGACGTCCCTTGGCCAGACGACAGTTGTTGTCGTACGGACCTTCAGGTGATGCTGTGGCACGTCCAAGGACAATACCTCTATCGCCCAATGCTTCAAGTTGAGGAATGAGAATCTCAGTAATCCACTTCCTGTCTTGATCGCTGATGTTCATTCTGTTTACAATAAATTGGATGGGACGCGAATTCCGGACAAAGGTGCTGTCAGTGGTCTTAACCTGAGCAACCGTGTCCATTGCGAAGCATGAAATCATTGTAATTATCACTATAAGATATCTCACTTACCGTAAAAAGCCTTTGTAATCCTGACTCGATTTATGTTAGTTCGTTGAAGGATAATGCTTAATCCCAACATATTCTGACTGCAAAATTATAAAAAATGCAATAATTACAATGGTTTTATATGCGTTTTTTATAAATCTATATAGTTATATTATGTTAAACAATAGAGAATAATAAAAACAAAATAACTCCTTGAAAGGACAATGACATTATTAATTATAATGCTTTTTCCTTTCAAGGAGTTATTTATTAGTGGTGTCGCAATTGTTAGGATTGCGTGTTTTTATTCTTATTTAAGGCGGAAGATATTCAGCGAGTTAGCTGGAATTTCCACTACGCCGCCGTCAGAAGAAGTGGTGACAAACGTCTCGGTAGGGTGGACGTTTGTGGGGTTGTCAATGGTGTTCTCCTCCTGACCGTTCTTGGCTGAGAGGCGGATGAGCTTGGCGCCCTTGATGGACTTGCCCTGGAGACAGATTTCGGCTGTGGTGTTCTCGCTGCTGGTGTTGGCAACCTTCAGAATCACCTCGCCTGTTTTCTCGTCAAGAGTGGCTGTAGAGAATACGCCGGGAAGCGTGTTGGCGCGGAGCTTTGTGGCGAATATCTGCTTGCCGTCAAGACTTGCGTAGACGCTGTCGCCAACCACTTTCAGCTCGATGTCGTACCAGCGACCCGTCTCAATGGTTCCTGAGACAGTGGCAGCCTGACCCTTTGCACCGCCGACAATCTGCTCGATGCCGTGCTGCGTGTTGTTCCATCCGCCAAGGTTGAGCCAGCAGTAGTTCTTTTCATCCACGTAATTGAAGATGAGCATGAAGCCCTCATTGCCCGAATCCTTACGTGCTCTTACCTTATATATATAGCCGTCGGCAGTAATCTCGCCTGGATTGAGACGGATGCAGCTCTCACCGTTGGACGTCTGCTTGATGACGCCGCCGTCAACCTTCCAGTCGCCGTGAACGTCAGTGGGGAGTTCCTGCAGAGTCATAGGCAGAGCCTTGCCCTCAGCATCTGTGTAGCCCTTGTCTTCGAATGAAGCCTGCGTAGCCCATGTGCCCATACCCACGCGGCATACAGCCGGCTTGACCTGCACCTCGCCGTAGGAATAAGGATTGTCCTGCTTTACGTTGAGCACGCGAGTGCCCACGTTGTTAGCCATGAGGTTCTGAACGTAGTAAGACGGTGTGCCGAACACACGGTCGGACGTGAACTGAATCATGTCAGGAGCCCACATGCGGTCGTTGAGGTTGGCGAAGATGGGAGCGTAAGAAGCCATCGTAACGATGTCGCTGTTGTTCTCGATGCCCATCATATAGACAGCCTCGCCGAGGGCGGCGTCAAGCGATCCCATATTGCCGAAGCCCTGTGTGACGGCATACTCGCCGACATAAATCTCAGAGCCCTTACGGTCGTAACCGTCATACTTGCGGAAGTTCTCGGCAAACCAAGCCGGATTGCGATAGTAGTGCTCGTCGAGCAGCTCCACGCTCTCCTTGCTGTCCCATGTGGGATTGTCGTCGCCCCATGCCACTACGTTGCCGATGAGGTGCATGTTGGGGTATTTGGCGAGGACAGCGTCCTTGAACTTCTTGAAGCGCTCATAGTAATGATCGCTCTGAAGGGCAGGGTCGGGCTGGTTGTTCTCATTGCCAATCTCGAGATATTCGATATTGTAAGGTTCGGGATGACCGTTCTTTGCACGCAGCGCACCGTACTTGCTTGTGACGGGACCATTGGCATACTCCAATGCGTTCATACATTCGTCAATCCAAGGCTGGATGCTGTCCACGGGAGTCATGCCACCGTGCCACAGACCCACGTTCACCACGTAGAGCGGTTTGGCGTTGAGATCCTCGGCAAGCTGCAGGTATTCGTCGAATCCCATGCCGTCGCTTGTGCGATAACGCCAGTTGACGTTCTTGTGTCCGGGACGCTCCTCGATGGGACCGATGGTCTTCTCCCAATGGAAAGCGTTCTCCGGCGACTCCTGTCCCTCGACGTAGCAACCACCCGGGAAGCGCACGAACTTGGGATGGATGTTATAGAGAAGCTGTGCAAGGTCGGGGCGCATACCGTTCTCGCGATTCATGAATGTAGGCGGGAAGAGGCTTACGACGTCCAGTGTGATGGTGCCCTTGCCGTCGAAGACCAGCTCGAACTGAGCTTTAGGGTCGTTGGCGTTGGCTGTAAGAGAGGCAGTGAACTTGCTCCACTTCTTTCCCATCTTAGCGTCCACGGCTGTCTCGGCATACACGCTCTTGCCATCGGCGCTGACGAGGCGAGCCTTAACGCCGCCCTTGTAGCTTCCTTTAGCCCAAAGAGACAACTTGTAAGTTCTGCCCTGCACGGCATTGATGCCCCAGAAACCCTCGTTGACGAGAGAGGCAGTGGCGTTCTGACGTGCAGCGACGTTTATCTGAAGAGCCTTTCCCTGAGCGTTGTTGAGCAGAGCCTTGCTGACGAGTTGCGTAGAGATGGTTGCTCCGTCTGCAGCCTTTGTGCGCCATGTGGGGGTGGTGTTGTCGCTGTCCTCGAACGAGCGGTTGCTGATAAGCTCGGCGTAGAGGCCGCCGTCCGCAGCATGATTGATGTCCTCGAAGAAGATGCCGTAGAGATTAGGCGACACCTTAACGCCGGGATTGGCGACATCAACGTTTATCTTCACTTGGGCGTTTGCCGTTAAAGCGGAGGCAAGCAACGCCGAGAGGAGAATGTTATTTGGCTTCATTTTTTTCTTTTATCTTTTGTTGTTTGTGGAATGGTTGAGTGTTAAAGAGTTGGCCAACCGTCGGCAGTCCAACTGATTTTCTTCTGTATGAGTAGTGGAGCGCCGTTCTTCTGCATGCTGTAGCCGTGGCAGACAAACCAGTCGCCGTCCTTGAACGAGTAAGCTGCGCAGTGTCCTGCTGCCTCAAACTCACGCTTGTCGCCTTCAAGGAAGATGTTGCCGCCACCCTCACGCATATCCTTGCCGTTGCGGTCGAGGTAAGGACCTGCCACTTTCTTGCTTCTTCCCACTGCCACACGGTAGTTGCTCTTTGCGCCGCGGCAGCAGTAGTCCCAGCTTACGAACAGATAATAATATCCGTCGTGCTGCATTATGAACGGTGCTTCGATGGCATTGGTGCCGGCAAACTCTGATGTAGGATTAGGTTCGGCATTGGTGTCGCCCACGGCATGACGTCTTGCTATGGTAACGGGCTTGGCGCCACGCTTTACGTGTAAGGAGCGGTCGAGCTGTATGAGCTGAATGCCGTCCCAGAACGATCCCCACGTCATCCAAGCCTTGCCCTTCTTATCAACGATGAAGTTAGGGTCGATGGCGTTCCAGTTGTCGCGGTCTCCCTTAGAAGCCACGATGCAACCCTCGTCCTTCCATCCGTCTGCATTGGCGAGCGACGTATTGCTGAGCAATCCTATAGCCGACGTATTCTTGCCGAATGTGGAGCAAGAGTAAGCCATATACCACTTGCCGCGATACTTGATAACGTCGGGAGCCCAAATGTGAGTCTCAAATCCCGGAACGCTGTCGCGGGTCCATGCCGGTATCTTGCCTTCGGGCAGTAAGCCTTCGGGCTTGATGGTCCAGTGGCGGCGGTCCGAGGATGTCATCTGCGTGATGCCGTGTCCGGTGCAGTAGAGATAATACTGACCGTCCTCGAAAGCCATCACGGGGTCGTGCACCATTGGCGTATCGACAGCGAGAGGAGCCGTCTGGGCGCTTGCCTGAGCCGTATTAAAGAATGGGGCAGTGGCAAGAACCACTGCTCCATAGATGTATTTCTTGAGATTCATATTTAATAGAGTATCTCTTATGAATGTTTTTACTTATTAACGAACTTGCGTCCGTTCACAATTACGATGCCCTTGTATGAGCTGTCCACCTGCTGACCGTTCAGATTATACCACTTGCCGTTGCCCTCAGCCTTCTTGGTGAGGACGTACGGAGAGTTGATGCCAGTGGCTAAGCTTGATCCGTCGATGTACGAACCTTCGTTAACGAAGAACAATACCACCTTGTCCTCAGGCTGTGTAAGCTTCATGCTGAACGAATAGTTGTAGACCTTCTTTGTGGTAGTGGTGATGGTGGATGTCATCTTCACCACATTGCCGGAGGTGAACTCTACGTTCATATCCACTAACGAACCGTCCATGTCTTCAAGGAATGTGTCCCAGTTGTATTCGCTCTGGAGGGTAAACTCAACGTTGGATGAGTTGTCATTAGTATTGCCACCAGCAACTGTGAACCATCCGTAGTTGTCGTTACGGAGAACGAAGTGCTCGCCATATCCCTCAGCACCACGCTCAGCGTTGGCAGCCACGAGGCACCAGTTGTTCCAGTTTGCCACCTTGTTGCTGTAGTTATAGAACTTAAACTCTGCCTTGCTGCCCTTCTTGAGAGTGTAATAGTCCTTTGAGAAGTTGGTCCACCAGGCTGCTGAGGTGTTCTTCTCCATCGACTCAGGGAAATAAACGTCAGCGTCCTTCTCTGCTTCTGCCTCCACAACTATGGTGTAATCCTTAGTGTAGACGTAATCGTCCTTTGAGACTATCATTGTCATCGTCACTTCACCCTGACCCTTTACCTTTCCGTCGCTTGTGAGGATGCTCTCGTCGCTTGACTTCCATGAGATGTTAGTGCCGAGCTTACCCTTTGTGGGCAGAACCGGAGTCTCTTCCAAAACAGTGCCGTCGTCGAACGGAAGGTTAATCTTGTTGGCTGTGTACTTGATGGCAGCCTTAGCGTCAGCCTTCACAGCCCAAACCTCCTGCTGCTTTGTATAGCTCTTCTGACCCAATGTAGTGGAACCGCTTGAAGAAGAGAGAGCAGCGATGGCGATGGCGGGGATATTGGTATAGTCGATGGTCTGGCGAACCAGTACGCCGCGATAAACCACGTCGTCAATGGTAAGAGCGATATAGTCAGTACCTGCTGTGCGCTCCCATGTGCCGTTCTCGGCACCGCTGATGGTGCCGTCGGCATTGAGGCGGATGTTGACGGGAGTCTCGTATGCCTTGGCTTCCGTGTTCTGACCATACTCATGGCGGAGGAACTGATAGTCGCCGGCTATCTCGGTGTCTGCGATGGAAGCCTTAGTGGCGATGTCGTTGTTGGTGATTGTCTCGCCGTCAAACTCGAACGGAGCAGCCATTATCCAACCCTCATCGTTGAGGAAGAGCTGATGAACGCGAACCTCATGACCTTCGCCCTTGTTGGTGAAGCGTGAGTGATAGACCACGAACGAGCGTCCTTCCTTGTCTGTGAAAGCTGAATTGTGACCCTGTGCAATCTCTGCACCCGACATCGGATCCCACTTATAGCCTCCGAAGAGCAGCACGCCGCGGTTGTCGACAGCAGTGGCGCTGTAGTTCATAAGGTAACGGTTGAAGACAGCTGATGTGCCGTTGCAGTCAACGTAAGGTCCTTCGGGATTGTCCGAACGGAACACGCGCATCTGATAGCCGCCGGTGCTGACGAGTCCGCCGTAGCTCATGAAGAGGAAATAATGTGACCCAATCTTCTCTACGTAGCTTGCCTCGCCCGAAACATAATAGCCACCGGCTATCTTCTTGCCGAAGTAGGGGTCGCTTGTGGTGTTGGCGCTGGCAGCAGCGGATGTAGCTGCTTTGCCATTAACCTCGTAAGGATAAGTGTAAGTATAGTCGCGCAGACCGTTGCTCTTGTCGAGACGCAGCAGGAAGATGCCGCCCGACCATGATCCGTAGCTCATCCACAGATTGTCCTGATCGTCATAGAAGACGCACGGGTCGATGCAGTTAGGCCAGAACGATCCCCACTTGTCGCCTACATTATATCGCTCGGGCAGGGAGGTTTCGCCTGTGGCAATGGTGAAGTCGGTTTTCTTCCAGTCGTCGGCAGCCGCATATCCATTGTGTGCATACTTACCCAAGAAGCCGGAGAATACCACCGGACCCTGATATTTCCACGGACCTTCTACGTTGTCGCTTGTGAAGCAGACGATGCTCGAAGCCCAGTTGTCGCCGTTGAGGCTCATATACATACACCACTTCTTCATCGTCTTGTTGTAGATGACGTCGGGTGCCCACTGCATGCCCTTCACAGTGTTGCCTTTCTTCTGCCATCCGTGAGCGTCGAAGTTGCCGAACGTAACGGTCTTGCCCGCATGGTCCTTGACGGATGTCACGGCGTGTGTGGCATAAGCGTCAGAGTAGTTGACGAGATTGCCGCTCAAATTGCAGAAGAGGCTGTTGGTGGCAGTGGCGTTTTCCTCGCCAGCCTTAAATACTGTCCACTCCTGATAGTTCTCAGCAGCAGTGGTCTTGCCTCTGCCAAGGTGAGAGCCATATATATAATATGTAGGGGATGCGGGATTTGTGATGTCGTCAATGACGATGGACGGGTCATGACAAACCACGCGCTTGTTATATTGACGGGCGCTGTAAGCTCCCTGCAAGTCAGCGTCGGTGACGGTGGTCTGCGCTGCGGAAGAGAGAGCGGAGAATGCGAATATGGGAAGTAATAGATTCTTCATAGGAATATTTTTAATTGAGAATTGGGAGTTGAACCCCAACTCCCAATTCTCAACTGATTTTACTTATGTCTTCTTGCCTTGGCAGCTGAGCCGAATACGAGGTGGCTGCCGTCCACTGTGAACGAAACGTAGAGGTCGTTCGGGTTGATGGTGTTGATGCCGAGGTAAGACTGGTAGGTCTCTGTGCCGTCATTGCCGGTAACAATGGCCTGGATGTCAGCGGTGCCGTTGTTGCAGTTTGTGACGTAAAGCTTCACCTTGGCGCCGTTCATTGCAGCGAGCCATCCTGCCCAGTCTGCGTACGATTCGAGCTGAGTGCCTTTCGAGGTGCAAGCTGCGTAGCCGTTGCCCCAGCCGTAGTTGTCGGCACGTACAACTCCATATTCGGGAGCTGTCTTGGCTGCATCGCGGAGTATAACCACGTAGTTGTTCCAGTTGCTTACACCAGAAGTGTAGTTGGTGAAGTTGAACTCGCGTGTTGCACCAGCCGGAACCTTGATATCGTCTGTGAATACTGTCCAGAACGCGTCAGAACAGTCGGCTGCACCGAGAGAAGTTGGCTCCGGAGTGGCGGCAGTAACCTTCGACTCGTTCACCTTAACTGTCACCTCAGCAGTCTTGCCGCCGTTGGCAGTGATGACCACCTTGTGCTCGCCAGCCTTTGCAGGAACTGTTGAGAAGGTGAGCTTCGAGTTGTCGAGCACCTCTGTGCGTCCGTCCTGATAAGTTCCCTTCACCTCCAAGCCGGTAGCGTCGAATGCCAATGTGCGCTCCACGCCAAGGATGGCACTTGAGTTGAAGAAGTAATAGTTGGTGTGCTTCGGCTTGCTTGTCACCTCTATCTTCACTGGAGTGTCCACCACCTTGAAGGCTGCGCTTGCATTGATGGTCTTGTCTGCCTGCTTGTTGAGGAGAGTCTTGTTGAGCGTAGCAACGATATACTTGTCGCCGAGAGTGTTGAAGTCGGGCACTACCATGAACGTAAGGTCGCTTGCAGAAATCTCCTTGACAGTTCCGCCGTCGTATGTAACCTTAGCCTTGATCTGTGATGTGAAATCAGAAAGCTCAGTACCGAGGTTAACCTCTGCCGGAACATCAGTAAGCTCCATTGAGACAGGCTGCTGGTCAACGGCGTCTGTTACGTCCATCTCATCCTTGTCGAAGACGTAGTAACATCCGTCAACGGTGAAGTCGAGATAAAGGTCAGCCGATTCAACGGGGATGCCTGTATACTTCTGCTGCGAAACCATACCTTCTGTTCCTACTACGTCAGCCACAACGTCGCAGGTGTTGTCACCATAGTTTGTTACTGTGACCGTAACCTTTGCGCCGTTCATCTGAGCGAGCCAGCTTGCCCAGTCGCCTGAAGCTGTGTTGCTGTGAGTGCAGGATGCGTAGCTGTCGCCCCATCCATAGTCGTCCGAGCGGAGGCAGCAATACTCTGTCTTGTCAGCCTTGCGGAGCACCACTACGTAGTTGTTCCAGTTGCTTGCAAGTGAAGAGTAGTTGGTGAAGGTGGTGGAGTAGACCTTGTTGCTCTCAATCTTGATGTCCTGATCGAGGTGAGCCTCCCACCATGCTGATGAGCAGTCTGTATTTCCGAGTGTTGTCGGCGAAATCTTTGCAGCCTGGCCCTTGTTGGCGTTAGCGATGGAGTCAGCGCGTTCTGTAAGCCAGTCAGGACCGTTAACGTTGAATATGTCGCTGCCCTCGCATCCGGTCAGTGCTGTCATCGCCAAAGCGGCGGCGCAGAATACGGATGCCAATTTGCTTATATGTTTCATAATAGTATTTGCTAATATTTAATAATGTTGTTTTTACTTGCTGAGTCTTGTAACCGGATGAACCGTCCAACCCTTCTCCTTGAAGTAGGTGGTGTTGTCTGACGAGTTGTTGGCTGAGTTGCCGACGAGGTTCGGGTTGTTATTCATAAGGTTCTGCGAGATGGGCAGGAACTCATGTCCGGGAACGAAGTAGTCAACCGGGCTGATTACCTTGTCATCGCTACCATACTCAGAGTATGAAACCGGATCAGTGGGCAGGAAGTTGATGCCGAGACGCACTACGCTGTGCTCCTTCAACTGCTGCAGACGGTCTGCGTCATAGAAGAATCCCCAACGGAGAAGGTCGAAACCGCGACCGAACTCGCAACCGAACTCCTTCGGACGCTCCACGTTGGCAATCTGCTCGAAGAGCTTGTCCTTTGTGTCGAAGTCGGCAAGCTTGAGCTTGGCGAGGTTAGCACGCTGGCGCACCTCGTTAATCCAGTCGATGGCCTGCTGTGTAGGTCCGTTCACCTCGTTCTCGCACTCGGCAGCGCGGAGCAGCACGTCAGAATAACGCATCATGCGGAGGTTGATGCCGCAGTGCAGACCGGTGGTAACAGTGCTGTATAAGTTGGTGCGGATGTTGGTCCACTTTGCGATAGGAATGCCACCGTTGAGGTTGTTGGTGACGAGAGTGTCCTGCGGAGTAAGCTTCTGTGTGTAAGCCACGTTGCCGTTCTCGAAGCCTTCCCAGTCCTTCTCGTATGTGCAGAGAGTCCAGTAAAGACGCGGATCGAGCTTGCCGGCTGTTGTGCGCTCGCTCTTGAAGAGCTGATAGAGCCAAGGCGAAGCTGAGAGGTCTGCCCAACCGCCGAAGCGTCCCAGACAGAGGTTAGACTCGATGGCGTGACCCTGTGTGGCGTTCGGAGAAGTGTTCACCGGTGTCCACTCGTCGTCGGTGCCCTGTGTGCCGTAGTCGAGATACTGCACCTCGAAGAGGCTCTCGGCATTGTTCTCGTATGCAGCACCCTCGCGGAAGTTGTCGCCGTAGTTGGCCATGAGCGAGTACTTGCCATACTTCTTGTTGATGATGTCCTTCAGCACAGCGAGAGCGTCGCTATACTTGTGGCGCTGCATAAGAGCACGGGCGTAATAGCCGGCAGCGGCACCGCTTGTGGCGCGACCCTTTGCCCACTCGCCGCCCTCTTCGCGTGAGGGGAGCAGCGTGATGGCTTCCTTGAGGTCAGCCTCCACCTGGTCGAGCACCTCATCGTATGAGTTGTTCTTGCCGTACAGACCGTCCAGTGTTGAGTATGTGTCGTAGTCGGTGATGAGCGGCACGTTCTGGTAATAGCCGGCGAGGTTATAGTAAGAGAAGGCACGGAGGAACAGAGCCTGACCCTTGATGCGCTTCATACTCTCAGAGAGGGCAGCGTCGTCGTTGCCGGTGCGTGAGAGGATGAAGTTGCAGACGTTGATGGTGTAGTAAGCCTCACGCCAGGGCCACTCTGTTATCTCGTTGGTGATAGGAGCGTTGAAGTTGTCGAACTCGAGGTACCATACCTGAGAAGCGTTCCATACCTCGTCGCCGCGAGTCATGTCGATGGTGTATCCCACACGACCCGTAGAGCCTTCGATACGTATGTGATTGTAAGCAGCGATGACACACTCCTCGAGGTCGTCGGAGGTGAACTTGTCCGTGGTCTGCTGGTTGGGGTTGGTAAGCTCCAACTTGTCCTCACAAGAAGTCAGCGACATGGCGCTCAGACCGAGGAATGCTGCAAGTGCATAATTATATAGTTTCATAATTGGATTTACGTTTAATCGGTTATTGGTTTTTGTTAGAATGTGAAGTGCAGACCTGCCATGAAGCTGCGTGCGCTTGGGAACGAGCAGAAGTTATAGCCCGGTGTGAATGTGCCGCCAGCGTAGTCGACGTTATATCCCTTATAGCCAGTGAAGGTGTAGAGATTCTGAGCCGAAACATATACGCGTACGCCGCTTACCAAGCCTCTGAACCACTGGTCAGGGAAGTTGTATCCCAGTTCCACGTTGGCAATCTTCCAGTATGCTGCGTTCTGTATCTTGCGTGAGCTGAAGAGGTCGTTCCATGCGAGAGTTGCCTTGTTGGCTGCGTATGTGCGTGGTACGCTTGAGAGGTAGGTCGATCCGTCCTCAGAGAAGCGGTTGGCGTCTGCCATAGCCACGTCCTTGTTGCCCCAGCCATAGCAAGAGTTGAGGCTGTTATAGATGTCGTCGCTTACATGATAGTTGAGAACGCCGTATGTAGAGATGCTCAGGTCGAAGTTCTTATACTCCATGTGAGCGCTCAGTCCGAAGTTCACCTTTGGCAGACCGCTACCGAGTACTGTCTGGTCATAAGCGTCGATAACGCCGTCAGGCTCGCCGTTAGGACCAGAGATGTCCTTGTAGAGGCAGTCGCCGATGTTGGCACCCTGCTGTGTGGCGTGATTGTCGAGGTCGCTCTGTGTGCGTGCGATGCCTTCGTAAACCCAACCGTAGAACTGACCGATTTCCTGACCTACGTATGTGGCGTAAGCGCCGGTGATGTATGATGTTGTGCCGAAGCCGAGTGAAGTGACCTTGTTTTTCAGTGTGCTGAGGTTGGCAGAAACGTCATACTTAAACGGATGGTCGTGGTTGCGGTATGTGGCAGAGAACTCGAAGCCGCTGTTGTCCATAGAGGCAGCGTTCATCGTAACGGTAGCGTTTGCCACACCGGTCTGTGTTGGAACCGGAACTCCGTAGAGAAGGTCTTCAGAACGGTTCTTATACCACTCTGCTGTAAACTCGAAGCGGTTGTTGAACATGGCGAGGTCGATACCGATGTTGGTTGACTTCTTCTTCTCCCAAGCGATGTTCTTGTTGACGAACTCAGAAACGGCAGAACCCGTAACGACGTTATTGCCGAAGCTGTAGGTCATGTTGTTACGCTTCATTGTCGCCATATACATATACTCACCGATGTTCTCATTACCGAGCACACCATAGCTGGCGCGGATCTTAGCCATGTTGACAATCTTCTTGCTGATGGGGAAGAATTTCTCCTTGTCCAAACGCCAACCTACTGACACTGAAGGGAATGTGCCCCAACGAATGTCCTTGGTAAGACGTGAGCTACCATCGCGACGGATAACTGCTGAGAGCAAGTACTTCTCGTCATAGTTGTATGTCAAGCGGCCGATGTAAGAGGCGAGCGCGTGGCGATATTCGTAAGACTCTGAGTAAGTGTTGGCTGCGTTCTGGAGCTGGAGGTAGTAAGGTTCTGTGAACTTGATGCCCCAGCCGGTGAGCAGGTTAGTGTTCTCTTCCTCGTATGTCAGACCGCCGAGGAGGTTGATGTTGTGCTTGCCGAAGTGACCGTCATACACGAGAGTGTTCTCGATGAGGGCGTCAGAATAGTTGCGCGAGCCCTTTGTGAGGCGTTCGTTGGCCTTGTCAAGGTAAACACGGTTAGACTGAATCCATGCCGGAATCCATGTCTTGTCCTTAGCCTCTGTCTTGCTGTAAGAGAGGTTGATGTTGTAGTGAAGGCCGTGGTTCTTGAGCTTCAGACCCACCATCTTGAACAGATCGACGTCAGCAGAAGCTGTGCCTACGAAGCGGTCAACGATGGTGTTGCGCTGCAGCATGTTGTTGACGAGCAACGGGTTGGAAGCCGAGATGTCGCCGTGTACGTTGTCATAGTAAACGCCGTAGCCGTAAGCGTCGTAGCGATAGTTGTTGGCAGCACCAACCTTGTCGTCGAGCACCCATGTTGACGGGTCGTAAGCCTTGATGGTAGGCTGCATGAGCAGAGTGCCGCGGAGTACGTTGGTGACGTCGCCGTAAAGACCCTGGACATACTCGCTGGCGTTGGAGAGGCCCATGTTGTCCTGATTGGAGTGAGAGTAAACCATGCTTGTGCGGAACTTGATGAACTTTGTTTCCATCGTGTTGTTCACGCGGGCTGTATAGCGCTCGTAGTTAGGACCTGCACCCTCAAGTGTGCCCTTCTGATTGAAGTAGTCGAGCGATACATTGTATGTGCTCTTTGCGCTGCCGCCGCTGAGAGCCACGTTGTGGTTCTGACGGATGCCGGTCTTGAACACCTCGCTGAACCAGTCTGTATTGGTGTTGTCCTGGAAGTGATAACGTCCGTCTTCGCCCATCTTGTAACCGCCGGGGAGCGTTGTGCCAGAGTTGGCGCAAGCCTGACCTATGTAATTGCTGTACTGGTCGGCGTTCATAACGTCATAAACGTCGCCGGGGATGACGTCAGCTCCGAAGTAGCCAGAATAGTTGACCTTCAGAGGCTGGTCCTTCTTACCGTTCTTCGTTGTGATGATAACCACACCGTTGGCAGCACGCGAACCGTAGATGGCACCTGCCGAAGCATCCTTAAGAATCTGGATGGTCTCGATGTCGTTAGGCGAGAAGTCGCGAATGGTGGTACCCATAGGCACACCGTCGACTACATAAAGAGGAGCTGTGCTGCCGAACGAACCGATACCGCGGATGCGTACTGACGGGTCGGCACCAGGCTGACCGTCCGATGTAATCTGAACGCCCGCAACCTTACCTTCGAGCATTGTAGAGATGTTAGAGTTAGATACCTTCTTCATCTCCTCAGCGTTAACGATGGCAACAGAACCAGTGAGGTCAGCCTTCTTCTGTGTACCATAACCTACTACTACAACCTGATTGAGGACGTTGTTGTCCGGGGTGAGCTGTATCTTCTCTATAATAGCGCGTCCACGTACTGCCACCTCGCTGGTCTTATATCCCAGATAGCTGACAATAAGCGTAGCGTTTGATTCGACATCCAACGAGAATTTTCCGTCTATGTCGGTGACAGTGCCAGTCTTCGAATTCTTAGCCTTGATGGAAGCACCCATAAGTGGAGCGCCAGTCTCGTCGACAACCTGACCCTGCACCTTGATGGTGGGGGCTTGTGCTATGGCTGCATTGGCTGTGACCGGGGCAACAACTGTTGCACCGCCAACTGCACCGAGGCATAGCATCATTGAGAATACTTCTTTCCTCATTGTTTCTGATTTTAGGTTTTTAATTATTATTTAGTTACATTTTTTTTATTTCTCTTAGGTTTGAGATCGCCATTAGCTTTTAGCTTTAGGTTAAAGGTGATAACGAACGACTGCCTTACATGTATTGGTAACATGAATGATTTGTGCACCCGTGAAATTTACAGTGGCAAAATTACACTTATTCACTATTGGTTAGGTGGACAAACGCTATAAAAAAGGTGGACAAACGCTGTAAACATGCTGTTTTTACCTTATTTGTGGTTTTCTCCACCCGCTGTGTTCCTACACAGTATTTTTGATATAAATCATGTGGGTGGACAAGTTAAATTAAGAGGTGGATAATGAAAAGGTAAGAAAAGGGTGTAGAAAACGTTCACTTTTACTCGTGTTTTCTTAAAGAGCCACTTTAGCAATCTTATAGAGCCTCTCTTACATTCTAAAAGAGCCACTATTACACTCTAAAAGAGGCTCTTTTATAATGCAAGAGAGGCTCTTTTAGAGTGTAATAGTGGCTCTATTGGAAATTAACAGTTGATAACATATATTTTTGTCCCCTATTCGCGGTACGAAGAAGGAGCCACACCATACTGTTTGGAGAAGCAGCGTGTGAAGTATTTGGGGTCGTTAAAGCCTACGCGGTATGCTATCTCCGTGATGTTGCGGTTGGCGACATTGTCCTTCAGCATGCGCTTGGCGATGTCCAGACGGTAATTGCGGATGAACTGTGAGGTGGGCAGTCCGGTCTCAGCATTGAGCTTCTTGCTGAGCACGGCGCGGTTGATGCCGATGGCGTCAGCCAGCTCCTGCGCTCCGAATTTGGAATTGCTGTAGTTTCGTTCCATCGTCTCCATCACCATCTCCATGAACGGGCGCTCGTTAGCCTCGGTTTCTTGGCGGTCAGCTTCGATGGTCTTCTGCTGGCTCTCCTTGTAGCGACGCTGGTTTTCCAGAATCTGCTTGATACGCGTCTGCAGCTGTCCCGGCTCGTCACTCTCCTTGAGTGCATCCTCGATGGGTTGGTAGAGCGACTTCACTTCACGCTCGCGCATCTTCTCCATGCGGCGCTTGAAGATGTAGCGAACGGCTACGCCTATACATATTAATATAATAAGCATGAACCACCAGCTCTTATAGAAGTAAGGCGTGACGCTTACGTCTATGGATATGGTCTGCTCGTTCTCGGCTCCGATGTTGGGCGAATATCTCACCTCAAACTTGTAGTCGCCGGCGGGTAGGGTGGAGTAGCGCACGCTGTGCTGACCCGGCTGTAGCTTCACCCATTCATTCTCATATCCTTTCATGCGGTAACTATATACACCCTGAGTTTCTCCGGCATAGTTGAGTGCCGAGAAGCTGATGCTGAACGAACGGTCGCTCTCGTGCAGCCTTATTTTTTTTGCAGTCGTTATGTTCTCCTTCAGATGATTGCTTCCGGCGAACACGGTCTGGTTGTTGACGCTCAGTTCGGTGAAGCGCAGGTTGAATTTGTCGTTGTAAGTGTTGCTGACGCCGTTGACAACCATCAATCCGCTCTCCGTTCCGAGATATATGGTGCCCTTCTTGTTGCGTATGGCTCCATTATAAAAGAATTGTGAGCTGATCAGTCCGTCTTCCTTCGTGTAGTTGTTGAACTGGCGTGTCTTAGGATTGAATACCGAAAGACCGTGGCTTGTGGTTATCCACAGCTGTCCATGTTTGTCCTCCACGATGCCCGTAACGGTGTTGTTGGCAAGTCCGTCGGCTGTGGTGAAGGTCTCGATGTGCGGCTTTCCGTCCTTGTCGCGTGTCTGGCAGTACATGCCGTAGCCGTTGCTGCCCATCCAAATCTTTCCGTCGCGAGTCTGACAGAACGCCAGAATCTTGTCGATGATGCGGCTTTCAGGGCGGTCGAGCTTGTAAGGCTGGTGCTTGGCGGTGAAGAAACGCTTGCCATTTCGACGCGATTTCAGATTGACGCTAACCATTCCGCGTATGCTGCCCACCATGAGTGTGCCGTCGCGGGTGACCAACGAACCTACACAACCCTTTATGTCGCGGCATCCGGGGAACGGATCTTCCAGACGTTGCTTGCGCAGATCATAGAAGAACAGACCCTCGTTGGCACCTATCCACATACCTTCATTAATGCGGTCGTAAGCCAATACACCTATGAAGGTAAGCAGCGGCTGGTGTTCGCCGTCCACGTTCAGACGCTGTATGTTGTTGGGCTGCTTGGCGTTAGCTATTGCTACGCCGCCTCCCCACGTGCCAATCCATAGGTTGCCTTTTGCGTCTGCCGTAATAGCGGACACCGAATTGTGAGGCAGGGCTGAATTGTCGGTGCGGTAATGCACGAACCCTTTGGAGCCGGGACGCATACAGCAGAGTCCGCCTTCCATCACGCCCACCCACAGCGTGCCGTCCGATGAGGCATACATAGAGTTGACGGCGTTGCGTGAAAGCGATGTCGGATCGTTGGGATTGTTGGCGTAATTGGTGATAAGCAGTTGGCGTGGCGTGAGTTTTACGATGCCACCCGTTTCGGTTCCCACCCATACCTGACCGTTATTCACGAAGAGTGAGTTGACAAAGTTGCTGCTAAGGGGATGAATAGGGCTGGTGCAGTTCCAGTGCTCAACGAATCCCTCACGGTCGTCGATGATGTCCACGCCGCACAATGTGCCGACAAGCAGACGGTTCTCAGGCGCTACGGCAAGGCAGGTAACCACTTCATGCTGCAGCGTATGGCGTGCGTCGTAAGTGTGAAACTCGCGTCCGTCGCTACATAACAGTCCGTTGTTGGTGGCAAGCCATATCTTATTGTTATACCTTATTATACTGGCAGCATAATTGTTGCCCATCGGGGCGAACATACGGGTGAGGTCTTTGGCTACGAGACGTCCTTTCTTCTCGATGTATTCGCTGACGCGTCCGTTAATGCACACCACCACGGATCCGCGCTTATATACGTCGCACATTCCGAATTCGGGCACACTGTTGGGGGAAGGGGCTGACAGAACTGACATTACACGGCCCTTCTTGTCGAAGGCTATGCGGATGATTCGGGACGTACTGGCTATCCATATACATCCCTTCGCGTCGCAATATGTGCGGACGCAAGTGTCGTCCCATACGTTTTCCATCTGTTTCTCCACTTCTTTGTCAACGCATTCGGGAATGACTGGGCACATTGTCTCAAGGCTAAGCACCTGCGGACCTTCCTCAAAAGCTATCCAAAGACGGCGAAAACGGTCCTCACATACATTGCGTGTGCTGTTGCTGCGCAGGGCGATGGGCGAAGCCGTATAGCCGAGGCTCGTCATCTGATAACCGTCATAGCGCACCAGTCCGCCGCCATGAGTGCTTATCCATACGAAACCGTATGAATCCTTGAATATGTCATCGGCGAAGTTGTTGGGCATACCGGTTGCCATGTTGAGGTAACTCGACAAGTATTTGCCCGCTTCACGGCTTTGGGCAAAGCCAAGAAACGACGTCATCAGCATAGCAATCAGCAGTATGATATGTCTCATTTATGTAGTTTTTAGGTTTGAGTGTAGGTTTTACAATCTTTTGCAAAGGTAACAAAAAATTATGGATAAAGTAGGTAATATATGATGAAATTCGTAATTTTGCAGTAAATACACAAAGCATAGTGGAATAAGAATGAAAACAATAATCACATAAACATACAAAGATACGTATATGACACGAAACAAGATTATCTACATTGCTATTGTGGCGTTGCTCGGAGCGTCACTTCTGCTCGGATTTGCCGAGGAAGTGTTCAGACTTGATTTGGGCAACGCTTCATGGGCAGCACATTGGGCAACGTCGCCCGTGGCTTTGGCATTGGGCTTCGCCTTCGCCCTTATCTTCGGCAAGACCTTCCCCGACTTTAACAAGGTGATGTCAAAGAAGCTCCTTCAGTATTCTGTCATCGGACTTGGCTTCGGAATGAACGTCAATGCGGCGTTAGCATCCGGAAGCGAGGGAATGATGTTCACCATTGTGAGCGTGTTCGGCACGTTGGCTCTTGGTTGGCTGTTCGGCAGAAAGCTTCTTAAGGTGGACTCGCAGACCAGTTATCTGCTCAGTTCGGGTACTGCCATCTGTGGCGGTTCGGCAATAGCCGCCGTTGGTCCCATCATACGTGCCAAGGCGGAGAGCATGTCTGTGGCGCTCGGCGTGGTGTTCGTGCTTAACGGCATAGCCCTCTTCGTATTCCCATACATCGGCGACTATCTTGGCATGACGATGAAGCAGTTCGGTATGTGGGCGGCAATAGCCATCCATGACACTTCTTCTGTAGTGGGAGCAGGTGCTGCTTACGACCAGATGCATCCCGAACTGGTGGCATCGCAGGGTGTCAGCGCCTTGGAAGTGGCAACCACCGTCAAGCTGACTCGTGCCTTATGGATAGTCATCCTGGCGCTCGTCACTCCCTTCTTCTTCCGTCAGTCGTTGGCAGCGGAGAGCGGCAAGCAGAAGCCGTGGTATTCATGTGTCCCACGATTCATCATCTGGTTTATCATTGCCATCCTCTTCAATACCTACATCCTCAGCAACGCTTCGCTCCTCGGCGACAGCATAGCCGGCGTAGGCGGCGCATTCAGTGGAGCTGTCAACAAGCTTGCCAAGCACCTCATCACCCTCTCGCTCTTCTTCATAGGAGCTTCGCTCACCCGCGAAACCCTGCGCAGCGTAGGTGCACGCCCACTCGTCCAAGGCATTATGCTATGGATAAGCATCAGCTTGCTGAGCTTAGGGTATATTGAATTTGAAATTATGAATTAGGAGTTATGAATAACTCCTAATTCGTAATTCTTTAGAACGGGAACAGCAGCGGCAATACGCCTATCATTACGATTCCCATTATTATCTGCAACGGCAATCCCACCTTTACATAGTCCATAAACGTGTAGCCACCTGCCTGCATAACCAGAGCGTTTGGCGGCGTAGAGAACGGTGAGGCGAAGCACATGCTTGCTCCCAAGGTCACGGCAAACAGCATGGGGTAGGGGCTTACGCCGATGGCAGCTGCCGAAGTGAGAGCAATGGGCGACATAAGCACAGCCGTAGCCGTGTTGCTGATAAACATTGTGAGGAACGATGTGGTGAAGTAAATGCCGGCGAGAAGAGCATAAGGACTTGCCTGACCGAGATTGTCGGCGAGCAGACTTGCCACTAGAGCCGATGCCCCCGTCTTCTCCAATGCCACCGACATAGGCAGCATGGCGGCTATGAGCACAATGCTCTCCCAATTGATGGTCTTGTAAGCTGCTTCCACGGAGCGAATACATCCACTAATGACCATCAGCAGTCCGGCTATCATCACGGCTGTGACGGGAGCTACGGGGATGAAGTCGAACACCATCATCGCTATCATGGCGAGCATGATGACACCAGCAAGCGGAGCCTTATAGTCGAGCGTCACACGCGATGCCTGCTCCAACGGCTGGCCTATAACCACGATGCCTTCAGCCACATCAGCGATGCGCTGTATGTTGTTCCATTTGCCTTGGATAAGAAGAATGTCGCCCTGACGGAACTCCATGTCCGCAAGGTTGTCGTTGACGTAGCTGTCGCCACGTCTTACGCCCAGCACGTTAACATTATAGAGTCGGCGCAGACCGGCATCCTTCAGCGTCTTGCCGCACAGACGAGAATTGTGCATCAGCACTATCTCGGCTATACCTATATCATAGAACGCTATTTCTTCTGTGGCTTTCTTCAGTCCCATGTCAGAAGCAAGGTTTTCCGCCTGCTTGCAGTCGCCGCTCACATATACGATGTCGCCGTCCGTGAGCTTCGTGTCGGGACCCGCAAGACGCTGCTCCACCTCCTTCATCAGCGGCGAATGGCCCTTCTTTATGCGTCTCACCTCCAGCACGGTCAGTCCGTAACGGTGGTGAATGTCCATTTCGGCAAGAGTCTTACCGTTGGCAAGCGAGTCGGCTCCGACGGTGAATACGGCGAGATTGTCCGTAAGACGATATTCTTCCATGAGGTCGTCCAATGACTTGCCGCGTGCCGGACGGTTCTCTCCGTCTTGATTCTTGTTGCCGTTAAGGAAGCGCTTGCTGAGAGGCAGCAGCACGATGATGCCCACTACGATGCAGACAATGCCTACAGGGAGGAAGCTGAAGAAGCGAAGCGGCTCGAAGCCGTTCTCCGTCAGCGCGTCCTGGATGACAAGGTTGGGAGGCGTACCGATCAGAGTGAGCATGCCACCCATACTGCTGGCAAACGCCAAAGGCATAAGCAGACGACTCGCTCTTATCTTGGCTTTCTGTGCCAGACTCACCACGATGGGCATCATGAGAGCCACGGTGCCGGTGTTGCTGACGAAGGCGCCGATGACAGCTGTCACCACCATAAGCAGCAGAAACAGTCCCAGCTCGTTGTCGCCAGCCAATGTCATCAGCTTGCCCGACGCTTTCTTAGCCAGTCCTGTCTGCACGATGGCACCGCCCACGACGAACAGTCCCACCATCATTATCACCACTGAGTTGGAGAATCCCGAGAGGGCCTCCTGCGGAGTGAGTATTCCGGAGAGCAAAAGGGCGACGAGGGCGCACAAGGCGACGAGGTCGGAACGAACTTTGCCCATGGCGAAGAATACTGCCGATAGGGCGAGGATAATGAGTGTTGTTATCATATAGTTATCTACAGTCTGTTTTAGGCTATTCGTGATTTTAGATAACTACTCCCGTTCCGCTGCATGTAACCATCAGCATTGATCCAGACTGACCTACAGTCTCATAGTCAAGGTCGATGCCCACAACGGCGTTGCATCCCATACTGCTGGCTCTCTCCATCATTTCCTGAATGGCTGTGTCCTTGGCTTCGCGCAGCACCTTCTCGTACGATCCGCTTCGTCCGCCGAAAAAGTCGCGTATGCCAGCGCAGAAGTCCTTTATGAAGTTGGCACCGATAATGGTTTCTCCGGTAACAATGCCTCTGTACTCTTTAATGGGGTGTCCCTCAAGGGTCGGTGTTGTTGATAAAATCATAATTGTATTATTTAATTTGGTTCACTTATATTTTTATAGACGTACGAAAAGCATGAAATGTTGCATCGAAAGTGGCGTTTTTTCAATAAATTAACGAAAAATTATTACTACGTAAGCACTATTTTAAACCGTCTGTCCCTCCTTTCCTGCACTTTAATCCTAAAACGCAATTACATGGGTTGCACAGTATGCTTATTATGCTTAACTTTGCATTATAGGAGCGCGTACAGTACCCCTTTTTAATATGCGATTTGATTTAATAATAGTGTAAGAAAATAATATTTGTATAATATGTACTAAATGTTGGAGAAAATGTTCATTTTTACATGTAAATATACTAACTTTGCACCTACAAAATTCTTTAAAATCTGATGAGCACAATTATTGATTATCTTGACAAAGCGGACGCAAGCACGACAGTGGCACTCAACTTCGACGGTGGCAGCATAATGGACTGTATGTCAGAGGTGTTCTCTTCCCGCCTGTTGTGGGTGCCGATAGCCTTGGTGTTCCTTTATTTTCTCTTTAAGGCGGATGCAAAGAACAGACAGCGACTGCTGATAATCTTAGCTGTAGCCCTGACTGTGACGCTCTGTGACCAGCTGACGTCCCACGTCATGAAGCCTTACTTTGCCCGTCTTCGTCCGTCGCATACGCCGGGCGTGGAGAATCTGCTCCATTACGTCAACGGATATCGAGGTGGTCAGTACGGCTTCTGCTCCAGTCACGCGTCAAACTCGTTCGGCGTGGCAACCTTCATAACGCTGATGACGCGTCGTATGAGGATTGGCTTCGCTTTCTTCGCGCTCTCGCTCTGTGTGGCATACTCGCGCATCTATCTCGGCGTACATTACTTCGGCGATGTCTTCGTAGGCACAGCCATCGGCATTGCCATCGGCTTCCTCGTCTTCTATATGCTTCCGAAGAACTGCCGTCAGATATGGCTCTCAAGACGTGTTGCCCAGAAACGCTGCGCAGACATGGAGCGTCTGACCTCCAATGGCAGTCGTCTCCGTCTCCCCGTCTTCCTCCGCCCCGCCTTCTATCGTACAGCCAAGCGCCGTTACATTAATATGTAGGAATATTAAATGATATACAAAACAAGGGTGTGCATTCTTTTCCTGTTCAAGGAAGAATGCACACCCTAATTGTTTTAATTCAAAACTGAAAAATTCAAAATGCGCCTTGGCGCACAATTCGTAATTCAAAACTCCTAACTCCTAATTCGGGCGGCTTGTCGCCCGTTCTCCCCACAGCGTCTGATAGTCACGCTTGGCGGCTGGGGCTGTCCATTCTGTCGGTACGAACTGCCAGTTGTTGTGGGTTTTAGGAGTGATGGGCGAATGCTTGCGCACGTACTTTATTATGTAGTCGCGCAAGGTGTAGTCGCCTCGCCATGTGATGCGGCTCTCGAGCTGTGCCTTGTCAATTCCTGCACCCTTGGTGAGCAGTCCGCCACCACCTGCGGCACGATAGCTGTTTACAGCCACGCGATATGTGCGGGTCTCGTCAAACGGCGTGCCGTCCGCCATACTCTTTATGATGATGCGCTCTCCGCTGGGCTTCGTTACGTCCACGTCGTAGATGATGCCGGCAGCGGTGTCGAGGTTGTAGAAAGGCTTCTTTAGTCCGAAGAACTTGTCGCGTGACGCATCGCGGTTGTTCATACATATAAGATGGTCGTCGGGAGATGTCATTGTTGTCACCCATCCGTCATAGCTCTTCTCAAGATACTGGCGAATCTCTTTGCCCGTCAGCGTCATCACGCACAGATCGTTCTCGTAGCTGTAGAGCTTATACATGTCAGCCAAAGTTGCCGGACCGCTCTTCACGGTTACGTCAAACGACAGCGGACTGGCAAACGAGATGTCTGCGCCACTTGTGCTCAGCATCACGTCATGCACGAAGTCTACGAGCGTGCTCGGACCGAAATAGCAGTCGCGTGATGTCATCGATGTCGTGAACGAGCCGACTTCCGTACCCACGTATTTCTTCACTTCGTCTATCTGACTTTCGAAGGCGTCCATGTATTTCTGGTTGACAGGGCGCTTGCCCATGTCCACGATGTTCACTTTCAGCTTCTTGTTACGTCCCTTCTTGCTCACCTCAAGCTCCGCGTCGGCAACGTACATGGCGTTGTTGGCTGGATTGACGATGACGGTTACGGATCCGTCTGCGCTCTTCACCTCCTCGTAATGAGTGGAGTGGTCGTGTCCGTAGAATATCACGTCGAAGCCAGGCACCTGGCGTGCGATGTCGTGTGTGGCGTCGTTTAGCGAACCGTTGGTGAGGCTGCGGTCGTTGATGCCGGTGTGGAACAGTCCCACGATGACATCAGGGCGCTCCTTCTTCTTCACCACCTCCATCCATTTGCGTGCTGACGATACGGCGTCCTCAAAGCGGAGTCCGCTCCACAGTTCCTCCGACAACCATGAAGGCACACCCGGCGTGATCAGTCCGATGACGGCTGTCTTGATGCCGTTGCGCTTGAAGACGGTGTAAGGCTTCATGTAGGGTAGACCGGTGGCTGTGCTGACAATGTTGGCGCCAAGCATAGGGCACTTCAGTTCCTTCACCCACTTGTCGTAAACGTCATGTCCTGTCTCCACGTCGTGGTTGCCCATAGTCTGCACGTCGTAGCGCATGAAGTTGCTCACCGATGCTGCGATGTTCTCCACGTCGGTCTTCTCATAATTATAATATGTGACGACGGGCTGTCCCTGCAGCACGTCACCGGCGTCCATCAGCAACAGACGGTCACCGTAGATGGTGCGGAGCGAGTCGACGTAAGACGACACGCGTGCGAGCGAGCCGTTTGAAGGCTGCTGATTGATGAAGTCGTACGGAAAGAAGCGTCCGTGCACGTCGGTCGTCTCTATCATTCTTATCTTTACAGTCTTGTCCGCTTTGTTTCCTGCATAGGAGACAGCGGATAAGGCGAAAGCCATAAACATGGTCGCCAATGCCTTGGTATGATTTGTTTCCACTATAATGATTTGTTAGTTTAAGACTCTCAAAGTTACGGCTTTTGCGCTACATCCACAAATAAAAAGTATGGTTTCGGCACGTGGTTGGAAAATAAAGGGTAATTTTGCACTATAATATATCAACAAACAAACATCTATGAACAAATCTACATTACTAAGCGTGGCTTTTGCTGCTGTGATGTCCCTTGGCTCGCTGTCGGCAAACGCACAATCTCTTTCTCCCTCAACCAAATGGCATTGGAATAAAGGCAAGATAATGATTGAGTCGCCCGAACGTCCCGCAGGACAGAAGGACGTGCTCGGACTGGCGCTCCCGAAGATGAAGACGGTGCGTGTGGGCTTTGTCGGTCTTGGCATGCGCGGACCGAGTGCCGTAGCGGATTTCGCCCTGATACCAGGCGTGGAGGTGGTGGCTCTCTGCGATTATGTGGAGGCACGTGCCGCCAAGCAGAACGAGACGCTGCGCAAGCACGGACTGGCTCCTGCCGCCGTTTATTCCGGTGAGAAGGGCTATGAGGAGCTTTGTCGTCGCGACGACATCGACCTTGTATACATAGCCACCGACTGGGAACATCACGCCATTGTGGCTAAGTATGCCATGGAGCACGGCAAGAACGTAGCTGACGAGGTGCCCTCGGCTATGAATCTGGAGGAGTGCTGGGAGCTTGTCAACCTTGCTGAGCAGAAGCAGCTCAACTGCATGATTCTCGAGAACTGCTGCTACGACTGGTTTGAGATGCGCACTCTCAATATGGCGCAGCACGGAGTGTTCGGTGAGGTTCTGCGTGCGCAGGGTGCATACATCCATAACCTTGACGAATTCTGGGACTATTACTGGAAGAATCCTAACGGTTCGGACCCCGAACAGCTGGGATGGCGTCTGAAATATAACCGTGAGAACCGTGGTGACATCTATGCCACACACGGGCTTGGTCCGGTGGCACAGCTCCTCGACATTCATCGTGGCGACTGTATGGCTACGCTTGTTGCCATGGACACGAAGAGCGTGCACGGCAAGGAACTTGTGGAGGCTAAGACCGGCAAGCCGTGTGACGACTTCCGCAACGGCGACCACACCACTACGCTCATCCGCACGGAGAACAAGAAGGTCATCGAGCTGCAGCACGACGTGATGAATCCGCAGCCTTACAACCGTCTCTATCAGCTTACCGGTACGCGCGGATTCGCCAACAAGTATCCCATTGAAGGCTATGCTCTTGACAGCAAGCAGCTTGCAGCGAGCGGTGTGCAGCCTCAGGTGGACAATCTCTCCACGCACAGCTTCATGCCTGAGGCAGAGAAGCAGGCTCTCGAAGAGAAGTATGATCATCCCATTCTCAAGAAGTTCGGCAAGCTGGCTAAGGAAGTGGGAGGACATGGCGGCATGGACTTCATCATGACAGCACGCCTCGTCTATTGTCTGCAAAACGGTCTGCCGCTTGACATGGACGTTTACGACCTGGCTGAATGGTGCTCCATTGCCGAGCTTGGCGCATTGTCAATGGACAATGACTGTGCTCCCGTGGCATTCCCCGACTTCACGCGTGGTCTGTGGAACAAGACTCAGGGCTACAAGCATGCTTATGCCACACCTGAGGAAGAGGCTGCAACGGAGGCAATAGCCAACCGATTCACTCATGCCTACAAGCAAGCCACAGCCAAGCTGAAGCTCTGGACGCTCTACGATAACGTGCAGAACGCCAAGACGGACGCTGCCAAGAAGAAGGCACAGACCGTGCTTGACAAGGCAGTGGCAAAGGCTAAGGCAATGGCATACAAGGTCGTCAAGTAAAGTATTCTCACGCATGGGACACTAAGCAATAAGAAGACAACGTTTCTTGCGTTTATTCAGATATTTTTAGTATATTCGCATCGTAATAGAAAACAACCCAAGAGTATGGCAAGAAAATTATATCCTTTAGGCATACAGACATTCTCGGAAATCCGCATGAATGACAATCTTTATATAGACAAGACTGCCTATATATATCGCATGGCGAATTCTGACGGCAAATTCATCTTCTTGAGTCGCCCGCGCAGATTCGGCAAGTCGCTTCTTGTCTCCACATTGCAGAGCTATTTTGAGGGACGCAAGGAACTCTTCAAGGGTTTGGCTATAGATAAGTTGGAAAATGATTGGACGGAATATCCCGTGCTTCATTTCGACCTTTCGGGTGGCAAGCATCAGGAAGAAGACCAGCTGAACAGATACCTTGACTATATTCTTAAAGAAAACGAACGCAGGTTCGGCATAGAGTGCGACGCTTTGGATGCCAATGTGCGCCTTGCAAATCTTATTTCTTCCGTCTATAATAAGACCGGCAAGCAGGTAGTTGTGCTTATTGACGAGTATGACGCTCCGTTGCTGGATGTGGTTCATCAGGACGAGCGGCTTGAAAGCTTGCGATATCTTATGCGCAACTTCTACAGCCCGTTGAAGCAGTGTGAGCCGATGTTGCGCTTCGTGTTCCTGACGGGTATCACAAAATTCTCGCAACTCAGCATCTTCAGCGAGCTGAACAACATCACCAATATCAGCATGGACGAAGCCTATGCCGGCATTTGCGGCATCACCAAAGAGGAATTGCTTACGCAGATGTCTGACGACATTGGCCGCCTTGCCGAAAAAATGTCCGTCACCAGAGAGGAAGCTATACTGCAGCTTACAGACAATTACGACGGCTATCATTTCACATATCCGTCGCCCGACATATTCAATCCTTACAGTCTGCTAAATTGTTTCTCAAAAGAGAAAATCGGGGCTTATTGGTTTGGGTCGGGCACACCGACATTCTTGATAGAAATGATGCGCAAGTTTAAGGTTCTCCCCTCAAGCATCGGCAATATCTACGCCAAGCTGTCGTCGTTCGATGCCCCCACGGAGAACATGACGTCCATTATACCATTGCTATACCAGAGCGGATACGTTACGATAAAGGACTATGACAATGAGCTGAAACTCTACAAACTCGACATACCAAATAAGGAAATAAGCATCGGACTGTATGAAAGTCTGTTGCCGAATTATGTTACAACGGAGATAGATGAAGGCAAGGTTGCAATAGCTCGAATGTCGGCTTTCATAAACAGTGGTGACATTGACGGAGCATTGAGTTTGCTTCAGACTTTCCTTGCTACTGTGCCTTATTGCGACAACACGCTCTATGAGGGTCATTATCAGCAGATGCTCTACATCATCTTCGCCCTTCTGACAGACTATCGCATCCTTGTGGAGCAGCGCACGGCAAAGGGGCGCACCGACATCACTCTCGAAACCCATGACCATGTGTTCATCATGGAACTGAAGTTTGACAAGTCAGCAAATGAGGCACTTGAGCAAATAGAGGCAAAGCGTTATGCTGACGCATTCGCTCTTAGTGGCAAGAAAGTGGTGAAAGTAGGAATAGCTTTCAGTGTGAAGGACGAACGGAACATTACGGAATGGATAATCAGATAGAAAGAATATCGGTCAAGCAAAGAGCTGTCATCTTTGCTTGACCGATTTCTTATTTTATGGAATCCCAATGAAGATGTATTCCTTACATTCTGTTCTTCTGGCTTTCTCCTGCACCCGTTCCCTTATACTTGCTTCTCGTAGTATTGAATTTATAGCGGACAGTCAGTGATATTTTGCTTGTTGAGAACTCATCAAAGATTGTTTCCTTCAGTTTGCCGTACTTGCCTATTATGTGACTGTCGTTCGTGCCAAACACGTCGTTGACATAAAGCTGGAAAGTCAGGCAGTCCTTCAGAAAGCCCTTGTATATAGACAGGTCGGTGTTGAACATCGGCTTGTAGATGTAATGGTTTTCCTCGTATCCCTTTGTGATGTAAGTCATCATAACGGAGAACATCGCCCATTTCGTATCGAAAGTGTTGTTGAATTTGAGCTCAGCTACAGGTTTGTTAAGATAATGTCCGTCCCTTGTCTCCAACTTGAACCATTGCTTCTCAACCATAGCTGACAGCATAGGATGCCAGATGCCAAAGGCAGGCTGCAAGGTGAGCATAGAAGACACATTGTTGTAAGATTTGCCATTTATCATCCTCATCAATCCTATGGTGGCATTGTCCTTATACATCTCTACAGTCTGATATATCGGATCGGATACATGTTCATAAGTCAGGTTGAAAGTCAGCCATTTGTAGGCGAGGTCGTAACTGATATCTCTTGAAATCTCTGAGACAAGAAACGGATTACCAGTTTCGTATGTATAATGATTGCTATATTGCACACCGCTTCTTAATACCCAGTAGTTAGGACGATCGATGTCGGCTGCATAGCTCAGCTGCATCTGTACATTGCCGATTGGCATAGAAAGGCTGAGAGATGGAAACCAATCGCCATAAGTCTTGCTTTGCTCCGCCATATACTTACCATCGTCATAATATTTGAAATCAACATTCTCGTATCGCAATCCAGCTTCCATGTTCAGCTTGCCAAAGTCACGACTATAGATAACGAACGCAGAAGACATGCCCTCTTTAATGCGGTCTCTTACATTGTCGGATAGAGTGTTTGGTATGATGGCGTAGTTGGTGTTACGATTGGTGAACGAATACTCGCCACCTACAGATAGGTCGCCACCTAAGAGCGGATAAGAGAGCACTATTTTTGAAGCTATCAGGCGGTTGTACTTAGAAGTGGTACTGTTTACAAGTTGGTTTTGCATATCCGAGTTCACTTCCTGATAATGCTCATCTATATTGTTTTTATTGTTTCCTTTCGACCAAAACCAGTCGGTATTGAAGTCAATACCCAATTTACCTACCTTACCTACATAATATATATTACTTGACAAGTTGCTATTCTGCCCAAACTCCGATCTGATAGAAGTGTTGGTCTCAGTCAGATCTTCATCTCTCAGTACAGATCCTTCCGTCTTTCCGTCTGTTATTAGCTTTGGATTGCGCAAGAAACTAAAGCTTGCTCCCAACGAATTGTTGTTGTCAAACTGATAACTGACATTCAAGCGAGAACTGAAAGTTTCGGTTTTGTTCTTCCAACGTGTTTTGTCCTGTTGGTTCCATGTCTTGTCGAGATAGGTCATCTGCTGCAAGTCCTTCTCGTCCGGCGACGATTGTTTTGAGCCATAGGCGTAGGCGCCAAGCTCCAATCCGTTCTTACTGTAATACATATTCAGCCTACCATATCCTCCAATGTTATTTTTCTCGTCGTACGATCCTTCTGTTGTAGCATCAAATCCGAATCCATCGCCTTGTATCTTCTTTGTCGTGATACGTATAACAGCCTTAGTGCTTGCAGCATAACGAGCACCAGGGTTGGATATTACCTCTACCGACTTGATGTTGTCAGAACTCAAACGGTCGAGTTCGCTTCTGTCTCTCATCTGTCGTCCGTTGATATAGATGATAGGCTCGCCACGTCCAAACACCTTGATGTTGCCATTCTGTGCAGATACGTTAGGTATGCGGTCGAGCAGGTGCTCCATAGTTCCTGCCTTTTCAAGTACAGATCCGGCAACGGTTGTTGTCATTCCGCCATTCTTAAGGATTGTCTTAGGCAGAGACGACTTCACCACCACTTCTCCCAACATCTTGCTGTCTGCCATCATCTTTATCACACCGGCATTCTCTCCCACACAATCCTTCCATACTGTCTTGTATCCAACAGACGTAACCTTGATTATTCCATTGTTGCAAGGCTGATCGATGGCAAAATGTCCATCCTCACCGCTTACCACACCTTTCACAAAAGCCGAATCCTGCCTGTTCAGTAGTACAACATTGGCAAATGCCAATGGTTGTCCCTTCTCATCCACAATCTTTCCCTTGATATCCTGTGCCATCATCGGTGATATAGCCGAGAAGCATAGAAACGTTATAAGCATTTTCTTATTCATAGTTTCTATATTCTATTTTCTGATATGAGACATGGCGAAGATACAAATTAAATCTGAGAAACTCACTCCTTTTGGAGGAATATTTTCAATCATGGAGCAATTTGACTCCACATTGTCATCTATAGTCGACTCGACCCTCGGTCTAAAGTGTCGATTGTTCGGTTATCTGTACAGCGAAATCATCCGTTCTCTCATGAGTATCTACTATCCAAAGAGTTGACGTAAAGAGGTTCGTACTCAATACAACAAGTCGCATAAAAGCGTTTGTCTATACCTGTAATATTTCATTATATATTTACCTTCATTATTCCGACTGCAAAAGTATGAGAAAATGCTGATGTATCAGATACCAGAAAACCGCCAAAAACTACCAAAATGATAATCCATTCTCATTAATATGCACCATTCTTATATTCATCTTGTAATTCTCTACATGTCTTGCATCATATGTTAAATCTGATAAATCTTGTTAAACGAATCCTGTCTTACCTCTCATGTTTATACCTTTGCACGCAAATTTAATAATCTAAAGGATAACATTTTTTTAATAAAAAGAGAATTAAAGAGAATTAAAATGAGAGAAGAGACAGAAAAATCGGTAGCCTTCAATCATCATCGAGTTGGCTTCCTGGGGCTACTCGTCACATTAGGCATCGTGTTTGGCGACATCGGAACATCACCCCTATATGTGATGAAGGCCATCCTCCATACAGGCGAAACCATCAACGAGAGCACCATACTGGGCGCATTATCCTGCATCATCTGGACACTCACCCTACAGACCACCATCAAATACGTATGCGTGGCTCTGCGAGCCGACAACAATGGCGAAGGAGGCATTCTCGCCCTTTACGCCCTGCTGCGCCGACTCAAGAGCAAGTGGATTTACATATTGGCTATTATCGGTGCAAGCACCTTGTTGGCTGACGGAATCATCACACCAGCCATTACGGTTACCACAGCCATCGAAGGACTCGAAAGCATCAGTCCTGAGCTGCCAGTCATCCCAATTACGCTTGCCATCATCACCATCATCTTCTTCGTGCAACGGTTTGGCACAGAGAGCATAGGCAAGTCGTTTGGAGTGTTCATGCTGTTATGGTTTCTGCTGCTGGGCGTGACGGGAGCAGTCAGCATCACATCTTACCCTCTGATACTCAAAGCCTTCAATCCCTACTACGCTATTGCTCTGCTGGCACAATCACCTGAATGGTTCTTAATCCTGGGCGCCGTATTTCTCTGTACCACCGGTGCTGAGGCTCTCTACTCCGACTTGGGACATTGTGGCAGGAAGAACATTACTATAAGCTGGGCCTTTGTAAAGACCATGCTCATTCTTAACTATCTGGGACAGGGAGCATGGGTGCTGAACAATGTTCCGACAGCAATGTCCGTGAATCCATTCTTTTCCATCATGCCGCAGAGCATGCTGATCTTCGCCATCATCATGGCAACGGGTGCGGCAATCGTGGCAAGCCAGGCTCTTATCAGCGGCACCTTCTCCATATTGAGCGAAGCCATGAACCTGCACTTCTGGCCGCGTATGCGAATCAAGCATCCTACCCATGTAAAGGGACAGCTCTATATCCCGATGATCAACTTTGCCATGTACATCGGCGTGGTTCTCATCATCCTGCTCTTTCGCGACTCCTCACACATGGAGGCAGCCTACGGACTCGCCATCACCATCACCATGCTGATGACCACCCTTCTGCTCGGTTTCTACCTGCACAGCAAGGGCGTGTCGCGAGTCCTCACGATATTGTTTATGGGCGCATACTGCACCATCGAAGCAATCTTTCTGGCAGCCAACCTGTCGAAGTTTCTCGCTGGAGGATGGTGTACGATGCTCATTGGCGGAATCCTGTTCCTGATGATGTATGTATGGGTTCGGGCCATGAAGATACGTCGCCATTATGTCAGCACCAAACCGCTGGATGACTATTATCAGATTATCTCCGACATCAAGGCCGACGAGAGCATCCCCAAGTACGCCTCCAATCTTGTCTATGTAAACCATGCCGACAAGGAAGGTGCCGTAGACGACAAACTGCTCTATTCCATCATCAACAAGCAGCCCAAGCGTGCCGATCATTACTGGTTTATCAATATGGAGTTTGTAGATACTCCAGACACGCTCGAGTACAGCTGCAAGCCCCTGATTCCCGACACCCTCTACAGCATTACGATGCACATAGGTTTCCGCATAGAACCACGTGTGAGTCTTTATCTGCGACAAGTGGTGGAAGACCTTGTGGCAAGCAAGAAGGTAGATTTAAGAAGCACCTATCCTTCGCTTCGTAAGAACGGAATACCTGGCGATTTCCGGTTCATCATCATTCATCGTGTATATTATCCGGAGAGTTCCGCCAACCGTCAGCAGAACTTGTTGATGACTTTCTACGCTCTTATCAGCAAGATAGGCATCGACGAGCCTAAGGCATTGGGCCTCGACACTTCTATGGTGGTGGTAGAACGCGTTCCGCTTATCATCAACCAACGCAACAGAGGCATCAGGCGTATCACGCAAATTGCTGAAGAAAAGTAAGTCCTGCCACAAAATCTTCTCATTGCTGTTGCTCCCTCGTTTCTTTTCGTTTAAGCATCGTAAAGTGGATGTTTGGGAAGACAATATTTGCATTTCTGATGCTCAATACTATGAGTTCGGCGCACAACAAAATCTTTGGTGCGAAATTCTTGAGTTTTGAGCGTGCAAGGATAACCGGTTTATACACAGTGATTTAGACGGTTTGTAAGGAAAGTGTGCAAAAAAAGAAAGCAGCAAGAAGCCTATTTGTGTTGCAATAGCGCCACTTTTACACTCCAATAGTGCCACTTTTATCATGCAATAGCGCCACTTTTACACTCTAATAGTGGCACTATTGCATGATAAAAGTGGCGCTATTGTTATGCTCGGGTGCTGTTTGCACAGCAGAACACCGTAAAAACAGCAAACCAGAACTCCAGAATCAATTTTTATATTGTAACAAGTTTTTACTCTTTGTACGATATTTGCATGGCGGACAAAATTCCTAATTCGGGTGTCACACCCGTTTGTATAATCTTTGTTAAAAGAACAGTCTCCTGCGCACAGATTATACATAATATAGCTACATTTGTCTAACTAAGTAATTGTTTCCCAATAACTAAAAATAAGGTGTAATGATAACATTCTTTATCTCTCTCGCAGCCCTTGTTGTGGGCTATCTTGTATATGGCAGCTTCGTGGAACGCGTATTCTCGCCCGATGACCGTCCCACGCCAGCCGTGGCAAAGGCCGACGGCATGGACTATGTCGCCATGCCCTACTGGAAAGTGTTCATGATACAGTTTCTCAACATCGCCGGCACAGGTCCCATCTTTGGTGCCATCATGGGTGCCAAGTTTGGTCCGGCTGCGTATTTGTGGATTGTCTTCGGCTGCATTTTCGCCGGAGCCGTTCACGACTATTTCACTGGCATGCTCTCCATGCGCAATGGTGGCTGCGACCTGCCCGAGCTTGTGCGGAAGTATCTCGGCGGTGGCGCGTCGAAGGTGTTGTTGGCGTTCGCCGTATTCCTGCTTGTCATGTTAGGTACTGTGTTTGTCTACTCTCCGGCCGAGATTCTGCACGGCATATGGGGCTCCACTACGCTGTGGATAGTGCTCATCTTTGCCTACTATGTCGTGGCCACCATGTTGCCTATTGACAAGATAATCGGCAAGGTGTATCCTCTCTTCTCCTTCTCGCTGCTGTTCATGGCAGTGGCGCTTGTGGCGGTGCTTGTGGTGCGCATGCCGCAGCTGCCGGAGTTGTGGGACGGTCTCGGCAACATGGGGAAGGCAACCAGCCCTTCTACCTTCACCGACAGCATCTTCCCTTGTCTCTTCATCACCATCGCCTGCGGAGCCATCAGCGGTTTCCATGCCACGCAGAGTCCGCTCATGGCGCGTTGTCTGCGGTCAGAGCGCAAGGGCCGCCCGATATTCTACGGTGCGATGATAACCGAGGGACTTGTGGCTCTCGTATGGGCCACCGTGTCGATGTGGTTTTTCTATGATGCGCCGCAGCCGGGCTACGAGCAGATAGCCGGCGCCGCTGACAAGGGTTTTCTTACCTCTGCCCCGATGGTGGTAAATCTCGTGTGCAAGGACTGGCTCGGTCTGCTTGGCGGTGTGCTCGCCATGCTCGGTGTCGTGGCTGCCCCAATAACGAGTGGAGACACGGCGTTCCGCTCCGCCCGTCTGATCATTGCTCAGGCGTTGAGGCTCAACCAGTGTCCTAAGAAGAACCGCCTCTACATCTGTGTGCCTCTCTTCACTGCATCCTTTGCCATGCTCGTTTGGCAGATGGAAAATCCCGACGGCTTCAACACTATCTGGCAGTACTTCGGCTGGGCCAACCAGACGCTCTCCGTTTTCGCCCTCTGGACCATCACCGTCTATCTCGTGCGCGAGAATAAGCCGTACGTCATCACACTCATTCCGGCTCTGTTCATGACCACCGTATGCACCACTTTTCTCATGGTGTCGAATACGGCCTTCGGACTGCCGTACAGTGTGGGCTACGCCGTGGGCGGCATGGCATTATGCATAGCCATAGTTTGGTTCGCGGTATGGAAGAGGAACGTGTCAAAGAAGCAGATTTAGCGACATGAAGAATAAGAGAGTGTGTCAAAAGTAAAGAAATTCTTACTTTTGACACACTCTTTTTTCTTTAAAACAAATGGGGAACGTGCTGATAACGAAAAAGGCGGTAAACGAATGCTCGTTTACCGCCTTTTGTTGGTAGTGGATAGGGGAATCGAACCCCTATGCCAAGATTGAGAATCTTGTATCC
>ERZ1026858.12-NODE-12-length-103343-cov-19.029878_pt1 | contig 103343 bp, 100 predicted proteins | sample MGYA00380159_ERZ1026858 | MGnify/ENA primary metagenome ERZ1026858 (study PRJEB33269, sample SAMEA4719795) | human gut metagenome | biome: human-associated habitat; feature: organic feature; material: feces | place: Cameroon | collected 2013-10 ...
ACCATATTTTGGTACAGTGGTTTTTTATATGTAGAATCACATCAATATAATATCGTGGATATTGAAATATCCACTTTTATTTTTTATGATAAAGGAGGAACTAAGTGTTATGTCGTTGATGAATAGTTCGGCAAACTCAGACTATGTAGCTATAACAACTAACGAAGCAGCATCTATTATGGGAAGATTTTCTACTGAGATGATAGATGATGTTATTGATCAGGCTATATCAACAAAATTAAGATCATACTCTCCAAGATTATTAAATGTGGTGGATGCCTTGGAGCAACAATTTAAAGCAGACTTTGCGCAATTTCCGCAAATGCAGAATGGTGTTATGATCAATAGAGATATCGTATATAGACATATTATCAATAAGATTTTGGCAGCTCATAATCTTAGACTTAATATCGATCTCGAGTCATATCCAGATTCGTACTCATTAGCTCATATGCTTTATGAAGTGCTTATTGCAAATTTCCACCATAATATTATTTCATTCTTTGTGAATTATATTGTGAAAGAAAAGAGTACTATATATGAAGCTCTTAAGCTGGTAGATAAGAAATCAGAGATGAGTAATGCTGTTTATAGTAAGAAGATTTTCAAGAATGGAAAGAATTCTAAGTTAGCTATAATTCATGCTAATCTTGATCTGGTAATTAATTCTATTTGTGGCTGGGATATTAGTCTTAATGACTTTTTATCATATGCATATGTAGATAACAGACTTCTCGTAAATGCATTGGCTCCATTACTGATGGATTGTGGACGATTCTATTTAGATCAGGTAGTATCTGTATATAATGCTAATATTGCTACATTATCAACAGATATCAAATTTGCAATGCAGGAATGTGCAGATATGTCTATTGAAGACTTAGAAGGAGAATAAATATGAAATGGACAAAAATATCTTTAATTCATAATATAGATGGATGCCATACAATGACTTCTCTCAAATGCTATATGAATTGTGATCCATTCACAGCATTATCTATCTTAATGAGTGATTATTACATCCAATCATATTGTGGAGAAGAATTATATCACATGGCTTATGTAGGATATAAGTATGCATTGCAGATAGATGAAATCGCTGGTGAAGATGATATGATACTTTATCGATTCTATGAAATGAACGATGATATGTTTGAGAATTATATCCCTATAGATTCTAAATTTGGAGAAAGAGCTCCATTGCGTTTAGCTAGAGCTGGTAAAGATCCACGCTGGGATGATGATTATTCAACACGATTATCTGTATTATTAAATAATAATGAAGTCATATCAAAAGCAGCAGAAGTAAATTCAATAATTCATAAATGTGATGATATTGGATTTGATATTACAGATCTAGGTGAACCGGAGAAGTTTACTAAGTTAATAGAAACTTATCGTAATTTATTATATCCAACACAATTATCTGGAGATATAATCAATGAAATATTTAAATATGTACTTTTTATAAATAAAGCTAGAGAATAAGGAGACAAGTAAGAATGGCAGATGTATTAAACTATGATGATATGATTAAAAAGGCTGAAGAATTAGAGAAGAAAGAAACTCTTACTGATAGCCAGGTAGAGGAGATTGCTAAGACTTTAACTGAGAATGAGCCAGCTACAGTACAGGATCTTCATGATGCAGCTAAGGAAGCTGCTGAGTTTAAGGGAGATGGAGTTACAGAGAAAGCTATGGCTAATGTAGATCCAACTACAGGAAGAGTTAAGAGTATTGAAGATATTGACGAATTCAACTTTGAAGATATGACTCTCGATGATGTACTTGCTGATCCTAGAATTGTTGCTAAGGAGATTGATCCTAAAGAAGCAGTTATTACAAAAGATTCAGTTATGACTGCTCTCGATATGTTTAGCGCAGATCCAGAAAAACTTCCATTATCTATAGCTGATATTGATATGCTTATTTCAGCAGTAAATAGATATAAGATGGGAGAGAAGTTTGCATATTTCAATGCAATGCCTAAGCCTATTCAGAATCTTATCACTGGTAGCGCTGGAGCTCCAGTATTAGCTGATATGGGAAATCTTAGTAAGCATGCACTTAATTCAGCGGTAGAATCATTCTTAGAGAGCTGTGTAAGAGAAGCTGTTATGAACCAGCAGATTATGGATCTTAATCATTCTATTGCACAGGCTAAAGATGAAGTTAAGCAGGTAGTTGCAGAGGGTAGTTCTAATATGACTCTTAAGATTAAGAATTATTTTGAGAATCAGATTGCAACTACAGCTGCTACAATGAGAGAGCATGGTGATGTTGAGAAGGCTGAAGAGTTAGAATCATATGTAGAGGCATATAGACAGGCTTGTACATTGGAGAACTTCAAAGCCGCATACGACAATAACAAGATTAAGATTAAGAAGATTGAAATTGAAAAGTTTGCAAGAACTTGTGAATCGTTCAATCTTAAGTATTCTAAGTCTAAGGCTTCTATTCATGAAATCTCTATGATTAGACCTGTTCTTGACCGACATGCAGATAAGCACTTTGATATGGTTGTAATTGAAACTTTCATAGTTGCATTTATCAAGTACACAATGAATATGAAGCCAGCTAATCTTAATGAGCATATCTTCATGTATTACTTTGTAACTAATATTCTCAGCTTTGATTACTATGATAAGAATAATGCTGAGGATGTAAAGTTCCATGAAGATCTTGCACATACTATTAATGAATTCCTTGAGGATATCAGAGAAAGAATTTCTAATAAGGAGAAATAATTATGGCTGATCATCATATTGATAGTATGAAAGATTTTGACTATGTTGCAGCTGCAGAAGCTATATTAAAGAAGAGGGGCTTATTCATTGTGGATGCCCCTCAGATAAATCATAAACCTGGAAATGATTTTTGGAGTGATGTAAATTATCCATTTCCAAATGATGATGAAAGATGGTCAAATCCAGCAAATGATAATAATCAAATTAAAAATCCTTGTGGTTGTGACGATGATTGTGATTGCGATTGTTGCAGACCTCGTCAAGAGGATTTATATGATTTCTTTGAAATGGATGATGAGATTCTACATGATATGCAGAGTATCAGAAATCCATTAATTACCTACAACAATGACGTTGGAAAGACATTGTTTAGTGATGTAGTCTATAAGTATACAGGTTTAGCTCTTCAGGTTAGAGAGAAGAAAGTATTTGATATATCTTTCTTAAAACCTAGATATACTAATATGGGTAAAGATAGAACAGTAGATCTTATATCAAAAGAAGTTATTACTGGTCATCTTATATCTATAGCTACTTTCGATGGATGGAAGTATCATATCTTTAGAGGTATGGTTACAGATATTATTAAAGTAGAAGAAGCTAATGCTAAAATTAAATCTGACCAGATTACAAGTGGTCCACATGGTATACATATTACAACACAAAACAAAACTCTTAAAAAAGGCATTTCTGAATCTAGAGGATATTATGATCATCATCTGGATACTAAAGTTGCTGAACTCATTAAGAGAAATGTAAGGATTGTATTAGATGTATCAGAACCATTTAAATCAAAGGTTGAATGTATTCCAGTAAATCAGATTATTGATATTGAAGATTATGATTTCATTTATAACTTCACTATTTATGAGGGAAAATTAAATATATTATGGAAAGACTGGTATCAGGAAATAGATAAGAAAGATGGTAAATGGACTACATATGTGCCATTTGGATCAAAGCTTCCACAGAATCTTTGCCATCCTGTTATCGAACACCAGAAACCACATATAATACAACCAGAAGATCCTGAAAGGGATGAAGAGGTAAAAGAAGATATTCCAGAAGAATAAAAATTTGGGTAGTGCTGACGGCACTACCCATTTCTTTTTTGCCTCTATATAGGCTCTTCTCAAAACATCAGAGTAATAATTCATAAGGAAAGGAGGAGTTGGAATGCCTCAGATTAAGATAGCTGAACTCCCTCAAAAAGGGTATGCTGATGGTATTAAGGATACTGATCTAATGATCCTTGAGGATACTGTAGACACATATAAAGTCTTGGTAAAAGATTTAAAAATAGTTTTCAGTGCGGATGAAAAGATCACAGCATTGAGAACTAATTTAGAAAATCAAATTAAGAATGTACAGAAGCAAGTTGATAATCTGACTACTAAATACGATAAGAGTATTAGTAATCTTGAAGGTCAATATGCTACTGTTAATCAGGATATAACTGATGTAAAGAAGAAGATGCAAACTCTTCAACAGTCTCAATTACAACTTGAGACTAGTGTCAAAAATCTTGATGATAAAACATCGCAAAATGCTTCTAATATCTCTGATTTGTTTTCTAAATATGCAACTCAGGATCGAGATATAAGTAATCTTAAATCAACAGTTAAGAATCATAGTGATCAGATAGCTATTATGGGACAAACACTTGCTGACAATAGTGCTGATATATCTGCATTGCAAACACGATGTGCTAATATAGAAAATACTATTGCTATAGTAAATGGAACTCTTCAGAAGAATATAGATAATCTGAGATCAGATCTTACCACTTATGCAGATACATTATATGATAAATGCATAAAGTATATAGATTATTATCATCATATTCACGAAAATCCTCCTAATTTTGATGAGCCTTATAATGAGAAGTCAAATACTACAGTTGCATATATTATGCCAGTTGGTGCAATATATGAAACTATGGATAAAGACTACGATCCAAATGATCATTTGCCAGGTTCATGGTATTTTTGTGGATTAGGAACAGCAACTGAAACTTCTAATATGAAGCAAGTACAATATTATACTTGGACTCGTGTTAAGTAGTTTTAGATAAAGAAAGGAGAAAATATAATGAGCGTAGAAGAGCAAGTATATTATCACAGCAGGGCGGACTTTGTTGAGACTGCAGATGGAAAATCTACTGTAGAAAAAGAATTAGCTAAGCGAAGCCTTACTGGACATACTCATCCTGCAACAGATGTAATTGAGGATGCAGATCATAGATTTACTAGTGACTCTGAGAAAGCTAAGTTAGCTGAACAGGGAGTTTATACCAATGCTGCCAAAGTACCTGTTGCTATTGGTGGTGTTGCAGCTGGAACTACATTTAATGAAGTTCCTATTCAGACAGTATTAACTAATATCTTATATCCATACACAGCTCCAACAAAGAAGATTACTATCATTCCTAATGGTGGTGTTTATGAGAAAGGTGCTGCTGTAGATATCACTAAGATATCAGTAGATGTAACTCCTAAGTCTAATGGTATTGCTAAGATTGAATTACTTCTTGGTAGTACAACTTTAACTTCAGAGAATATGAATAATACTCTTGAGACTATCAGCAAGGTATATACATATCAGGCTGGCGAAGCTAGAGTTACTTCTGATAATGCTGTTACACTTAAGGTAACAGAGCAGGGCGACAAGACATCATCAGTTACTTCTTCAAGATTTACTTTTGTAAATCCTCTTTACTATGGAGCTGTTACTGCAGGTGCATCTATCACAGAAGCTCTTGTTAAGGGACTTACCAAGGCAGTAGAAGGAAAGTCTGCAAAGATGACTAAGACTTTCAATTGCAATAATCAGTGTGCATTATTTGCATATCCTGCATCATATGGAAATCTTACTGCAATTTACGATCCAAACGGATTTAATATATTGCCTACATTCACAAAGTCACAGGTAACTATCACATGTCTTGATGGTTCTAATGTAACTTATAATGTATATGTAAATGGAGCTGCTACAGTTTCCAACTTTAGTATTTCATTTTGCTTATAATTAAGATAAAGGAGGAAAATTAAATGTCTTTAGCAGATAAAAAAGGTATCAATCTGTCTGATGGTTTTAAGTTAGTTGCTGAGAAGCCACTTGATGTAAGACAGGTTGTTGCTACTGAAGATGATAAAGCCGATTTAGTATCATCCAATGCTGCCTATGCAGGTTTGAGAGTATATGTAGAAGCTACTAAGAAGAATTATGTATATAACGGAACTGATTGGGAGCTTATTACTACAGGAACAGCATATACACATCCTACAGGTGATGGTAATATGCATGTACCTGCAACTGGTACAACTCATAATGGATATATTCTTGTAGCTGGTGCTACAGCTGGATCTTTTGCTTGGAAGAAAGGTACACCTTCAGATGTAGGTGCTGCTGCTGAAAAGCATACACATACAAAGGCTGATATTACAGACTTAGTTATTCCTACTAAGTTACCTAACCCAAATGGATTAACTATAACTACATTAGATGAAAGTGGAGATCCTCAGCCTAATACTTACGATGGTTCTAAGGCATTAACTATTAATGCTACTCCAGAAGGATTATCTGCAGCTGATAGAGTTCATACTCATACAAAGGCTGATATTACAGATTTCCCAGCATCTTTAAAGAACCCTGCAGCTTTAACACTTTCACTTAATGGTGTTGCTCAAGATCCATATGACGGATCTATAGCTAAGAGTGTTAATATCTCTCCTAAGACTGTAGGTGCTGCTGCTGAAAAGCATACTCATACAAAGGCTGATATTACAGATTTCCCTGATACTTCTAAGACACAGAACCCATTAAAGGTATATCTTGGATCTGCTTCTGCAACTCCATCTATCTTCAATGGTGAGAAAGAGATATCAGTTGTAATTTCTCCTACAGCTATTGGTGCTGCTGATAGAGTTCATACTCATGTAGCTGATGATATTAGTGGATTACCAACAGTATTACCTAACCCACAGAGCTTATCAATATCATTAAATGGTGGAAATACTTCTACGTATGATGGTACTGAGAAGGTTGCTATAGATATTACACCTGCAATTATTGGTGCATCTGCATCTGATCATACACACCCATATGCTGGATCTACAGTTGCTGGTGGTGCTGCTAAGAGCGTAGCAAATTCATTAAAGATATCTCTTAATGGTGGGGGAACAGAAGGTGTTAGCTATTTCACATATGATGGATCTGCTGAGAAGTCTATGAATATTACACCTTCAGCTATTGGTGCTGCCACATCAGATCATGAGCATAATTATGCTGGATCTAAAGCTCCAGGTGGAGTAGCTACAGAAGCTGCAAAGACAACTGGTTCTTTTGAGGTTTCTCTTAATAATGTAAGTGCTGGTTCATTCGATGGATCTAAGGATATGGATATTAATATCACACCTTCAGCTATTGGTGCCGCACCTGCTAGCCATACTCATAGTTATGCTGGATCTGCTACTGTTGGTGGTGCTGCTAATTCTGCTCAGAAGTGGACAACAGAAAGAACAGTTACACTTGCTGGAGATGTGAGCGGTAAAGCTACTGTTGATGGATCTAAAGATGTATCTATCGATGTGAGTGTAAAGAAAGTAGCTGCATCTGCAATTGATGGTGTTATCAGTATTGATAATATTCCTAAGTCGGCTGTAGAGAGATGTGTTGTTGTTGCAGATGATACTGCAAGATTTGCTCTTACTACAGAAGATGTACAGAAGGGTGATACAGTTAAGGTTACTAAGACTGACCGTATGTATTTTGTAGTGGATGATACTGAGCTTAATACCGAGGCTGGTTATGAATCTTATAGTGCTGGTCAGGCATCTAGTGTACCATGGTCAGGTGTAACAGGAAAGCCATCTGAATTTACTCCAGCTGCGCATAAACATGTAAAGGCTGATATTACAGATTTCCCTGAGTCTATGAAGAATCCAAATGCATTATCTATTACTCTTGGCGAGAAAGGTACTGCTTCTTCATATGATGGATCTAGTGCTAAGAGTATAAAGATAGCTCCATCTACAATTGGCGCTGCTACAGCTGATCATACTCATTTATATGCTGGTGCTGCAGTTGAAGGTGGTGCTGCTAACTCTGCATTATCTGCTGAGCAGGTAGAGCACAGTATGTCAGTATCATTAAATGGAAACAATACTCAGACATTCAATGGATCTGAAGATGTATCTATTAATATTACACCAGATTCTATTGGTGCTGCTGAGCATGATCATACACATCCATATGCTGGATCTAAGACAGCTAATGGCCCTGCTAATAGTGTAGCCAATGCATTTACAATTGCCTTAAATGGCGGTGCTAAAGAGGGAACTAACTTATTCACATATGATGGATCTGCTGCTAAGACTCTTAATATTAACCCAGCTAATATCGGTGCGGCTGCTGCTAGCCATACACATACAGCTGATAATATTACAGGTCTTCCAACAGCATTAAAGACTCCTAATGCTTTGACTATATCACTCAATGGTTCTAATCAGGGTGCTTGGGATGGTTCTGCTGCTAAGAGTATCAATATTACTCCTGCATCTATTGGTGCGGCAGCTACAAACCATACTCATAATTATGCTGGTTCTGATTCTGTTGGCGGTGCTGCTAATAGCGTTGCTAATAATATCACTATTACACTTAATGGTGGAACTACAGAGGGAGTTGATAAGTTTACTTATAATGGATCTGTAGTTAAGACTATTAGTATTACTCCTGCAACAATTGGAGCAGCTGCATCTGGTCATACTCATAATTATGCCGGTTCTTCATCTGCAGGTGGTGCTGCAACTTCAGCTAATAAGGTAAATAGCAAATTCTCAATTGAAGCGCCAAATGGAAACGGAAAATTATGTGAGCAGGACGGTAGTTCTCAGGGTGCCGGAGACTGGGATGGTTCTGAAGATATATGTTTCACAATTACACCAGCAACAATCGGTGCAGCTGCTGCTAGCCATACACATAACTATGCCGGTTCTTCGTCAGCAGGTGGTGCTGCTACATCAGCAGTAAAGGTACCTGTACCTGTTGGAACAGTAATGTTTTCTATGTCATCTACAACTACATTCTTCAGTGCATGCTTCGGCGGTACATGGGAAGTAGTTGGTAACTTAGATGCTACAATTAATGGAGAGGGTGGCACAGAAATCACACTCTACATGTTTAAGAAGATTAAGGATTGATAAATCAATAATCTCTCCCGATACCCAATTTGAGGGTATCGGGATTTTTGCTATCCTCCAACAATCTATTAATTGTATAGAAAGGAGAAAATAATATGTCTCTCGATAATAAAAAAGGCATCAACTTAAATGCTGGTTTTAAGTTAATTGCCGAATCTCCACTTGATGTAAGATCAGTTGTAGACACAGAGGCTGAAAAACAAGCCTTGATTACAGCTCATGCAGCTTACACTGGTATGATAGTTTATGTAAAAGAGTCTAAGAGGACTTATCAATATAATAGTGATGGTACTTGGGAATTCTTTACTAAAGGTAAAGAATATGTTCATCCTACAGGAGATGGAAATCTTCATGTTCCTGCTACTGGAAGTAATAGTAATGGTAGATTCTTAGTTGCTGGAAATCAACCTGGTTCTATGGCATGGAAAGAAGTACTTCCAATTACTATTGGTGCTGCTGATAGAGTTCATACTCACACTAAATCACAGATAACAGATTTCCCTGATTCTATTAAGAATCCAAATGCTTTAACAGTTTCTTTAGATGGAACTTCTCAAGGCGATTATGATGGATCTGCTGCTAAGAGTATTAATATTACACCAGAAGCTATTAATGCTTCTAGAAATAATCATACTCATTTGTATGCCGGATCTGCTTCAGTTGGAGGAGCTGCTAATTCAGCATTAAAATTGACTAATTCTATAACTCTTAGTCTTTCTAATATGGTAACTGGATCAGCTACACTAGATGGATCTAAGAATGTAGATATTCCTGTTCAGCTAAAACCAATAGATGCATCGTTAGTTCAGAGTGGTGTTTTTGATATTGCAAGAATACCAAAAGCAGCAATGGAAAGATGCGTAGTGGTTAAAGCAGAAAATGATAAATTTAAGCTTACTACTGAGCAAATACAGTTAGGTGATACTGTTAAAGTAACAGATACTGGAAAAATGTATTTTGTTGTAGATGAAGCTAATCTTAATAATGATAATGGCTATGAGGTTTATACTGCCGGTTCAGCTACATCAGTACCTTGGTCAGGCGTAACAGGAAAACCAGCTGATTACCCACCATCATCACATACTCATACTAAATCTGAGATCACAGATTTTCCAGATGCGATTAAGAATCCAAAGCAATTGGTAATTAGTTTGAATGGTAATTCATCATATACTTATGATGGATCTGGATACAGATTAATTAATATTACTCCTGGAAGTATTAATGCTTCTCCAGAAGGACATACCCATAGTTATGCTGGATCTGCTTCAGTTGGAGGTCCTGCTAACAGTGTCGCAAATCCAATAACTTTACTATTGGATAATGTATCTCAAGGTGCATATAATGGCTCTTCTTCAAAAGAGATCAATATTACACCAGAAGCTATTAATGCTTCTAGAAATAATCATAAACATACTATTTCTGATATTACCGATATGGCTAATGGATTTGTATATTCAGCAGACACTATTAAACTTTATAATTATACTACTGGAACCGTTGGTGGGGGTGCAATTAACGGCGCATTACAAATTTCTAAAAGCGATACTACAATTGATAGTAATAGTATAATAGTAGTAAAGACTAGTGTTGTTGGAGTTGGAAAAGATCCTTCTGGAACCAATAGACATACATATTATGCAAATATTCAAGATGCTGGGGACCTTAGAGTTGCATATGCACGCGATGCATTACATTCAGAAATATGTGATACGGCAACCGCTGCAAATAAAATAAATAAATCATTAACAATTCAGCTTGCTGGTATATCACAAGGTACATGGGATGGCTCTGCTGATAAGACTATAAATATTACACCTGCAGCTATAGGAGCATCAGCTTCTGGTCATACGCATAATTATGCTGGGTCTTCATCATCAGGTGGTGCTGCGACTTCAGCTAATAAGGTAAACAGTTCTTTAACTATACAGCTCAATGGAACTTCTCAAGGGGCATGGGATGGATCTGCTAATAAAACTATTAATATCACACCATCTAGTATTGGTGCTGCTGCTTCTGGTCACACACATAATTATATTCCGTTAGCTGGATCTTCCGCAATTACGGGAAATTTAGTTCCACAATCTACTACATCTTATGATTTAGGAAGTGTATCAAAGAGATGGAAACATGGATATTTTCAGGAAGCCAATGCGTATACATTAGTTGCTAACAGTGCATGTGTTAGTGGTGAACTTGAAGTTGGTGGTGCTATTAGGGCAAACAAAGTATACAATGCAGTTTGGAATGCCGATTATGCAGAGGCATTTGATTTTGAAGGCCCATTACCAAAAATAGGAACTATTGTAGAATTATGTGGAGAGAGAAAAGTAAGAACTGCAACATCTGGATCACGAGTAATTGGAGTTGTTTCTGATTCTTATTGTATTCTGGCAGGAACTGCAATAGAGGATATAAAGAACGGTTTCAAAGTAGCTGTCGGTTTACTTGGTCAGATTGAAGTAGAATGTAAAGGTGAAATACATGCTGGAGATTTCATTGTAAGTAGTTTCGAAGGTGTTGGTGTTAGCTCACCAGATCCTAAACGTGGAACTATTATTGGTAGAGCAATGGAATCAAAGACATGTCTTGGTACTGAAAAGGTAATGTGCTTGGTAATGCCACAGTAGGCAAAAAGTATGCCAATGACATTGAATTAAACTATTTATAATATGGAGGATTCAAAATAATGAATAATTTACTTTTACCTTTATCAGCGTATCTTATACTTACAGAGAACTGTAATTTACGCTGCAAATACTGTTTCGAAAGAAATTCTAGAACAGTAACACAATATATGCCGGAAGATACAGCTTTAAAAGTTGTAGATACTTTGTTTGACAATGTGCAGAAATTAATAGATGCTGGTACAAATCCTAACGGACTTCGTGTCGGTATTACTTTCTTTGGGGGCGAGCCTTGCCTTTGTCCAGATTTAATGCAGACTGTTGTAGAATATGGAGTAAATAAGTCTAAAGAGACAGGTATCAATATCAACTTCTCTATCATTACTAATGGTACTATCTATAATGATAAGCTGGAAGCATTTATGGAAAGATGGGTTGAGTTAACAGATGGCAATATCAATATCCAGCTTTCTATAGATGGAACTCCGGATATTCAGGATGCCAATAGACCATGTGCTATTTCGACTCAGAAGTCATCTGAATTGATAGAGGCTAATGTGGTTAAGTTTAAAGAGTTCTTTAAGACTCACAATATTGATGCTATGAAGCTTCAGCTTCATGCTGTTATTTCAAAAGCATCATTACCAAAATTATATGAGTCTTTTAGATATTTCTATGAGACTCTTAAGTTATACGAATCTAAGTTTGCTTGGGTTATCGAGGATGAATGGGATGATGAAGATGTGGAGATATTAGATCATGAACTTGGAAAGATAGTAAACTATCTTATTCCAATCACTACTAATATTGAAAGATTTCCATTAAAGCATTTTGATCATTGTAGCGGATGCTCAGCCGGAAAGCAGCTGGTATGTGTAGATACAGAAGGATATATCTATCCATGCCACAGATTCTTCTTCTTTGCTAGAAAGAATCCAGATCTTGTATTTGGTAATATTAATGATCCAGAATTAGATATTATGTCTTCAGATGCAAGGCAGAAATTCTTAAAGTTTGATCCTAATAGTATTACTGATATTTGCCAGATTTGTATGGCTACTAATTATGAGGCTACTGGTACTCTTGATGGTAGACCTAATGATTACGATGTCAAGTTTATGGAAGTTATCAATGATTGGTTTGATATATTCCAGAAGGCAATAAATGAAAAGATGACAGTTCAGATGATTAACTATCTTAAGTCAAAGGTTGATTATCTTGAAGCTATCATTGAATATAATGGACTTAAGATTCCAGAGAATATTAATATGAATAATCAGAAGCATTCTTGTAATGGTAATTGCAATGGAGAATGCTCATGTAAAAAAGATACTACAGAAAATGAATAGAAGGTGGTGATATTATAAAATGTCAACTACAAGTGGAAATAAAATAACTGCAAGTGATATGAATGCAGTTATTAGTGAATTTAATAATACCGCTGCAAAATATAGAGTTAGTTCCAGAGTAGCTAATGTATCTAATGGTAATGAGATAAAGGTTTCTACATACAACTCAATGGTGTCGCAATTAAACCAATGTATATCTGCTACTAGATATAGACGAAAGAAGCATTATACTGGTTCTACAGTTAAGAGTGCAACAAGTAATGTAACTCAAGTTGCAATATCGTCATTACTTGGAACTATGAGACAGGTTTATTCTGACTATTGTTGCGATATAAACTGTTCATGTAATACCAATTGCGCTTGTAATGCTAACTGTGCAGCAAATAAGAATATGACTTGCTCGTGCAATACTAATTGTGCTTGTAATGCTAATTGCCCTGCCAATTCACCACAGGCATGTTCATGCAATGCAAACTGCGCTTGTAATACTGACTGGAGATGTACTTGTGACGTTAATTGTTGTAATGCTAATTGTGCTTGTAATGCTAACTGGACTTGCAATTGCGAAGCTCAGTGCCCATGTGATGTAAATTGCCAATGTGAAAGTAATTGCCCATGCGATATAAACTGCTGTGAAAGTTATTGTCCATGTGATGTAAATTGCTACTGTGATTATGAATGCCAATGCAATTGTAATGAGTGTGGTTGTCATGGACAGTGTTGCGATAATAACTATGAGTGTTGGGGCGATTGCTTAGATGGATGCGAGTGCAATGGATATTGTGCAGATAGATCTTGCAGTAGTGATTGCTATCAATGTACATGTAACTGTAATGGAGATTGTTATGACTGTTCTTGCAATTGTAATGGTGATTGTTATGATGGCGGATGCGGTTGCAATAACAATTGTGCATGTGATGCAAATTGTGCTTGTAATACAAATTGCCCTGCCAACTCTCCAACGGCTTGCAACTGCAATGCTAACTGTGCATGTAATACGAACTGGTACTGCACTTGTGATGTAAATTGCTGCAATTCAAATTGTTCGTGCAATGCAAACTGGACATGCACTTGTGATATCAACTGTTGTAATGCTAACTGTGCATGTGATATCAACTGTTGTAACTCAGATAAAACAACTGATTAATATGAATATGGAGGAATAGCCAATGAAAATTCTTATTAATGGTGAAAAAAAATACGATATTCTTAGCTCTGCTATAAGATCAAATACATCTACAGATACATCAACTTTAATATTATCAGCTAATATGGTTGATAAGGTTACATATGATCAGTTTAAAGAGGATTTGTCTGCTGTAGAGACTTTATCAATTCTTAGAGATGCTGGTGAAGTTGATGTGTCTGAGTATAATTATCTTACTAAATTCGATAGAGAAATTCGTGAAGATAAGGATACTATCAATATTACTATGATTAAGAGTTCTGATCGTAGCAATGCAAATCTTAAGTAGGAGGTAATGATATGAAATTAGTTGTAAATAACGTTTATGATATCGAAAACCTTTCTACTGCTATTGAACGTAATGGCGAATCAATGGGTAGAGATGATAATGATGAGTATTTATCATTGGTGATCTCTGATCCTACAGTTGCATTCAATACACTAAGAGCATATTTCGATTCAGAAATACGCTCATTAAAAGTTATTCAAGATAATGGACGTACTATCATATTTGATACTTACCATACATTAGTATCAATAGATAGAGTTATCAAAACAGATAGTGATGAAATTACAATTATTCTTAAATAATATCATTCCAGGTTACCTTAATGGGTAACCTGGATATTTTTTGTCTCCCGGAACTATTTAATAAATTAAGCAAAGGAGGCAAATGAAAATGCCAGTACCTGAATATATAAAGACTAAAGATGAATATGTTTATTATGCTGGAGACGGGGAATTTCTTCTCTTTATTCCAGAGATATATTTTGAAAGAGCCATTGCTGTAACAGAAGGTGAGTTTATTGAAACTCTTGGTATATGCAATTACTCTGTAATTAAGAAAGGTCAAACTACAGATGTAGCTAAGAACCTTAGAACTTTCTATTTCCCTTCTAAGTTTGTTACTAAACCAGGTAAAGTAGATAAAGTTAAGAATTTCTCTATAACAAAAGATTTTACTGCAGATTATAGAATTCTTCATTATGAAAATAATGGTCATGATCATATTATCGAATCTACATCAGTTCCGCAGGATATTGATAATGTAGATGATTTCTTCAGATTATTTGTAGAAACAGCAAATACTCCAAATACAATCAATTACTATGATATCTATAAGTATTATATCGATTCTATGGCTGTTAATGGATTCTCATATAATTTAAATATTGGAGCTTTCGGAGCTTTGGTATCAGAAATGTATAGAGATCCACACGATATAAACAAGCCATTTAGATTAGGAAGTGCAATTGATAAGGATCCTTATTCATATAAGCCAGTCTCTATAAAACAGCTTCCTAAATTAGTCAGCCCATTCTCTTCCCTTACATCAGAGAACTTTAATGAGGCCGTAGTTGGTGCAATCATGAACGAAAATAATACTCCATCACCACTTGAAAAGGTACTTGTGGGATAATCCTCAGAGGCCCGAAAATGGCCAAAATCATAACATATCAGTAATTACATTGATTATAAATGTATTAAAATTTTATATAAAGGAGGAAACACTTTATGCAGTATCCAGGTACGATTGACAAGTGGTTTGATCTTAGTAATCTTCCTACAGTTGTTGCTGATGTAGCACCAAGACCGGTGTTTTTAACAGCTGCTGCTTTTGATAGAGGACCAGAGAAAATCACTACTGTATATGGAACAGACTTCTACCGTCTGTACGGTAGCAGTATCAATTTTGATAAGTATGGTCAGGCTGGCATTCAGGCTGCTAATATCATAAACAATGGCGGCGAGCTTCTTATAAAGAGAGTTGTTGCTGATGATGCTACACTTGCAAATGCTGTTGTAGTTGCTAAGGTTAGTGCAGATAAGCAGCAGAAAGTAGACTCTAAGGGACGTCCATTATACATTGATCCTATTACTCAGAAGGAAACAACTGAAGAGGGTGATGGTAATGAGAAGGCTATGATTAATGTAGCTGTAGTTAAGGTAGAGGTTGCTACTATCCCTAATAAGAAGACTCTTGCTCAGGTTGTAGATGCAGCTGAACAGATGCTCTCAGAAGAGGATGACGATCTTGTTTATCCATTATTTGTTATCACAGATAATGGTAGAGGTAAGTCTACTAAGAGAATCGCTATCGATCCTCAGTACACCGTTTCTAAGAACCTTAACCATATGCTTTATAAGTGTAACTATCTTGGAATTGAAGATTTCGATTCTGAGTATGTATACTTTACAGTACCAACTGATATTATGTATCTTAGCAAGTCTACAGATATCGGTATGGCATGTGCAGAGATGAAGCAGGTTAATGCGGCTTCTATTTCAGAGTCTGTAGATAAGTTCTATACAAAACTTGCAGATATTTCTGGAATTGCTGTAGATGAACTCTATGGCACAGATGTACTCTTTGCAAAGACAAAGGCTGGCAATTCTGTTCAGGGTCTTGCAGTTGATAGTACAAGTTATGATCTTAGCTCATCATTAGGATTCACTCTTGAATCAGGTACTAATGGTGAATTCGGCGATTATCCAATTAAGACAGATGCTTATGAGCACCAGCTCATTAAGTTCTATAATGGTACATTCGATGAAGATATCTTCAATCTTGATATGTACAAGCCAGCAGTTTGTGTTGATGCTAACTATCCTTATTCAGTTAAGGAAGCTATCGTTAAGCTTGCCCAGTTCCGTAAGGATTTCTATTTCTTTGCCGATCTTGGTCTCGACTGCAGCACATATGAATCAGCTGTTTCAGCTTATGAGTCTGTACCTAAGGACAAGTTCACAGCTTGGTATGGCCAGTCTTATAAGATTATGAATCCTTTCAATAAGAAGTATATCGATGTAACTATTACATACGGTATTGCTAAGGCGTTAATAGCTCAGCTTAATACTAGAACTAACGCACCTTACTGTGGTATCCTTAACAACTGGATTCTTACAGACGTTATTGAGGGAACAGTTAACTTCCTTCCAAAGATCACTCCAACTGTAAATCAGAAGGAGCAGCTTGGTAATATGAAGCTTAACTATGCATCTATTCTTCAGGGTGGACTTGTTATGGAAACAGAGTACACATCTCAGGAATACGATTCACAGTTATCATTTATCAACAATGTCATTGCTATTCAGTACATCATCAGAGATGTGCGTGAGCAGTGCCCAGCATACAGATATTCATTTATTTCAACTAACGATCTTTCTGTATATAAGCAGAACGTTAGCAAGATCATTACTAAGTATACTAACTGGTTCGAGTCTCTTGAATTCGTATATGCTCAGGATGAGGTTATGGCAGCTAACAAGATATTCTCAGCTTCTCTTAAAGTTAAGCATAAGAACTTTGTTCAGGCTGAAATTATGAATATTTATGTACTTGGTACAGACAATACTTCTACAGAAACAACTGCGGCTGGTTCTGTAACAGCAATTTAAGAAAGGGAGGACATCAACTATGAAGTTATATACTAAAAAGGCACGTTCAGTTGCCGAGTATTCAATGATGCGTGGCGTCACTGACTTCTCTAATGCTGAGCAGTTCAACCTTTATGAGACTGGTTATTCACACCTTATCGTAATTTCTAAGCCTGCCTACTTAAAGAAGCTTGCTGAGAGTGATAAGGATGTAAAGAGACTTCTTGATGTATTCTGTCATATTCTGGAATATGAGTTCAAGGGTCTTGATGGTATAGATGATATCACAACAGAGTCTCTCGAGATTACTGATGGTATCAGCACAATCGAAACAATTGGTAAGGTTGTTATGCAGTCTAACGCTGAAGTTTCTATGAACTTCACCGAAAAGTCAGGTGCTGTTATAACAAACTTCTTACAGTATTACCTTGAAGGTATTAAAGACCCAAGAACACTTGCAAAGACATATCATGGTCTTATCAAGAAGGGTCTTATGGCTGCAGGATTTGAGAATGAAGTATTTAACTTACTTTACATGGTAACAGATAATACTATGCTCAATCTTGAGAAGTCTTACTTACTTTGTAATGCTTGGCCTACAAAGGCTCCAACAAATATCTTCAACACAGAGAAGGGATCTATTGAGAAGAAGGATATCGAAGTTACATTCCAGTGCTTCGTTCTTCAGGGTCCTGAAGTTGATAAGGCTGCAATGAAGGCTCTTGCTTACATCAATGAGACAGATGCCGTATACAATGTAGTCAATAAGACAGAGAACGATATGAACGAAGACTACAAGGGTACAGTTGTTGCTGGTACTGTTAAGGGTCTTGCTTCATCTACAGATGATGATGCTATCGTTAAGCTCTCTTACAGATCTGATGTTAGTGATGACACAACTAATACTAATGGTACAGTTGAAACATCTACTGGCGTTAAGACTCATTATCAGGGTACAGACCTTATTGATTCATACCTTAGTGGTACTGATCAGTAAAAGTGGTTTCCTAATAAATAATCCCCAGGTAGGATATCCTACCTGGGGAGTCTTTTTATTCTTCATCATTCTGAGGCTTATTATTTCTAGCAAATTCCAAATCACTAATAGTTTTAATATTATCAATTTCATTCTGCTTCAGATAAGCACCCAATTTATAATGAACGTAATTCTTCTTGAATATAGCTTTCTTAAGATCAATATTTGGATCGTTATTATCAGTATATTCAAGATCTGCTATAGCACTAGCCTGATCCTGAACTAACTGCATGATCTGATTTAAGTTATTGATATTAAGCATCAATGGTGCTGGTAATATACAATTTACAGTAACTGATGATTCTGTTTCATTTTCAGCATTGTATATTGTACTCATAATATTTGTAAGATGTTTCTCGAATAGAGATTGTCTCTTGAAGACAAATCGTAAGAACTTTGAGTTAGACATTGTCAACTGTGTTGCAAAGTCTAAGTTCAAACGAGCTACTACCATCTCATAAGGAATACCTGTTGAGCTTACAGCGTTTTCTTCAAGCTTATCAAGTAAATCCTGCTGTGGATCTATATTCTGACCTTCCATAACTTCCATAGATACTGGAGAGTCCCCACTAGGTCCAACTGGAATAATATAATCATTATATTTACCTGTAATACCAAGAATAGAATTCATATTTTCTATCTGCATGATATTAAAGTTCTGCTTCTTAATCTGATTAATTACATTAAGCATTGTCTGAGCTATATTCTGCTCAACATTCTGCTTTACATAATAAACTCTCTTATCTTGTCCTCTTGTTAAGATACCAAGAGTATTAGAGATATATAAGCAGCACCATAACTTAGCTGGTATTAATGATCTATAAAGATCTGAAATACCTCTATGGGTTTCGGGATCTTCTTTAAATTTAATATGCTCCACATCATCAGGTGAAAGATATGAAACTCTAATTCTATCTAATCCACTTGCATTCTGGATATCATTAAATCTAAGTATAGCATAAATCTCAGACTTGAGATAAGCATTATTATTAATAAACTTATCATCAATCTGATTTACAATTGTAGCTGCTAAGAACTTTAATAATTCATTAGTAGCATTAGATTGTGTCATCTTATCCTGTTCTCTAGCTCCATTAGAATATCCGGTTCTAGACATTCCTCTCTTAGTAAACATAGAATCACTAAAAGTATCCAGACCATTATTATCAAGGAACTCAAGATAATAATACCCTAAGCAGATATCATCAATGTATAAGAGAATCATATTCTCTCTCTTAAGAGTTTTAAGAATAACACCATTTACTTTAATGGATCTCCTGTCAGTAGCTTTGGCTGATGTATCAATTAAACCATCTGCTGAAGTGTTCTCTTTATCTCTATCCTTAAATTCTTTAGGAATCTCAAATCCATCTGGTAATACTCTGTTATCATCAAATGAAGCTTCTTGTATAGATGATTCTGATATCATCTGAGCAGACTCAGTTACCATCTTAGCTTCCTTTAATGCTGTTTCCAAAGCACCAGATTTATTTATCTCAATCTTAATATTATGGCCATAGCTAGTATAGTCTTTAGCTAACTGAGCCACATCAATATTAGATTCTGTAATTATATTATTAGCTAAAGGTGATGATATGTAGAATTGATCTACCATAGATTCCTGGTAATATCTAACTCCAGCAGCATTTCCAGATTTTCTAGACATTAATACAGATAAAGCTTTATCATATCTAGCTTTCCATACAAATGTCTCTCCATACTTAGATGCATCGGAATACCACTGTTCTACTTTATCATAGAACTTGTAATCCTTCTTGATCTTAGCTATATCTGAATTGAACTTAGATAAATCAGCATTAGATATATTAGGAGAATTGAATGTAAGATATTCTTTCTCAAAATTATCTGCTGATAATACAGAATCCTTTATAGCATCCAAAGCTTCTTCCAGTTTTGGCATATATTTGCATACTGTATCGATCTCATTATCTAATTCAACAATCCACTTATTCTCTGTATATGACGCTACTAACTGATCAGTTACAGCTCTATTCTCAAAGAAGTCAGTAATACTATTTATATATTCTTTATCATTAACAGCTTTACTTAAATTAGAAGCTGCATACAATCTAGATACATTTGATATATCTTCAAATCCACCATTTCTAGAAATAATCTTAGAAAGATTATCTTCAATACCTGAAGTTAATTTCTCTAATTCTTCTTTATTGGTAGGATCAGCACTATAAGTATCTTTATATATACCATTCATCTGATTTCGTAATGAGTATAATCGTCTCATTATATTAGATGAAATACCCGAATTGGGTTTATCTTTTTTAGCCACGATTGTTACCTCCTTTATATGGTTACTGTGATGTTTCGCATATAAAAAAGATATGCCATTCTCCCAAGATAAGGAGAATGGCCCAATTGAGATTATAATATTCTATATTTTATATAATTATCAATTGTATATTTCTTTTTCTGTACGCTGCATTTCATAAGAATTGTACCTGGAATTCCATATGGAACTGGTTGTTTATATAAACTAATGAATATCTTGTCAGATGCATTTGCTGATATAAGTGATCCATAGAATGATAATAATGTCTGTTCTAATCTATACCATGCATGTCCATCGGTTACTTTCATACCTAAAATATTTCTAAACTCTTCAGTATCACCAGCATTAAAATCTGACAAGATACATTCAGAATTAGTTATATATTCCATAGCACGGTCAAAAGCACTTCTTATATTCATATACAAGACAGGTTCTCTTGCTATATCAATAAAATATTCATCTCCAAGTTTAGTATACTCATTATTAATCATATCTCTAGTATACGAATTCCCATTCTTATATGCAGATTCATATGCTTCTGGAGTTAATAAGTTCTTTATAGTTGCACTAAATACTCTTGGTATCTCAGATGGTATCTGTATGACAGATACCATACAGAAATTATCATCTGAACCTAATATGAGATTTGGTGTGACTATTATATTTGGAAGCTTCATAGTTTTCGCTACTGTTATTGCATCACTTACCATATTTACATACCTCTATTATTTATAATCTCACTGTCTTTATATATGCTAATAGATTTAGTTCTATTCTCATAATGATTAAATACAAATGGTTTGATTAGTTCACCCTCATCATAATGAGCTATAGGTTTCAAACCACTTTCACAATTCTGTGAATAGAATATCATTGGAACTATCATATCATCGTTAAATATATTCACTGGTATTGATGGAATATTCATAGACATATATTCATCTATATCAGATATAAGATCTCTGAATCTTGCTAATCCTAACCAACGAGTACCAAACTCTAATATATTTCCAGTACATAAATCCTCTAAGAATTGTCCACCCCTATCATAATCTTCGCTATGATATGGATTCTCGAGATCATGTATCTTTTCATCAATAATAATCTTTCCTTTCTGAGTATTAGGAGCCATATTATGCCATCTTGTAATTGATGGATAAAGAGATTTGAAATCAAAGTCATCCAGATTATTCATAATATTCAATGACTCGCCATACTGTTTAATCTTAGCATAATCACTATTATGAGTTGGATCCCCAACCATAGCACCTGCATATGGAACTGCATCTCCAGTATTAGTATTATTACCAAGAATGAATCCTTGATCATAATAGAACTTACGAGTTCTATTTCCAAGATATACTGTCTGTCTATGACACTTTGCATATCTTGTATCGTTACTGATAGCTGAACTGAAAATATAATCTACATCATTAACTGTTTCTTCAATACACTTCTGAGCAATAGTATCCATGATATTGTAGAATACGAATGTCTTGTATGATTTATATGGAAGATAAGTTAAGTTTGTTGTTATATGAGAATAGTTTAACTTTCTTACAGCACCTTTTGTAATTATATCTGCTGCAGTATCAAGCTTAAAGTTTGGGAATGCTGCTTGCCCTTTACGTCTAGAAGCAAACTGAACTAACTGATCCATATATACTGTATATGATGCTACCTTATAATAGTCACCTCTTAATTCATATTCACTTCTATGCTTTTCATCGATGAAATACTCTGCATACTTTTCCTCAAAGTCTGGGTGAGACATAATTATTGCTGGATCATATCCAAGATTCTTAATTCTTTCAACAAGGTAAGGAATATCGAACGCCATGTTCCATGCCAATAAGAAGTCTGGTTGATTATGATTAACAGCCATAAAGAAATCCTGTATCAACTGAATTTCTTCATCATAAAAATTAAAGTTAAACTTAAAATTGTTTATCTTAAACTTAGTTGCTTTATCTATACCACCAGCATTATCAATAATAAACTGCTGAAGTTCTTTGAATAATGCTTCTCTTGATAAAGGTAACTTAAATAGATTTTCAAATTCAGCTATCTGTGGATTATCCTTATTTCTCAATAAGAATACATTAACTGAATTGGTTTTATCATCTATATATGAAATTGCATTAACTGGACACTCTCCTGGTTGTGGGAAATCTCCAGCCATATCTATAGTATCAACCTCGATATCGAAGTATGCCTTCGTTATAGGTTTGATATCATTCAAATAATCCTGAGCAAATCTTGCTCTATAATGATCCTCTATATTTGTATCACTACCAAATACAGACGGAATCCAATGTAATTGCTTATTAGCAGATCTATTTCCATTCTTTATATTATCATAATAGAAATCTGTATTATCTGTTAACTCTGCTATAGTCTTTGCAAGTTCTGTAAACTTACATTCATATTGATCCAATTTATCTTTCTCAATAAAGAATTTGTTATAACTTGTATCAACATCTTCCTTAGTCATATAGAAACGATAAGTTGGTTCATATATAATCTCATGAAATTTCTTTCCTGTATTATTGTCTTTGGCCACTATGGTCATAAAGTCTTTTTTAAACTTTCCTGTGTTTTCATCTCGTCTTGGATAAGTATAACTCAAATCCATAACTGTAATATCTGAGCCTTTTGGATATCTTGATATTATTGCCATGATTAGCTCCTTTACTATAAAATTCTCTCAGATAGCCTAATTCCTATATCTGAGACATTACTATTATGTGAATGGAAGGATAATATTGTAAAAATGCCACATCATTGTAATAATTAAAGGAGGTTTTAATATATGAAACCATTTACAATGGAAATACCTACCCCTAAAACTGAAAGCTCTAATTCAGCTATTACTGGTATTAAGATGGACTTCTCTAAATTACAGGGTACAACAATATATAGTGCACCAGAAGAACCTATTACAGAGAAGAAGAAACGAAATTCAAAAAAGAAAGATGGTTTATTTACATCCCCAGCTCATATGAGTACTGGAGAAGTTTTAACTGAGACTTTGTCAGATAATGCTTCATCTAGAGAATTATCATTCTTAGAAACTAACGAACCATATGAATCTAAGTTTCAGGAAACTAATGCTATTCTTAGATCTGCTATTGCTCAGCTTGATATGGGATTAGCTGCTATTCAGCAGGATATTGAAGAGGTACGTTCAGCTAAGACTCTTCGTAATAAATATAATCACTTATCATTATTACAGGGTAATATGGGTAATTTCATTTCAAATAAGATTAGTGCTGCTAGAGAATTAAATAGTACTATCACTAAATGTAATGAGATGGAACTCAAGAGATATAAAGAGATTAAAGCTAATTCTGCTAATGAGCAGGATGATGATCAGAAGATCATGGATATGTATAAGGCATTTATCAGTGTTCCTACAAATAACAATACTCCAGGCTTTACTGCATTGGGCCCATCTATGGCTAATATGACTTTAAGCTCACCTAATATAATGGGTAATGATATTGGTAGTGCTGATGCTCAATATAACAACTATCTTCAGAATATAACACCTGCACAGAACATGATGTTCTTGGAGAATAATCCAAACATTCAACAAGTTGTAGTATATAATCAGGAGACTGGTGCAAGATACTTTGATGTCATTGACATGAGTACAGGTCAATCTGTTCCTAATGCTGAGAAACATGATGCTATGTTTATGGAAGATGTAACTATCGATCAGAAGAATAGAGTGGCAAGAAATATTAATCTTGGAGAGACATATCCACTTGTAATAGTGGGAGAACCTATATTAAATGAATACTAATATAGGAGGAATATTATGAGTAATGTCAATTGGGAGAAGATAATTGATCATCCTGTCTGTAGGAGTTAGTGAAAATATTCCTATGATTATAGAAGGTAAAGATTTCTGGGGAATTGATTATAATCTTGATGAAATTAGATCATCTACATTAAATGCGTTGATGAAAGAAGATGATGATAGAATTCTAAAAGAATTAAATAGTAATATAAACCGTGAGGTATTTACTTGTAAAATATCTTTAAATACTATACTTTTCGGAAATCGTGACAAGATTATCAAAGCTCCATTAAGAACAAATAAAGTTAGGCAATTATTAGATCCAAAATAATTATCTCCCGTATAGGATTGTCCTATACGGGGAATCTTATTTTGTAAAAAAAAACAAAATCTGTTATATATTATTATAATGAATAGGATAAAATAAAATACTATTATCCTATATCTTATAGTTAAGGGTGTACTGAACACCAGAAAAGGAGATACTTATGAAGATACGTACAATTGAAGAAGACGGAAAAATTTATTTATCAAAGGAGGAGGTGCAGATATTTATTAATCCAGTTTTGGCTCTTATAAATCAGGAAATAAATTACAATGCGTTTATAAGAGCTGCATACCATGCGGATGAAGCTGGATTTAGATTGTCAACATCTCGCGATACTTGCGGATGGGACAAATTGTGCCAATTATGCAAGTGTAATGATAGTGTTGACTTTGTCATAGAGTCAATAAATCATTATATTGGTAAAATTGGCGGAGTAACATTTGGTAGGCATTATATTGGTGATGTGGTTAGATATTCGCTGCGTCAAGTATTTTATGCATTGCCAGATAAATACCCATTTACAGATTTTAAAGCTGGAAAATCTGGGTCTAAGCTGACAGAAGGAATTGCGAATGTAATATATCATACTAACACCAATACAATATTTGCATTCAAGCGAAATAAAGAGTTCAATTACATTTGCTATATGGCTGTTGGATTATATAGAACAGTTGAACGGAAACTGTTTAGCACGACATGCGCATTGAGTGATGAGCTCTATAGTCATTTAGATGCCTATAAGTCATTGGCTGGAAGTGTATGCGCATATTATGATACGAGTATTGATCACTATTTAGCAGATGATACCTGGTATAAATATGCATGGAATAGTACCCTGCATATTAAAACAGAAAAAGATCTTCGCCCAAGGCAGAGGAATTACTATAGTAAGTTCCCATTTAGAAATCTTGCTGTTTTACTGATAAAATATAATAGTCCAAGCATCAGACCTCTCAGTGAAGATGATAGAACTATTATATTATCTGATATGGATAAGATTGACCGCGGAGCATATCGAAATGATGTGTATCAGAACGGTAGAATCTGTCCATTATATACTTCTTCAGATGTATACATTGCAACATCAATATTGATGACAATTGCAGAGAAACGATCTTTGCGAAATGTATATGAGGTATTATATAATATTTATAAGAAAATAGCAACAAAGTTTTCTTTTGGTGATATATTTGATGCTGTTGAAGGGTTTGATAATGATATCACACTTGCAATTGCTGGTGATATAATATCAAATTTTATATCGACTCAAATACCTAAGGATGAGTATATATTGCATCAGATACTGAATTCTGATACGAAGCAGACACTTATGTTTTGCAACTCATTTCATAATACGTATTTAGTAAAGGAGGCATCTGATGAGAGCATCAGTGACAGGAAATAATAATGGGGCTTGCTGTGATAAGTGCGGCAAGCTCCTTATGCCGGCAGAAGTCACAAAGATCAAAAGTCAAACTTTGGATCTGAGAGATTCTACTGGTAGATACAAAACAAAAAAGTTATGTGATCTCTGTAGCAATTGCTACAGAGATTTATTAGCTTATTTAAATATAAAGGAGGATTAATTATGGCAGTAATTGGTTTCTATGATGGCCTATGGGCCCATACTGCAATTTGTGATGGTATTATAAAACTGCCGCAAGATATTAAAAATAGATTGGAGAGTTTTGATGATTGGGGCTATCTACCACCAATAGTAGATATGAAGGCGTCATCTCAAATAATATATTGGGCGGTATATCGAATAATGCTAGCAATTACTGAGGAGTATCATGGAAAAATTAAAGAGGTTCAGAAACTAACTGAATCTGGAAAGTTTGTTTTTCCGGCTCCGGCACTTGGTACTATAACGCCCGGTAATTTACAATCAAGTATCGATATAGCAGTCAATGATTTTTATACCTATTGGGTTAAATGTATAGTTGAGTATGCTACTAATCAGCATAAATACCAAAAACTGAATATATTAACATGCCCATATATAAGAATCATAGAGAAAGGAGGCAAATATATTGCATCGAACGATTTAATATATTGCCAGACTTTCAATGGCTGGGTTTATTTGTGGAATGGATTGTCAGTAGCCAAACTATTATATCAAGATGAGCATCGGTCACGAATGGTTATGGCTCCATCATTTATAAAAACACATACGGATATAGTGAATTATCTACATTTCAAATATCCGGATGCTATTCTGGTGCGCGCCAATAGCATGTTGGATAAGACTATCACCAGGCCATCCTGGCCATTTCCAACAGTGGCAGAAAAATATTTTAAGGAGATTAACTATGAAAAGATCAGCAAAAAAGAAATATAGACATGATGATATGGCAAAGACAACACAGATGTCCATAGATCCAAGCAAGAAACTTATAATAAAGGATTCTGATGATGACGGAAGTGTTAAGTCTATCCTTACCAGGGCAATTATTATGAGCGAGATGGAAAGAAAACAATACTTACATTATTTTCATCAAAACAAAATATGGTATTATTGGCTTGACAATTCGCCAGCAGCGAAAGCGTTCAGACCGGTAGAGTTAAAGACCTTCGCACAGATCGCACCTGAGCATATTAATACTCAAAAGGAGATAAAAGATTATCTCCACTCTAAATACCCAGATGCAATTCTGGTGCATACTGTACCATATCATATGGGATCAACACCGGGCCATTCTGGTAGTGGAAGGAAAAAATAAAAAGAATATCCGGGTGAGTGATCACCCGGATTATTTTTTGTCTTATAATGTAAAAATTACATTTCCTTTTACTTTTTCATTATTTGCTGGCGTTAACTGAATAACATCAACATCGCTCAAATCAATCTCTGAAGAATGAGATATCATTAGACACATTTCTACATCTAATATTCCCATTATATCATGTAAGAACGTTGGGAACATAGATTTATTCCATTGATCAAGCATTGCATCGATCTCATCTAACTGAGGTATATTAAACTTAGAAGATGATTGATGTAATAATGCAAAACTCAATATCATAGATATCATAGACTTCTCAGCTGATGAACAAGAACTAATATCATCATTAACGATTGAAGTTATATTATCCTTACAAGGAATTCTAAATTCATTATCATTAATCTCGTACTGTAATAATTCTAATTGTCCATCAAATAATAAACCTAATAATCTATTAGCAATCGTTAAAGTATTATTCATATATAACTCCATGAAGATAGTTTGAATACCTTTAGTTGGAGACGAATATTTCTTTATCAATTCTATCTGATTATATTTAGCTGAATATAATTGAATCTCTTGTTTATACTCATCTAACTTAGTCAAAGAGAATCTTATCTTATCTCTAGATTCATATAATGGAGCCAACTCATTTTTTATATTGGTTACTTTGACATTATACTCAGTAAGAACTTTATACTCATTAGAAATCTTATTCATAGTATCAAGCATAGTACCAATACCCATTTCCTTTTCTGCCAATAAATCAGTTGACTTTTTCTTATCATTGAGTAGATTTATAAGCATATCACAATCTGAGATTCTATCAGTTACCACTGATAATTGCTTCTGATAATCCAATATCATAGCATTAGCATTTGATATATCTTTATCGATAGTAGCCACCTTATCATTCAACTCTTCAAGTTCTTCAGATAATTCATCTATAGTATCTATCTTAGCTTCGTGAGCTTTATAATCAGCCTCCAACTTCATTAAAGTAGTAGATTCAGCTTTATATAATTCAAGCACATTAGCCTGATCAATATACTTATAGATCTCATAAATATCATTAAAATTATCTCCGTTCTTAATTCTATTTATGAATGATATTGTATCAGAGAAGATATTTCCATTTGGCAGCTTATTGAGAATAACTCTATTATTACTTATGGATCTAATCACATTAGAGATATCATTATATACTCTGATAACTTCAGTCATTGCTTCTGCATCTGCTTCTAAAGACTTATATCTCATAAACATTCCATTTAGCTGAGTATTTAACTCAGCTAACTTTGTTTCTGGATTTGCTGCTTTAGCATCTAATGCATCTTTAATAAATGCACATGTACTTATTGTACATTCACTAGGTCTAGATTCCAATATGGATAATTTTGCAGCTAATCCATTATTATATGAAATCTCATTCCTTATATTATCCATCTGAAAATCTAATTCGGAAGCTTTATCAACTAAAACTTGTTTATCTCTAACTGGATCATTCTTAGCCAGTATATAATCGCATGCTTTAATTATAGATACCTGGCTAGCATATGATTTGATATTCAATACCGTATCTCTAAAAGCATTTAAAGTATTAAGTCCAATGATATATTCATCTTTAGAGATTTCTATACCTGTTAAACCCATCTCTTTTAATACTTTTTCTTGCTCAAACATTCTCATCCTAGATTGGCTAATTGCTGCTTTCACAGCTGTTATATTTATATCTGATTGATAAGCAGATAACTTCTGAGATTTAACTATAATCTGTCTTGCATCTTCTTCTCTAGAAGTAAGAATGAACTTGATCTGTTCCTGCATACTATCTATCTTAGAAGATAATTTATTCTTCTCCTCTTGCAACTCTTTATATTTAGCTGCCACTGCTTGCTGTGTTGGTTCGCAATGTAAAGTTGATGAAAGTGTAGTAATAGCATGGTCATGTATAGTAATACTTTCTTTTATCTTGGTTATCTGATTAACCATATCATGATATGCAACTTCAATAGTCTTATCTGGATCCAATACATTTATCTTTGCTTTGGACTCTGATATTTTATCAGAATACATAGCATTATCATTTTCTAGATATGATATCCTATTATTGATAGCATTAATTTCCATTGTCAACTTATTCTCGTCTCCAATAGTATCTATCTTCGCCGAGATAGAATTTATCATAGACTTAAATACTCCAGACCTCTTTACCAATGCTTTATAGATATCATTATATACCTCAACAGATTCAAGTATATTTCCAATATACTTCTTTCTTTCATTAGGTTTCTTATCTACTATACCTCTATCTTCCATAGATAATCTAGATAATGACATAAAGTTTGAATCAAGATTAAACTTAGAATATACTATATCTTTAAACGAGTTTACTGTACCATTCTCATTTAATTCAACAGTCACTCCATTATTAATTTCTCTAAAGAATGCTTTAGTTGCACCTCTAGTTCCATTACCTAAAATTGGATATCTGATTTCTATCTCATATAGTATATCACCATCAGCATACACTATATTCTTCATTCCAGGTTCACCATCCAAATACATCTGAGGCGAATCTGGCAGTGGATTCAACGCATGCATAAGTGTTGATTTTCCACTACCATTTTTTCCTATTATCATAATTATATTATGAATACACTTGGTGAAATCTATCGTAATATCCTTAACCCCAGATTTACGATAGATTCCAATTAATCCGATAAATCGTGCTGATACTAATTTCATATCAATCTCCTAATTTGTTATATTAATCAGATGTCTTACTAATAGTATCTTTAGATATGTCCATCAAATCTTCTAATGTATTATCTTTCCAATACATATGGTAAAAAGTATCGTTTAATTTTTGATAATCTGGATTCAAACGCAACCATTTATGAAACTTGGCAACATGAGCATTGAATCCTAAATAATTGAATTCCAGTGATTCGGTTACCCATTTCGTAAGATTAGAGATAATTTCCTTCTTTTCATCAATAGATTCATATTTTATCTCAATTCGCATTTTAGTAATTGGAACATATTCAAGGGTAATATCATACCCTAAGTCAGTAAAATAATGATATAATGGTCTGATCTCTGCATATTGTGCCATTGCGATATATAATGAATCTTTTTCTTTATGACCCTCGCAACAACCATAAGTCACATAACCTTTCTTATTTAAAAGACTTATCACTTCAGCAATATTATCATCCAATACAATATTAGCTGATTCATTAGGACAACGTCTGCAATTAACTGCAACGCCTTTAGTTAATAATGCATTATTAGTTCCAGGTATTACTTGTGGAGTTAAATCAATATCAATATCTCCAAGATCGGTAATATTATAGCATTTATCACACATTACTTTCATAATATTTTCCTCCTTAAAAAAGAAAAGGTGGATCCAATTAAGGATCCACCGTCTTATATTTTTTATAATTATTCAAGAATACATTCTCATCATTATCCACACTTGGATATGGCATATTACCAATCCATATAGGAAAGAATTGGTGTCCACATCTAGTGCATCTAAGCTGATAGATAAATCTAGATCTTAAATCTTCAGTTGAATTGGAATCTATATATCTTGTCAGACTTATAGAATGATTAAAATTTGTTCTTGCTTCAACAGATCTCTCTGCCCCACAAAGGGGGCAGGTATCTGCTCTGATGAAACTGATAGGTCTCATTACTCTTCACCTTCAAGAGTATCAACCCATTCCATGTACTGCTCAAATGTAGGTGGCTCCCCATCAAGATCATACTGCTCAACAAGTTCACTCTTCAATGTAAGTCCATTGATATCATCTGGAATAAGATCGTCTGTTACCACAATATAATCCACTGGATTTGAACCAAGTGCTGGATCATCATGAACCATTATTGGGCTAAGATCACATCTAGAAGATATGACAATAGTACCACCATTGTTTACTGAAACTGGCTTAGTTTCAAATGTAGCCCAATCTCCCTCACCATCATCATCTGTACGAACATAAAGAATCTTATAATGATCAGGATCATCAATAAAGTCTGATAAGTTACCTTCGTAAGCAAGAGCACGGTAAACCTTATCACCAGCAACAAACTTAAATGGAACTACATCCTGAGCAAGTTGAACAATATCATCTGTCTCTTCATCCTTAACACCTGTAATATCAAGATCCTTAAATGGAGCCAATCCAGCCATAGACATAGCTGATGATTGCATTGTGAGAGCATAGTAGATTACAGAATCATCAAGTAATCTTGTTACACCGATATCAGTAGCACCAAGTCTTCTGATACTGTCAATTGTATCCATAGTAATATTATTACGAATAGGATCATTATATGCTGCTCTTACATGAGCAAGCACATCCTCATCACTAGCTCCGAATATATCAAGAATCTTGATAGTAATTACCATTGTAGAATACAGATTAACTACATTGATAGGATTGCTCTGCATTGCTCTATCATCAGTAACCATAGCTGCCTTAGATCTGATAGTAGACAGAGTTAATGATAAGGTGATAGTTGTTAACATGAGCCACTTCCATTGTGGAGATGAACCGTCTAAGACATCATAATTGAATGCCATAAGATGAGTAGGCTCTCCATCACAATAGAACCAAGTATCAACAAGTATTGCTGTGTTCATCATCTCCTGATCAACATCTCTAACAAGTGCTATCTTGATTCCGTTGAATGTATCAAGATAGTATAATCTACCAGCGCAACTAAGTTTGATAATCTGATTAATAGCAGTAATCTGATCAGAATTCTCCATTAACTTGTAACCCTGTGGGAAGTTTGTCATCACTCTTCCTAACTTTAATACCTCATTAAAAATTTCATTGAACATAAAAAGTTCCTCCTTAAGAAAATTAATATATACGTGAAAGTATGAGAGATTCATACTTATCAGTATCTGGTTTAAATGCTGTTTGTGCTTTCTTAAACATATCCATATATGAATTTAAGCACTCAGTAAAATTATCCGGTGTACCTATAATATTACTATCATATGCTGGATTGAAACCATTATTTGGATCTCTTTCCAAATATTCAATCATTAAAACATAATCACCATCATAGTCATATACACCAAAACAATACATATTCATAGTAAAAGTTGCTTCATACTCTGGATCTCCTTGATTAAATACTATAGTTCTACTAAATTTATAATCAATTGGTATATGTCTAGCAAATTTAAATCTAATCTCATCCAAAGCATAGTTTCTTTTCACTCGTTGAGCGACATTCATTCCTTCAGCAACATCTTGATACTTGATATTTTCATCATAACACATGTCTAAAAATACAGCTATCTTTGTACACTTATAATTTAATAATGATTTCTCTTTAAATACAAAATCAATAATATGACCATAGATTGATAAGGTATTACTAATATCATCTTTCGCACAAGGTATAATGATGGGCTCAGTATTAGGAATTTCATCATACCGATACTGTGTTTTTGAAAATATATATTCTTTATCATTTCTGCCATAAATGGCTATGAGTTTAGTATTCTCTTCATTCATGGCAAACGATATAACTATATTGGATTTAGTATTACAGTGATTTTCATCATCACGAAACGCTATCCTTATCTTATCATGGTACGGACGAAATTTATTATCACCTCTTGTACAAATATTATTCATAATAAATTCGAATAAAACTCCGTACAATGCCCGTCTATCTCTAGTACCATCTAATTCTATTATAGCTTGTTTTATCATAAACGCACCTCGCATAAAATAAATCCGGTAAGGTCTATGCCTTACCGGAAAGTTTTAGTGAATGTAAAAAGGATTATATTCCTTCATAACCACTGTAGGTGTTGAGATTGGAGCTATGAAATATCTTATTCCTTTCTTAATAGCTGGATACATAGTCTGGCAATCTCTACACTTTAAATGTAGATCCACAAATGATTGTCCTGTCTGTGATATTGCATTTCCATCTAATGGAGCTACATATGTTTCTTCTTCAATAAGATCAAGATAACCTAAACATTTTGGACACTGATTAGGTTTTAATCTTATCATTGGTTTTATCATATCACTCATACTACCTCCTCCATGTTCTAGTTGGCGATGTATAAGTTATACTATCAATATAGCCTTCAGTAATAACTTTTGCATCAGCATACTTATTATTGGTTGGGGTAGATGAGATTTCTGTAAACATTCTCATCTTGCCATTTGCCATTACTTTGCCAGGTACATAATCTCTACCAACTGCCTTCTCAATCTCTTCGCACATCTTCTGCTGAGATTGAGAATACAGAAAGTAGACATATCGTCTCTTCTTATCTATATCCGCCATTTAATAATCCTCCTAAACATACGATTATTAGAATGTCACTAAGATTTTAGAGACTATTTACGAAATCCCAATCTATAGAGAATGGCTTAATTGGAGAGCAATCAATCATTGAAGCATCTACACCCATGATAAATGGAATTACCATGCTTTCAGTAGCTTCAATCTGCTCATCCAATAACTTTTCTTTATCATCCAGATCTGGAGCATATACTCCAAGTTCATGCTGGAATTCTATGGCTTTCTTTAAACCTAATACATTATGATTATAATCATTCAGCATCTGACGGATTTCAGATCTCCATGTATTAGGCTCATTATAATCTGAGAAATAGTTATCATGCATTTCTGCCATTGGACAAATCATACCAGTTAATCCTGGATCATTAGGTGATGATGAATCTAAATCGATTCTTCCTAAATGACTCGGATGTACCTGTCTATATCCTCTAGGTATAGATGAGTTCTTATTCTCACCCAATCCAGAAATACCCTTATAAGAGAACTTCAATGCTAAGAATGCATCATCGTCATTTACATTATCTCTACTGTTTACAAGTCTATCTCTAGAAATAACTTTCAACAGATAATCTGGGAATGTAAAGATTCTCTTTTCAATCTGAGATATCTGAATATTCTTACCTTCATCAGCAAACTTAAACATACCTGTTGAAAGTTTGGTGATATATAAAGCTGCAAAATACTCAGCTAATCTCTTTCTCTTTGTACCAACATCAAGATTATTTTTCAATCTTAGATTAGCATACTCCCTAAGTATCCAAACTAGTATATCATAGATATCCTTCTTATACTCCTCAGGAAGTCTGATGCTATCTCTAGCATTTCTATCATAGATTGTCTCTAACGACTCGAGAACTGATTCTCCCTTAGCTGAACTCTTATTATCATAAGACTCACCTAAACTCATTAACCAAAACTCTTTTGTTCTTACTGTATCAGCAGTATAATCTTTACTATTAATACTTGAAACTATAGTTGCCATTAATGACTGAGCAACCACATCATTATCAAAGATGAACTTTGGCAAAGATACAAATACATTATGTTTCTTTACTGTATAATAATTTTCATCTTTAGGATCTTCACTAGTCAGAATTAAATCTGGAATCATAAACTTGTGTAATGCTCCAGCTAATCCATATCTAGCTAAGATATATTTAACACCTGGAACCATCTTAGAGAATATACTACTTGCATAATATACTGCCTTGATGACTTCTCCAGAAGTTGTCTTTAACTCAGTGCTATATCTATAGAATCTTGATGCCATAAACATTGACTTGAATGCGACATTTGGATTCTTAGAATTAGGATTCTGAGAATTATTATAAGTAGATCCATCTACTATCTGAAGCTTTGGACAATACCATGTACCAAATATCTTCAAATAATATTTATCTATAAACTTAGGCACCATGATAAGTACTCTAAGATTCTTAGACTTAGGTGCATCACTCTTTGGATTTGGAACTGCAATGAAATAATCTACAATTAGAAGTTTCATCTCAGTATCCTTCAGAGTTATATAGTCATACTTATTAAAGGACTTATCCTTATTGTCTGACTTTATTGACTCCTGGTCATGTAGAAGCTTTATCATAGTTGGATAATCTTCAACTACAGTAAAACCATCTACTCTGATTGTATAGTATTTGCTACGCTGACAAGACAAGATAGCTTTCTTAAGCTCTTCAATAATCTCATCAGTATCTCTTACAAACAAATCATCGTTGAACTGCTCACGATGATCATCATTGAATTTACGAATAAACTCAAATTGATTCTTTGGGGCTTCATTCATCTTCTATTATACCTCCACCCGCATTTGTCAGTTCGATAGACATTTTATTTTCAGGTCCCATAGGATTAGCTATATCACCAACCTGGTCTTCCAATGTCAATGTTGCTTTTATATCCAATGCATTACATACTCTAGTAAGCATCTGCATTGATATAGATGGCTTATTAAACAAACGCTTATCGTTTGCATAATTAGAACCAAATCTTGATTCATATTTATCCAAGTCGATATGCTTAGTTGTAACAGCTTTCTTTAAAAGCTGCATTGCTGGTGCTTCGCTTGGATCTACATCAGGAGCGAAGATATTATCAGGATTTGACAATACATCTTTCTCCAACTGATGAAGCAATGTCTGCTTCTCCATGAACTCTCCCATACTCTCTGACTTAGAAAAGTCAATGCATTTGGAAGATTCATATTTATCCATCTCATCACTGTCTGTATTCTTACAAACAGCAATTGGTTTGTTCTGTTTAATTACAATACCTGGTCCTTTATCCAAGTCTGATATGACTGGAAATACATGATCCTGACCGATATCGATAGCTGTGCCTTTGGACACATAAGATTGAGGGGATCTATAATAATCTGATATAGGAACTACATCATATAATTTATCCCCTGTATATAAACATTTTTGCATCATAATCCTCCTTAAAAAATAAAGACGGGAGATTACTCTCCCGTCAACTTTATGGACTGATTAAGATTACTTTTCTGATACTGAGTCGTCTTTCATCTTAATCTTAAGCTCTGCTGATGGCTCAAATGCAAGAACCTTCTTACCATCCTCAATGCTTACAGATGCTGTGAAGTATCCAGGCATCTCAACTGCCCACTCTGCATCCTCTACAGTTGGTGCATTCTGGTCAAGAGTATCAGCTACAATCTTGAAGAAATAGCAACCCATCTGGGATACAAATGTAGGTGATGTAAATGCCATACGAGCAAGGTCATAACCTACTCTTGTGATTACTTCGATAACCTGGTTATCTGTAATCTGATACTTATCACCCTTAAGACTTCCATCTTCATTCTTTGGAAGATCATCAGGATTAAATGTCCATGTATATGCCCATGAACCCTCTGCTGCTTCTGTCTCGTCACCTTCGAGATACTGAATAGTTGCAGCTGCGATCATATTTCCCTTTAAATCTGAGATAGCAACTGTCTTAGGTGCTGCCTTAGACTTAACGATGTTAAGGAACTCTGTAACTCCTCCTAAGAGTGCCTTAACAAACCACTCGCCTTCATCTGGTGTTACATCTAACGAATTATTCTTACACTGTAAAGAAAAATTCTGTAACACTGAACTCTCTGCTAATAATACTTTTGTTTCTGACATTTCAATGTCCTCCTTAAATAAATTTTGCAAAATTTGAGCATATAGCTATAACTGCTATTTCTCACAGTTATAGTATACAATTACTCAATAGTTTATGATTTAGTCTAAATTTACATTTCCTAATTCTGGAATGTATTTGGACGGATCATCTAAGAATTCCTGTACTGGCACAATAGGAACTCCATACTTAATAGCCTTAGCACATTTAGATCCCTGATTATATCCTTTCATTGGAACTAATAATACTGCTGTAGACTTTGTAACTCCGGCATCTCCATCACAATCAATTCCTGGTTGCTTATTCAATAGAGCTTCTACTTCTCTATCTCTAAAACCAGTAAATCTAATTTGGATATCTTGAGTTGCCTTTTTATCTGTTGCTATATACATCTTATTATCTATAATGAACTGAATATCTTCTAAGAAATATTCATATTCTTGAATTATAGTTTTAGATGTAATAGGTCCAATACCTTTTATATTTGTGAGAACTGCATCCAAGAAATCCATATCTTTATCCATCGTATAAATCTTGTGCAATTCTTCCAAACTCATCTTGTTAAACAATAACTTCCAAGACTTTGCTGCAATAGAAGTGAATCCTAAAGCACCAATAATTCTATAATCTGGAAGTGGATTTGTTTTAAGTTTCTCAAGTTCAGCTTTCAACTTAACTGCATTAGTTGGTCCTAATATAGAAAGCTGATCCATCTTCAACTCATATAATTCCTTAAAGTGTTTAACACCTAAAGTATCTATAGCTGCTGTTGAGAAATTCTTGACTCCCAACTTAGCAAGCATATTAGACATTCTGCTTGTAACTCTACCAGGACAATCCTGATTACTACAATAAGCAGATGCTCCACTGGAAGATATTCTAATATCAGATCCACAGAATGGACACTTAGTTGGAAATTCTTCTTCTGGAGTTTTTGGTCTTTCATGATTAGGAATATTAGCATCAATATCAGCTTTAGTGACATATGGCATTACATCATTCACATAAGTGACATTGATTATATCTCCTATTCTAAGATCAAGTTTATTAAATCTCTCTAAACTAGATAGAGTAGACTTAGTATGAATAGATCCAATGAACTCTATTGGATCATAAGTTACCATTGGTGTGATAGAACCATCCTGACCAACAGTATAGAAATATCCTCTAAAGGTAGTCTGTTTCTTCAATGCTTCAAACTTAATAGCCATAGCATATTGATTGATATTGTTTTCTCTACCAAGAGTTTTTCTTATATTATTATCTAAGAATTCTGATACAACTCCATCATACATAAATGGAATGTATGGTCTGGCAAACTCTGCCTCTTGAACATACTTTCTTATTGAGAATAATAAAGCTGTATAGTTTCCAGATATAACTGATGCTCTTATATATTCTTTATTGCTATAATAAGTATTCAGGAAATTAATCTCTTCCACTCTATCGGCAAATTCCAATCCTATATTAGATGCATCGCATTGTAATGGTACTAATGTAATAAAATCTCTATACTTCCATGCATCTGAAGATCCCATAATACCAATAATAGCTGTTCTACCATTAATATAATTATTTCCAGACATCTCATTTAATCTATAGAGATCATCATATCTAACAATAGCTTCAAACTTCATACCGATAGGTTTATCCAACTTAGGAGCTTTAGGGAATCTATAACCTTCTAAGATTGGAGTGATATCAGAAGCTTCATTATTATCAGTATCACCTCTGGTTCTGGCTGATATAACCTGATCAGTTACATCAGCTTCAACTGATATACCATCATACTTTAAAGTCATCACCATCTCATATATATCATGAGTATTGATAATTCCTCTCTGTATTAATGGCGCTAAGAAATCTCTTTCATATATTGTAGTATTAGGCTCATCATATGCTCCAACATCGATAGCATCCTTATCACAAACAAATTTACATTTATGAAGAGTACCAACTAAGTCTGGATAATTATGAGCTGTATTTCTTAGTCTTTTAGACAGATTAGAGTTAGCATGAATTGTAAATGGTTTTCTCAAACCAATATCCTTTGTCAATTTAACTCTATTCTGAATTATTTCTGGATAAAGCATATTATCTTCGAACTTTCTATCCTCTTCACTCATAAAAATGAAAGGTTTCTTAAGTTCGATAGATTGTGCTTTATTTGCATATCTATTTAACTCCACTTCATCAAACTGTAATGGTGGAGCTCCTGGAGTAAACTTACTAAAGTCTATCCTCTTAAGTTTAACTACAAGCATATCATATACACCATCTTCAATTGGTAATACAATATTAGCTGTATAGTTATAGGTAATATTACCTATTGTAACTAAGCTAACTAAATCATCAATATCATTAGCAGTCATATTCTCATCGGCTATCTCCAGTATTCTGATAGCTTCAGCACTAATAAACTGTCTATTATTATAGCACAAATTTAAATGCTCAGTTAGAAGATCATTTACTATATCTCGTAAAGTCATATTTGCCTCCTTATATTTTATTCATTACTATAATATACGATCAATGCGAAAAATATAAATGCTGCATAAGCTTGTCTACAACAACTTCATCTATTTTACCAAGACTATAGTCTATAGATTCGTCTGCTAATATTTCATTTACTTCTTTCAATGAAATCGTATATGTATAATCATGCTTACTAGGATTTACTATAACCTGTAATATATTGGTAGTTGTATTATCAACACCAATGATCTTGAATGTATTTGGATATTTATCACCCACTATAGATTCCTTGTAGATAATATCTCTACAGTTATCTAAAGCAACTGCATCTGTATATCCTATAATTGTAGATATTTTAAATGATTTGAATTTGGATAGAAGTTCATCTCGTATAATAACTTCAGTCTCCAATCGTATTCCAACCTCAATCATTTCATACCTCCCCATAAAAATAAAAGAGGTGTAGCATTGAACTACACCTCATAATATTTATTCTTTACCAAACTTGATAGGTTTAAACATGAAAGGCTTCTTAGCAGCCTTTTCTTCAGCTTCCATAACTTTATGCAAGTATTCAACTGGATCAAAGTTTTCCTTCTCTGATACTTTGAAGAATGCTTTCGTAAGTCTCATATCATCATATGGTACAAACGGAGACATAGTAAACGGTTTCTTCTTAACCTTAGGAGTCTTGATAAATTCCAATTTATAACCAATACTCTTTAAGTAAGTGTTCAAAATCTCCGCTGATCTGTTTCGAGAATCCTTATCAAGTTTAATATCAACAAGATATGGATCTTCCTTATAGATCTTTTCAACAAGTCGTCTAGCCTGTGGAGATACAGAATGTATCATCAGCTCTTCAATTACATATTCCATTCCAAGATGTCCAAAATCACCTGTTTCCATATCGCCAAATCTGATTGGTGTTGATTGTTTAAGTGCTTTGTAATTCTTATTAGCCTTAGATCTACTATTTTCATTTCTAAGATTTACAGATGATAATGCTGTAACTGAATGTTTCTCTTCAGCATACTGCTTCAATCTCATCATATAAATATGTCCTACAACAGCAGGTCTTCTAGCTTTAACAAATCTAATCTGTCCATTAGATCCTTTAATAGGAGCTAATAGAGTTCTCTGTCTAGCATATGGAATTGCTCTATATATCTCTGCTAATTCATCAATAGTCATACTTTCAGTTATTGGCTTGATAGACATGACTACATTACCAGCATCAATAATAGAATGAATATACATATCTTTCTCATTATCATCTAAATGATTCCAAGTAGTCTCTAAATCTAGAGCTTCATCATACGATGAAAATGAAATAAACTTTATAAGTTCATGCATAAGATGGTCCCTATCAAGAATACCCATCTTAGCAATATCAACCAAACATTTACCAATATGAGTTAAACTCATTTCATGCCACTGAGATACATTCTCTCTATTTACACATGTACTAGAGTTGATTACTAACTCAAGTGGTTCACCTGTAGGTAACTTAGGCATCTCTTCATCTGGTAAGATTGCTGAGATAACACCTTTGCCACCATATCTGTTTGATATCTTATCTCCTATAGATGGAAGATTATTATCCTGTACCATGAATACAATCTGAGTACCAGAGAATACCTTCTCATCCAAGAACTGAACACCAGATAATTCCTGCTTGCAGATTGTATATAACTTACCAAGATCTGGATCCAATGATGATGGAGTCCAACCATAGATATGCATTAATCTGTCAGTAGCCTGAACTATCTCTGAAATATATCTGATATGATCATTATAATACCAGAGTACCTGAGAATTGGTATACTTAGATTTAAGAATCTCAGGATTATTACATCTGATATCTATATCAATAACTGTACCTGATTCGATAGTATACTTATCATCAGACATCAGTATTGTTTTCAATCTATCTACAACCTGAGAATACAACATGTCTTCTGTCTTCTCACGTCGTACACCACAGAGAATACCATTCTGAATATTCTCTCCAATGTCTGGGAAAGATTTATAATTATTTCCTTCTCCCATAAGATTAAGCAAAAGATCATTATCATTTATATTGACAACGACTTTCTTTATCAGAGGTGCAGCTAATTTCTGTCTAGCTGATTCTGATATGAGCATTCCATCTTCCATAGTTATATCTGTTGCTATATATGCTGCAAGCAAATTAACACCAGAGCAACTATTTAAATACTCATCATAAGATGTACTCTTTCTTATAATTCTATTAGCTGGAACTTCACAACCGACCTCTAAAGTATCCATTACAGAATTATTGTAGAGATATCCATATGTCTCTGTTGTGTGTACATATGAAATTCTCTTCTGCATCTTAAGTTTATTAGTATGAATATCTCTCATGATTAAGATATATTCACGCTGTAGGTCCGTAGAAAACTTACTAATCTTAGCTTCTACGACATAATCTGAATCTGTTCTTATGATAGACGAACTTCTATCAGCATAACGATTCTCATAACCTGTTTGCACAAATGGAACTTCTGGTTTTAAGAGCATTAATGCCTGTTCCTTATGGATACTGTACATTAACTTTCTTACACCAGATGTAGAATCTGTAAAAGGTTGGTCAAGACCTTTGGCTAGCATCTGTTCTTTGGTAGCCAATCGACTTTCTGCTTCTGCTACTTCAGCAGCAAAATTATTACTTGCCATATTTAATCTCCTTTTTAAGTAAATATAATATTTAAAGTCCTCCTTTATATATAAAGTATTAGAAGATTGGTAACTAGTACCAATCTCCATCCAATACTATAATATATAATTTTATGCAGCTTTCGCAGTTTCAAGAATCTGAGTTGTAATGTCGTACAGATTATCCTTGTAGAAGTCTTCATCTCCATTATCATTGATAAGCTTCTGTAATGCTGGCATAACAGTCTCAACAAATGCCTGTCTGAATTCTTCTGATTCTTTGAGCTTCTGTTTGAACTGCTTCTGCGAGAATTTAAGATCTGACCGGTCGCCAAAGTATAAGTATGCTCCAGCACCATTAATCAGTTTCTCAGACTTCAAGAAGTATAATAATGACAACTCCGGATCAAATCCAGATTCATAATTGAATACAAGAGTTACCTTATTACCCGCATGAGATGTTCTTGACTTAAGTAATGTAAGGTCTACCAAGATACCGTCAATACCAAATCCTTCATCTTCTTTCATCTTAGAATGGTCGTCCATTCTAACAAGAAGATTAGATACATATATAGCAGCTCTACCACCACCAATTCTCTCATCAGGTTTCAGATAAGATAACTGACCCTGAGACTTAGAGAACGCTGATATCTCTACCTTTTCTGTAATATGGTTGATTACAAATACAATGATATTTGCAGCTTTAAGAAGAGGTACCATTCTCTTAAATACCTGAGTATTTGTCTTTGCTGCTGCAGTTGTAGACATCTGCCCAGATAACTCATCTTCCTCAGAATATTTATCTGGAGTAAGCAATGCCAATGAATCCAGAATATATACTGTTGGAGCTAACTTGTAAATCTTTTCACCTGTTGGAGATAAGGTTCCAGTATCATATTCAAACTCATCTCTATGCTCAAGCTTAATATCATGAATAATCTTGATACGCTCATAGAAGTTCTCAGCAGTAATACCAGTATTACGAGGAATAAATCTCTCTTTCATCTGTTCACCAGACATCTTAAGAAGCTGAGATGCTCTGGTATCAACAATACCACCCTCTAAGCTATCCATATATACAGCCGACTGTTCAAATGGTCTAACAATATTTCCTGCAGATTGAACACACCAAGTTGTCTTACCGCATCCAGATCTACCAATAACCATAACCAATGAACCATCAACAATACCAACAGAATTATATGTAAACTGCATATCATCTTTCTTGACATGCACTACAACACCGTTCATATAATCAAAAGAGAGAAATCCAGTAGGATACTGATAATCCGGTTCTGTCTCTCTACTCATTCTAGGATCTTTTATCTTAGATACTTTTTCTCTAAATAATGTAGATAGCATTCCCATAAAAAATAAACCTCCTTAATATATTAATTTTATGTGACTGAGGTTATAAAAAATAAAACGGGTGATCTTTCTCAGATCACCCGTTACGTCGTTTTAGATACTATTTAGTATATTCTGCAACGAAGAAATTATCAACCTTGTGTCCTCTTCCAGTCTGACAACCAGCCTGCTTTACAGTTGGACTTACTAACTCTAATGACCAAGGTCCAAACTCATTAAAGTCTGGAAACATTTTATCTCCAATATATGTGCCGATATCTACTGGAAATAATTCAGTCATCGTCAGTCTAAGTTTATTAGCAAATGGAATGGCTTCTGTATATACAGAAGTTCCTCCACATACTACAAACTCTTTTTCCATTCCCTGCAAAGCTTCCCAGTTAATTTCTTTCATGAAAGTAACGTCAGGCTCTGTACAGAACATATCTTTTCTACTTAAGACTAATATCTCTCTTCCCTTTAAAGGTCCAGTCTGATTAAATGTATTATGACCCATAACTAAAGTCTTGCCCATAGTATAAGTCTTAAACATTTTCATATCAGCTGGAATTCTAACCACCAACTCGTCCCCATCACCAAGATAATATTTCTTAGGTTCATTTGGATTTATTACAAGATTAGCCAATAATGTAATCATATTACTCCTCCTTAAAATGTCGGCATATAGATACCATTAAGCTTTAAAGCATCTATAGCTGCTATTAATCTTGGATAGTCCTGAGGAGAACAAGATTCAAGATTTATTCTTACGTGGTAATCACTGTAAAGAACTCTCTTATCCTGTTCAAATAAAGTTAAGCCATACTTAAGAGTATCCATAGGCAAAGCCTCAAAGATATCTAATGTAGCTAAAGTTATAAGACCATATATTTCCGCTTCACCACTAGACATATTCTGTGGAGATACTACATCAAGCATAACTCCTTCAAACAATGCCAGCATATGATCGAATAATTTACAATAGATATCTATAATAAGCTGCTCTGTTATAGACTCTGGTGGCTGTTGCATGAGAATATGATTTAATCGTCTTACATTGATTATATCTTTCTCATTGCTGAATCTAGCCATAGCCAACATAGCTGCTACAGATTCAGGCATTCCTAAACCACAAAGAGTAGGAATGACATCTCTGTTTACAACTTTAGCCATAGCTGATAATAATGATGACACATACTCATCTTTATCATTCTTCTTAATAAGATAATCATATGCCATTTTGTTAAGCTTCTTCTTCTGAGAATCAGTCACATTTATATTATAAAGTGCCTGAGTCAAAGTTGAAATGAACTTAGGTGTTGTGAATAAAGATATGAATCTAGTATTCTTATTAGTGAATATCTCTTCCAATATCTTATCCAGATAATTACTCAAAATATTATACAATTCTCTATCATCAATATTTTCAATATCTGATAGCTTGTTCCACAATAACTGTGGATTAAGAATCATATTTTGAGAAAGGTCGAGTTTTACCTCGACCTTCTTATGAGCCGCTAAATCTTTTATAAAAGATTCGTACATAAGTTACCTCCTGCTAAATAAATTAGTACTCCTCTGAGTTATTAGACTGTGATTTAGCCTGTACTGTCTTATTAACTCCAGCCTTCTTATTCTTGAAGAATGAATCTTTAGAAACAGTACTCTTCTTCTGTGCATCAAGATCAAACATATGATCTGATGAGTCGATAGACTTATCCTGAATCTTACTGAAGAAATTATCTGAAGCCTTGTTTACCTTCTCAAGACTTTCCTTATACTTATTATAAGTCTCTTCAACAGATTCAATTGGCATATCTAATCCGCCAGCAATGAATGATATGAATTCTGGCATTTCCTCTTCATGCTGAATATGCTCATATCTTTCATATGGTACTCCGAATTTATCTTCAATCTCAGAGTAATCAATATAATCAGTAGCCTCTTCTCTTATATTGATAATAACTCCAAGTTTCTTTTCAGAACCAGCTGGATCTAATGCCTTAGAATGAGCAATCATTTCTGTAACTGCCTGCTGGAACTGAGCCTGTGTCTTAATCTTATCCTTGAAGATATATGTCTCAATCATCATATATCCTGTCTGTGTAGATAACTTAAGAAGATCTGTTGGATCTATATTGTGAACTGCATCTCTGATAGCAATTCCCATAAGTACAGATAACTTAGTGGCAAATTCTGTATTTGCTAAAGCTTCTGCTTTTAATCTGTTGCCCTTTGCTTCATCAAGGAATCTCTGATTAGAGATACATTCAACCGCAAAAGTATCTTTCATATCTTTAAAGAAGTCTACAGTATTTCTCATACCTCTAACATCATCTTCAAAACCTGCAAGACCAAAGATATGTACAGGCAGACCATATACCTGATTTATATAATCTGCAACTAATGGTGAAGCACCTGAACCTGTACCACCTTCCGTAGATGATACTAATACAACTAATTCAGCTTCTTCATCAGTATCAATTCCTAAGAACTGACCTAATTTAATATCGTCATTCTCGAGAGTTGTAGAGCATAATTCATATGATCTGCTTCTCTCCTTACCACATCCACCATATGCTCCAGTAAACTGATAGCATACGGCACCGTTTCTTGTAATGTAGTCAGCAGGTATATCCTTTAATGTGCTATTAAGAAGCATTACATTACTGCAAGGAATAGTTCCTCTTTCTACTGCCTCGATAGCTGCCTTGTTTCCTGCTGCACCCAATCCAATTAATCTTGTTCTCATCGCTTTAATTCCTCCTAGTACTTTAAAAATAATATATTTAAATTATTAAAATAATTTAAAACAAAATTAAAATCTGAAAAATTTAATCCGAAAAATTCTACTTAATATCTTTTCCAGTCCATGATACTACCTTATTATAATATCCAAGGGTTCCACTATATGTCTTGTTTCCACTATATGATTCTAACACGGTCATTGTATCTCCGTGTCTACTATATAAATAATTCAGATAAGTTACCATCATAGTTACTCCAGTATATGGATCATATGGAGTCACATTATGATCATACGAGCCTTTGCCATTTCCCAAAAAATCTTCATACACAATCCTAGCAGTGCTCGATAAAAATTGTCCTAATCCTGCAGCTCCCGATGAGCCATTCCTATTATTGGAGAATCCTCTTGATTCTACCATTATCATTCCAAACACTAATGCAGGATCAATATCATATGAATTACATAATTCATAAGTATAAATAACTAGATCATCAGTCATATCATTTACATTACCAGCTTCATCATGTTGAACCCAGTTATATTGATCTAATATAGATGATCTATATGCTACAGCTGCTGCCTCCTGAGCTTCTTCCTCAGCTTTTATTCTTGCAGCTTCAGCTTCTTGTTCTGCCTCATATTCAGCCATTGCTGCATATGGATCCTCTGGATCTATCGGCGATACATAATCTTCACTAGATGCAACTACCGTCTTGGGGGCTGTATCTATATGAGATCTGAAATATGACACATCGATCTTCTGATCTAATGTAGTCTGCTGTTTACTTGTTTCATTTTTTGGCTGGGGTACTGTCTGTGCCCAAACCATAGTCTGAAAGAATGTGCCGACTATAGCTACAACTACTATCATAGAACAAACGATATTGAATATTTCTCTTCGTTTCTGTTCTCTCTGTCTACGTCGTCTCAAACTTTCGTTTCCATGTAACCTCATTGTGTCTCTCCTTTAAAACATTAAAATTTACCTCAGGTAAGCAACCTTACCTGAGGCATTACTGCTATGTTTCCATACAGTTAATTTTTGTTATTTGCTCCAGGATTGAATTCTGGAGTCTGGATCTCACCGTTCTCTGCAACATACTTCTTGTCTATTGCCATTGTACCAAGACCAAGATCTCCCTGTTCCTGAATTACATATGCTCCGTTCTGGTTATTCTTTTCCATTTGAAAACCTCCTTTCTTGCATATGTACACTTTTATAGTATACAAATATTATTGTCTTTCGATAGCTGTTCTCTTTCTCTTAAGAGTATATGGTGTATATCCATCAGCATTAACTAAGTTAGTCTCAAGTAATGCACTCATCATATAGACATCAACCATATTCTTAGATAAAGAATCAGCTGGATCGTCTGGGATATCAGCCTGAGTTACATATCCCTTGGTGCTTATAGCTGCATTCATTGCAGCTTTAGCTTTCATATTATCAGCCTTAGGCTTAGAGAATTCGTACATAGTATTCTGGAGATCCAGAGTAACCATAGACTCAAACTCTCTATCTGATGTAGCTGCACCTTTATCTCCACCAATAAGTCTACCAGTACGCATATCTCTATTCTCAGTTTCAAGAGACCATTTACTCTTCTTAGTAACGATCTGCTGAACCTTTTGAATATGCTGATATCCTACCATACATTTAGCAGTCTTAACAGGCTTTCCATCTTTATTAGTGTAAAGATTTGGCAGATATATAGGTTCCAGAAGAGGCACTCCAGTATAATCACAAGCCTTAATACAATCATCCATTGTAGGCTCTGTCACTGATTGTCTCAACTGAAACTTAAATGGATATTTAGATTTAATCAATTTCTCAAATTGAGCATCGCTCATATCCGAAAATAGTTCTTTATAATAATTAGAGTTAGTACCAGACTTATCAAGGATATCAAAGAATCCTATAATATAAGCCTCTATCTCTTTTCTTTTATTAGCCGATATTGCCATTTGGATAACCTCCTAAATTAATATACGGCAGCCTCTCCAACTCCAGAAGATCCAACACCTGAACCACCTATAGTAGTTACATTAGGTAATCTATATGAATCATCAAACATCTTCTCTTCAACTCTGTAGTTTGGAGCTAATGCTTCTATCTGTCCCTTAGTGCAGATTCTGCAATCAAGAATATCACAAGCTGCGATAGTAATTCTTGAAGCATTATACTGGCCTGAGAAGTCTACGATAATTGAACCTGTGAATGATATTGGTTGTGTATCAAGCATAACAGGAACAACTTCAACAATTCTACCAGCTCTATAATATAAATTATCATTACGTCTAAACTTCAGCAACACATAAAGATCAGAGTCAAGCGTCACACTCTTAGTGACATTGTCTTCAAATGTAAACTCTACATCTAATTTCCAATGTAATTGCTGTGTGCTTTTAACTAATAAACCCATGAGGAAACCTCCTTATTTTTAATATTTTTATAGGGATGTTCCTCATAGCACTATTTTCGTGGATTAAGCTTCTTTCATCTTTTCGTTATAAGCAAGACCAAACATTCTCAGAATGCCCTTAGCAAAAGCTGCATCCTTTGTAATAGTAATAGGTGTATCCTTATTAGTATTAGAGAATGTGATATAAATCTGTCCTTCTGTCTCATCAGTACCATAATCATCTGGATTAACAATCTGTACTGGTGGTACTAATGAAGCTCCGATATCAGAACCAAGAGTAGCAGTATAATCCTCAGCTATAATAGCAAGGTTCCAATTTCTTGCTAAGAAACACTTAATACCTGTAGGTATAGCTACTGTTACACCTGGCTGAATAATAAGCTCATGTATTGGGAATAAGAAATGGTATTCTGATGTACCAGGGCTTAATCTAGTTGGAAGTTTAATATCTTCATATGCAGCGTCAATAGCCGATTCTACTGCTTCACTAACCTCTTCTCCGTTTAATAACTTAAGAATTGAATTCTTAAAAGTTTGATTGGAAACCTTTTCGAAATTACAAACGAAAGGGTATTCTAATGTCTCTGCACTTACCTGAGGATCTGAAGTGTTATTCTGAGTTTCTTCTGAGGGTGTTAACTTAACAGATACTGCTTTTTTCTTAGCTGCAGGTTTCTTTGTAGTTGACTTCTTCTGTACTTTAGCAGCTTCCTGTATAGACTGCGATAAATCTCCAGTCTTTTTAGCTGTAGATTTTTTAACAGGCTTTCCCTGTGCTTTTGCCGCTTCATGTATAGATTGTGTTAAATCTGTTGCCATTATAAATGGTCCTCCTTTAAAATATTATTTAATATAGAGTCTTTTCATTAATAAAATAAAAAGTCCCCTACTGGATATCCAGTAGGGGAGGTAAGAAGATTAAAATGCACTGTGTATGTCCATAACACAGAGCTGGGCCTGCCGGATTCGAACCGGCGAAGTGCAGGGATCAAAACCCTGTGCCTTACCGCTTGGCGAAAGCCCAACAAATATACAGAGGAATGGGGCTTTCCGGCGGGTGTTCCTTCCAGCCCCATGCACATTGATCTTTTATAAGGAATACGTCAATGGGAATAAACCATACCAAATCAATGTGCGAGTATAATTGAATGCGAATGAGAACAGTCATATCGCTTCAATAGAATGTTAGAGGCATATAATTTTCCACATCATAGTAATTACGTAATATGGAGGAATTACAATGGTATTCAATGAAGTTTATATAGGTAGAACTCCAGAGATACAGCAAATGTGTGATACTATGGGTGAAGCCAGAGAATTATACATGAAGCATAAAGTTGGAGCTGCTAGAAAAAAATTATATGAAATTGATTCTATGATGGAAGATTATTTTGGATTTAAAACTTTCTCATTAGATTTAATTAGTGATCCAAGTATTAATGCGTGCACATTTCCAGCAGTATCATCTGTAGACGTAAATGTTGCTGAAGCTTTATATACTACAAGTAAAGATGGATATAAATTTAAAAAAGAGGCAGGGATAGGAGCAATATCTAGAATAACGACTGGTTTATTTGGAAATCCTAATTTTACTAATGATGAAGTATTTGCAGTTTTCCTTCATGAAGTTGGACATAGTTTTGTTACTCGATCTCCATTGATGGATTCTGAATTTGAAAGTTATCAAGTCCAGTTAACTGTTTTGATCATGATGTCGGTTATATCTACTATAGCCAAATCCATCGTTCTTGGAGCTGGTATATATTCTACCACATCAGTACCACTAAAAACAATATGTAAAGTATTATTAGGAAAACAAATTGCCGATCAAACGGCAGTATTAAAGTATTCAAATAACGTTGTTAAGAATTTCAACGCTGAATTTTCTAAACAGATAAAGAAGCATCCTGCTCTTAGTAATATTCAATACTATGGATCTAAGATGATTGGTTTTGTCCAAAGACAATATAGTAATATCTTTGATTTTGTAGGTACAATTACAGGATTAAAATTATTAGATGCTAAAATTGGAAGTTTAAATGCTGAAAATATAGATCCAGATAAGAGAGTAAATGCTCAAGCTAGATCATGGGAGAGATTATCAGATGATTTCTGCACAGTGTATGGCTTTGGTAATGAAGTTGCCACAGCATTATTGAAAATGGAGAATGCTGAATATACAGCTGAAACTGCATATGATTGGTTTAAACATCATTGCCCTATTGTTAAGCAATTGGCTGATAAGAGATATGAATTAATGTTACAGTATATTTATCAGGTTGATTGTCACCCGCATACTGCAGATAGAATCATGTCTATTATAGAGAATATGGAGCATGATATTAAAGCCGATAAAACTCTTAAAGGTAAAGAGAAAAAGATGCTTGCTGAGTCTTTAGAAAAGACTAAGAAATTAGCAAAGGATTCAGCTAAGGTTCAAGGAGAATTAGCTAAAAATCCAGATGGACGAAAAGTCGCATTATTATCTTTAGGATTTAAGAATGGTTCTTCTGAAGGAAAGTCAGAAAGATTATATACAGATATGGATAAAATGGATGATCATTTCAAAGAATTACAGGAAGAGTCATCTATAAATTTAGATGTATTAGGATTAGATCTATTATAAAAAATAAAACAGGTAGATGGACAATCCATCTACCTGAATCTTTTTAAATTGAAATTATTATAACTGGTACAGCTGCCTGTTTTGCCTGTGCCTCTGGGTGATTACCATTAATATCTGTGATTGGTGATAATGGCATCTTGACCGGAATTACTTTAGTCTCAATATTAAATCCGGTCTTATCTGCATATTCTTTCATAACCATGTAGAATGCTGGATCATTAAAGTTATTCAGGTCAGCTTTAGATAATATAATCCCAGTATTAGTCTCCATAGGATTATATATGAATATCGGATCTTTATTCTCAGCGATATTAGATTTAATCTTATCAGCTGCAGCTTTACACAGTGATTCTAAAAAAGTTTCATATTTATGTACAGCCTCGGTTTTTGCTGGTGTTGAATGTAAATATGTCTGTCTTAACTTGCCTGCAATTCCATCTAATGAAATAGAATCAATAGCAGGTGTTATGTCATTTGCTGATATCTTTTGACTATGCGCACCTGTGTTCAGTTGTATAATTTTATCTGCCATTATTTTATATCCTCCAAGATTTATTTTATATAAAAGTTTCTCGGAAGATAAAAAATAATAAGGGGCGCAGAGCGCCCCCATCCATTAGTTATTTTTCTGAAAGTCTGCATAACAGACCTGCGCGATCATGAGACAAGCTCATCCTAAGCGCAACACCCATTGCAGGTATTTCTTTTTCTTCAGGTATCTGTTTCGAAGTTGGGTCACTGACATATAATACTCTGCAATGCGAAATAGGATCATACTGAATTGTGATTAGTAATGGCACATTGCGCCTTGTACCTTTCCAGTTGCATATCGTACCTGTCGTTTCAATTCCGCGAATAATTACATCATGTCGTATTGTTCCTGTTATTATTTCTCTCACGACAACAGTCAATGCTTCTTTGATAGCTGGTCCAAGTTTAAATACACAATACTCTTTATATTTCATTCCATTTTCGTCTGTGCATATTAAATTATTTACAAGCTTTGCATTTAGAGTTCCAACTGATAAAGTATCATGGCCATCTGCAAAATCATAGGCCTTGTTATTGTTTACAGCTGCATTCTTTGTTTCCTTAATAACGTTTACTAAATTTCTCATAGTTCCACCTTTCTGATCCTCTTCTTTTGGGATCGTACAAAATATTATTTTTTTTTTGGTCTATAAGTATATACGTTTGCCATATGTATATCCTTATTTCACTATAATAATATGCACCTATATATATGGACTTTTACAAAATAAGAAACCGCTATACCATATGGTATAGCGGTATATTTAATCATCTTCCCAAGGTCGTTCAATTTCAGGTTTCTTATATAGCTTTATTCCAACTATATTGCTATCCATCAAAGTAAACTGATTAAAGTTATATTCTGTAGATCCATCAAATGATATTCTATACAATTCATTATCAGAAGAATCGGTATATTTATATATCTTTAGGATCTTAGCAATGATAACTTTATTCTTTTCTTCGGTAGTATTATAGGTAACCTCTACAATATCTCCAATATTATAGGATGAAGATTCTGTAGTTTCGTCTACCAATCCAGTAGTAAGATAAGTATTAGTAGATAACCATTCATCTTTGGTTATAACTATCTCTCTGTGTTCAGTTTGGCCATCTAAAGTAGTGCTATCAATAATAAACACAATACATTTAATATGACATAGCTCTATATATTTCTCAGTAATAGCAAATTCATTATATTTACCATTATAGTCTGTGGATATATCTACATTAAAACCAAATCCATCATGCCTATCAGTTATACTTACTATCTTACCTTTTACATGCTTTTGGCCTATTCTATATTTCTCATTAGGAGTATCAGATGAATAGAAACGAGTTTCAAAAGTTCCTATTTCTCCTTCTCTTAATAACTTAGTCTTTCTATTATATAGCATATTAGCTACAGTTGCCATTATATCACCTCACTCTATTTATTAGCATAATTAATTACTAATACATAGTAGATTAATATCGATTTATTATATGATGATTTTGTATCTGGTCTAGAACGTCTCTTTCTATATTGAGGAGAGTTCTCATCTAACCAAGTCTCAATAATCTGTTTCTGTCTAATGATATCCTTATTCTTTGTATTAGGTTTAGCAGCTGTAGATCTAGTTACAAAATCTATACTTCTTACATCTTTTTCTTTAGACTCAGCAAAATATAAAGAAATAGTAATACTAAATAATTCTCTAATAAGAACAAGATTATCTTTATCATCCTGAATAGATTCAATGATAGTTTTTACTTCATCTACATGCACATTCTTATCAGCAGCCATAGAACACAATTTATAGTCAACTCCCTTAGAAGTTACATAATTCATTGCATTCTCTACACATCTCTCAGCTAATAATGAATCTGAGTCAGATATTCTAAATGAATTCTCATCATCTGAATCAGAACCATATGTAAGATATTGATCTCTATTCTCATAAGCTTTATAATACATTGTAGCTATATTTCCCAAGAATGATTTTATTCTTCCATGTAACTGCTGAATCATATCAGCTACGTCTTCATCATCAGGATCTTTGAATTTAGAATTGTAAGTCTTTAACCATGTTTGGCATATAGATCTAATAGCACCAAATACAGATCCGTATTTCTTAAGATCGTATTTATTAGTAAGCATATTATTGACCACATATTCCATTACGTGTCTATACTTATCAGGTGGAATCTTGAACTTACCTGAATGAATAGATGGGTAGAACTTTCCAGAGAATGCTAAATAGATAGCTGATATCTCAGCATTCTTACTATCATTCTTTAATATAAAATATCTGATAACCATCATCATAGCCATAGTAAATTCATCTTTAGCTGCTCTCGGATTAAAATTCATATTCCAATAATAAGTATGAGTTAAGCATTCTGTAACAGCAGCTTTATTTAACTTAATAGCATCAAAGAAATCATCTGCATCTTGAGCACTGAATGGAATTCTCTTACATGGTACGGTATCATATATATCTTCTGATCTAACTTCTAGAAAGTGTTGTATATTTTTCTTATATGCTGGAGTATGAGAAGATATGCTCTTCTCTACTAAAGGATATAACTCTTTAACTGCAACATGAGTAATTTTCATTATCGGAGTTCTCCTCTCTTACAAAAAATAAATTACTTTAATGTTTCAGCTAGCCAATTTAGCACAAAAATACCCAGTAAGCATTGAAGCTTACTGGGCTCTTGTACGATAGATTCTTTTACTTTCCCTGATTAATTGTGCAAATGTGAATCATTTAAATGGAGTGATTATTTGTTTTTATAGATTCTTTCTAGAAATATGACTAATACATTACAATGAATCATTTGTTTTCGTTGATTAATTCACCTATTAGATTCTTTCTGGTACTATGACTAATGTATTACTATGAATCATTTGGCATTAGCGACTTATTTCATTCTCTGATTCTTTTATATGAACGGATTACTTGATTATATTGAATCGTTCAAATCGTGTGACTAATTAATCTATTTGACTCTTTTAATCATCATGATTAATTTAGGGTACTGAATCGTTTCCTTATATTAGATTAATTGTACTTCTAGACTTAGCAAAAGATACGTTAAAGTGTAATAACACATTACAAATTATTAGAAACTTCTTTCATGACTGCCGATTAATTAATTCAGTTGAATCGTTTATGCCATCAGAATAATTTCCTATACTGACCAATAAAAATAAAAAAGCTTATATATAACTCGACACATGATCTCTTTCTATATTTTCGATTAATTATTTTTTAATGAATCGTTTTTATTATATTGATTAATCTACTTGGTTTGACTTGCATAAGAGTGTATACAATTAATACAATTAGAAAAAACAAGCACTTTATAGTGCGGTAATAAATATTTTATTAGAATTTAATCCAATGTCATTCTTCTCTTTTAGCCTAGGTGACTAATTATTTTGCTAGAATCGTTCCATGGTTTTGACTAATTACACAATATGACTAATAGATATAATATTTTGTATTATGGCTATTTAATTTAGATATCATACTTCTCTTTTCTTATATTTGACTAATCATTTTGCTAGAATCGTTTGGTTTTATTCGATTAATTGTACTATATGACTAGTTGCTCGAGAAATCGCATAGCCGATTCCCAATATTAAATTTTTACTTTTGTGGCCTCTGATTAATTTTTGTATCTGAATCTTTTTTAAACCTTGATTAATCTATGATGTATGAATCTTTTTCACATTTTGATTATTTAGAAAATATGAATCTTTTTCCTATTCTGAATAATTGTGATGTTAGAATAGAATCCTGCATATATAGGTAATGTCTTGTGTGGGGTATTATCATATATGCAGGAAGTGTAATAAATTGTACGATAACTTTTAACCATTTTGAATAATTTGGATTAGTGAATCGTTTAATAAAGTTGATTAATTTGATGACTCGACTATACAGATTTAATTCAACTTCTATAATTCATGGTTTGTCTTTTAATTAGATTTGATTAATTGTTTTTCTTGAATCGTTTACTTATTTAGATTAATTTGTCTATTCGACTAATAAAAAGTTAAAGTTTATTATACAAAGGTGTGCAAAGGAAATTATATACTAATGATTAGGTTTTGAATGAAACGCAAAAAACACACCTTAATATTAATACTTTTAAAGACATTGACTAATTAATCGATTTGAATCGTTTTAACGATTTGATTAATTCCTAGAGACGACTATTACAATTTATTAATGTTTTGGATAAGCCGTTTTCTTTCGCTCTTTCTGATTAATTATTGATAACGAATCATTTAATATATTAGATTAATTATAATCTTTAGATTATAGAAAAACCGATAATTAACTTAAATAGCCCTCAGCATAATAATTATGCTGAGGATAACTTTTGATTTCGTAGATTATTTCACATTTAAGAATCTTTCCGTAATCTTGACTAATCCCCAATAAGAATCTTTTTTATAGATTGATTAATTATACTATACGACTCTTAATGAATAATTTATAGTCTACTTCCGGAGCAATATAATCATGATGCCCCATGTGTTCGATCACATAAGCTCTAGGAGCTTTAGTATGGAACTCGTCATAATACATAGCTTCATATACATGAGATATGAATAACTTAACTGCATATCTTTTTGCTCTCTGAGTGATATGAGCATCAGATAATTTACCAGCAGATAATGCTTTGTAAGTATCTGTTGTCTTATCATAATTCTTAGATGCAAGTAATGCAGCTGCCTGTGCAGCATATTCACCCTTCTCATTCCTAGCAAGCTCTTCAGCTTTTCTAGTAGAATAAATCTGTCCATACAGACTGCCTCTGTTAGATACCTTCATAAATGCTTCTCCTAAAAGATACATAACCTTCTTAAGATCAGAATTATATGGTGGTTTAGCAAGGTAATTCTGCAGATTAACTAAAGTACAGTTTACTGTATTTGGATCAATCTGATCAGCACCTTTCTTCTTGCCAATAGCACAAACTTCTGTACCGTGCTTGATATTGGTAACTTTTCTTCTAGTTGCCATATGAGCATGATTATAATGGTACATACCAACATGTGTTGGATATACAATTCTTACCAATGCATCTGGTAAAATATCTATATCGATAGTACCATCTGTTGGAATTGAAACATTGGTAATTCCTTTTGTTTCACATATATCCTGAAGAAGCTTTTCAACCTCTTCAATATTCATATTAGGATTCTTCTTTACATAAGTCTTAATCTTAGAGTTGAATGACTTTAATATTCCAACCCCAAGCTTTCCTTGGAACTCAGAAAGAATCCAATTTTCAAAGTTATCTCTAGCTTTATTTGCAAGTGGAACAAATTCACTTTCTATCTTGCTAACTAAAGCCTTAGCTTTGTCTGCTCCTAACCATGGATTGTTATTATCATTCAATCCTGCATATGATAAGAAGTCAGTTGCATAGCTTCCTCTAGTTACATCAAACGATGCGTATAAGGTAGCTGCAAATACTGGACCAATACCCTTGATAGATTTCATCCATTTGCAAATAGGGATATTGTCTGTAACAATATCCAAATATTTCTTATAAAGCTGCTCCTGTGCGGCTGCAGCCTGTAATGATCTTTGTATGAATGTAGGGTGCTCTGCATCAACTGCATCATCATATCCCTGCATTAATGATCTGGCCTGATTCTCTGTTGTAATACGATAATCCTGAGCCTGTTTATACTGGTCAACTAAGAACTTGATTTTCTTCTTATTATCGATATTCTCAAGCTCATATTTTTCAATCTGAGTCAATTTTACATTTGACTCATCCCATACATCCTTCACATTTTCTCCTGTTGAAGTTGTTTTGATTTTCTTAACTGCCATAATTATTTCTCCTTTTCATTGTGTTTTTGCTGCTCAGTGCAGCCTAGACTTTTTTAATTAATTATTAGAACACTATTATAAAGCTAATTAGTTCCGCTTACGTTGAAGGTTGGAATCTTCGCTAACATTCTATCTGTAGCTTTTTGGATTCGCGTACAGATAGACTCATTAGGATTATCCTTAGTAAGCAGTGCCTCTAATATAGCTCTATCCTTAGACTTAGTTATGTCTAAGTATACAGTTACTGGTGGCATACATGTCACTTCCTTTCATTATGTATTTGATGTAAAGTGGCTCACATCATTACAATAATATATAAGCATAACTAAGTTTAAAAAGTTCGGTATACCATATGGTATACCGAACAATTTTTAGTTTATTGGTTTATATATCATCTCATCACTTCTAAATCCAGCTGCATGTGGATGTCCACCTCCACCTAATAATCCAGCTATAACTGAAGTATCGACTCCATTTCTCATCTTTGAATATATAGAATATCTAAAGCATTTATCTGGACCTGAATACCAGAATACTGATACCAAATCATACTTCTCAATTCTATCTCCAAACAACATGCTACTTCCAGCAATCTTATTCAAAGCAAATACAGTGTATGTCTTTCCACCAACAGTAAGGGTTGTTTCGAATCCATTATCTGCACAGAGCTTTTCATTAGACTTCATAATCTCTTCGTAGTTTTCTTTACCATTATCAATATCAGATATAGTAAGAGTTTCAAGTTCAACCTTACCCAATTTTAATCTGTTAATCCAAGCCTGTAAATCATATCTATTGCCATAATTGAAATATATAGGCGTTGGACTTTTCTTTGAATGGTCCCAAATATCCCAACAATGTGTGTATATGATACATGAAGGGGTATTCATTTCATATAATAACTTTCTTGCAAATGAAGGTGAAACTTTAGATTTATGAGCTTTCTTTATATTCTGTAATCCTTCTTCGAATCCAATTGAATACAGATAGCATAATGCTGCTGCAGATATACCATCAATTCGTATACCATCAACGCCATCTACTAATTCTGGTCTCTTCTCTTCAGCCTTTATAGATGAAGCATGATGATCAATCCAAATAAGTTTTACATCCTCATCATTATTTACATCAATAAGCCACTGAATATCTTCATCTGAAGATGGTGAATAATCAACCACATATATCTCATCATAATAGCAAGCATACTGCTTTGGAAGTATATCGTCAAATGATTTGGTATAATTCTGCTCACTAAATTCTATCGTTACTTTCTCATAACTACCAATATAGTTATTTTCGATCATATTATGTATGATAGCAGCTGATACAATACCATCTCTATCATTATGATGAATAATTAATACTTTATGCATATTTAATCTTCCTTTCTATTGTCCATAAACTTTTTTAACTGATTCATAGAATCATAAAAACCAACTCCATTTAAACTTCCAAACACACCCAGATAATTATATTTTAAAATTGTCATTCCTAATTGATATACATTATCCTTGAGTTCATCAATGGTGTTATTTTTATATTTAAATGGATATGGGGGAATATTTTCAATATCCTCCTGCTGTTCCAGATCTCTGAGAAATCTAGATGCCACTTCTTTGACCATATGATCGCATTCGGTCAATCTATCAATATCAAGATCACCGATATTAGTAGTTCCAAATAATCTTGTCAATGATCTCTGCAAAATTAATGATTTGCTAGTATCCATAACAATAGGTATTGCACACAATTCGTCTGGTGCAGCATCATATATATTACAGAACTGATCAAATGCTGTAACCATTGCAGCAACACTATTATCTTCCATCGACTCCACAATATTAGGAGTTGCATATCTCCAAATATTACGCTGCCCACGTTTATCTGGAACTGTATTTGTCACATAGCTTCTAGTTTCCATAAAAAATCCGATATCAATATTTCTGTCAAAATCTTCCGATGATATACAATAAGTTGAACTGTTCTCATCGTCACTTCTAGCAGGTCTGTCTGAATATGTAGGAAATGTCTTGATGTTTATGAAGTTCTGTAATTCTTTTAAAAACGTATCTTTTCCAGATGCTCCATATCCTGTTATGCAAAATAAATATCTCATAATATTCTCCTTTCAAAAAGAATAGGTAGGGATATCTCTATCCCTACCAGAATTAATCTTCTTTCTTAGTCAATTTATCAATAAGCTTACCAACATACGCCACCAATGAAGATGATGATATTGCTGGGTATTCTACAGTTATTGCTAATTCTTCTAAATCAGCTGGAACAAGTCCTTCTCTCCATTCAGTATGCTCTTTATAATCATTGTAGATCTTACTAGCAATCTCATCTGAGAGATTATAAGTACTTGTAAGTCTACCAAGAGAACCATTAAGAGAGCCAGGAGCTAAAATCACTGGTATTATCTGAAGTTCAGGATACGCCTCATGTACCTTCTTGATAAAATCAGCAGTAGCATCCCCTCTTGCAGGTATTGTCATAATACCAATACCATTATATGCAGATGGAACTATACCATATAATCCAGGCTGGCCTGGAACTGTAAATATCCAATCTTCACTCTTAAGCATCTTTGTAAGATTTGGTGATACAATCACCTCATCATCAAGTCCAAGAATTCTCTTATTAGATATTATCTGAATTGGTGAAACTGGAATCTTTCTGATCTTCATTGTTCTGATGGCAGTCTTATAATAATCAATACCACCAATGAAATTGTCACCAATAATAATTACTAATGAATCCATTTATTAATCCTCCTTTAAAAAACTCGGGTAGATTTTTATATCTACCCGATTAATAATTACATCATCTTTAAACTAGTGTTTACAATCGTATCAGATTTCATTGATAATAACTGTACTCCACTAGATATTGATGATGATACCTGTATATCTTTGATTGCAAACTCAGCTTTATTCTGCTTAGTTGTAATCTCTATCACATCAGTATCATTACATGGAATAATACTATGAATAGAATCTGTCTTTCCAAGCTTAATTACGGATGAACCGGCTTTATATCTCTTGAATGTCTGTAGAGATGCTGCTGGTATCTTATTAACCTTTCCAGACTTTGTTATCACTAATAAGTATTCACTATTTCTCCAGATTATAGATGCTCCATCTATATCATCTGTAGTGTTCATAGCTGCAACTCCATTAGCTGATCTCTTGTAATGTGGTACTTCTGATACTGGGAAACGTAATGCTCTTCTATCAGAATACACTACAACATCAGTATCGTCCGGTGCGATTAAGACATCCTTAACTTCATCACCGTCAGTAAGCTTAGTCATAATAATACCACTAGGTGCTGCTATCATAATATCGTCAAGATCAAGTTTCTTGATATAGTTCTTCTTTGTTACTACGATAGCATAATGCTTCTGTTTTCTCTTAGCCAATTCCTCGATCCAAGGGCTATAGAGAATCTTGACAGCATTAGATAAGACTCCCTTAACAAGAACTCTAATATCTGTACCAATAGAATTCTTCTCTGTTAATGGAATCTTATGAATTGGAACTCTATACATTCTACCATGAGCAGTTACCATAATAATATCCTTAGTATTATCTACTCTAAGTGACTGTATAGGATTATCTCCCTTATATGCTCCAGCTGGATCTGCTGGAGATAATTTCTTGATATAATTATTCTCAGTAATGACAATATTGAATTCTCCTGCAGGGATATTCATAACCTCATCTTTACTGATAATTCTACATCTTCTAGGACAGCCATATTCCTGCTTAAACTTTAAGAGTTCCTGTCTAATTATATCATCTATCTTCTTATCGTCCATGATAAGAGAAGTATAATAACTAGCAGTCTTCTGTAACTCTTTAGCTTCAGCAATATATCTCTGAAGATGAGCCATACTAAGACTCTTTAATGGAGAATTAAGAATGAACTTAGCCTGAAGATCTGTAATCTTCAATAAGTTACTAAGCCACTCTATTGTCTCAGCATCATTATCTTTTCTAGTCTTCTTGATACGATCAATAATCTGATCAATCTTTCCAGACTGTAATGCTTTGATGTATATCTCCTTTTCATGTATCTTTGTATTACAATCCTGAATTCTGATACATGCAAGTCTAAACTTTGTCATTCTTCTCTGCTCAAGAAATGCCTGAAGATAAGACTTATATGAAAATCTTACCAATTCAATTCCATCAAGAACTTCGAAGTTTACTGATACTGACTTCTGTAACTGAGTTGTCTTAAATAAAAACTCCTTTACATAATTAGCATCAGCTCCTGGCTTGAGCTCAATAGTAATTCTCATATCATTATCATGAGAATCCTCTGAGATTCTTGTAATCTGAGGAAGTTTACCTTTATCAATAAGATCATAGATCTGATAGATAACTCCACCATTCTCAGCATTACCTTTGTCGATAAATACATCGTTAGGTACACTCTTTATTATTAAAGCCTGATGCTCTTTAGCTGTACCTTTATTCATCACTTCAATATCAATGTGAGCTCTTACTATGAACTTTCCACTACCAGTATTAGATATCTGCTTCCAATTATTATCAATGATGTCACAAGGCATACACTGATCTGGAATCAATACAACCGGTGCATTTGGATCATCCAATAATCTAAGAGTTGCATCGATAACTTCTGTAGTATTATGAGGTGGAATTGATACAGCTTTACCAGTTCCAATTCCATAAGTTCCATTAATCAATAACAATGGAACTGCTACCGGAAGTGATTCAGGTTCATCCTTATCGCCAGAATAATTCTTAACCCAATCTACTACATCACGTGCTTCCAATACATCTTTCAGCACATAATCTAAAGTAAATCTATTCAGCATAACCTCAGTATATCGTGGAGCTGCTGCTCTATCACCCTGCATAGAACCCATATTAGATTCTGACCACAGAAGTGGAATATAAGTTTCAAACCAGTTGCATAACGGTTTAATAGCATCAGATATAGAAGTATCACCATGTGGGTGATAAGTTCCCATTACCTGTCCTGTAACTTTAGCTGTTTTTACCAGCCTAGATTTACAAGCTAAATCAAATGCCATTGCATATATAATTCGTCTCTGGCATAATTTCATTCCGTCTTTATAATCAGCAAATGCTCTTCGACGGTTTGTTTCTATTGCGTATATAGCCATATCTGACTGATACGCCTGAGTGGTGTTTCTCTGAATAATATTTTCCACTTTATTATCCTCCTTACTAAACCTTAATGTAAAGTTTCTCTAATTTTCATTTATAAACTCAAATGGCCTAATTAGTACCTTTTCAGGTTTAGTTTGTTGTGGATTAGTACCATACATACTAAAATCCATAGATATATTAAAGTTTCGATTAACCTTAAGCATCCCACCTGCACATAGTGCATCTTCACCAGTAGGATGTATAGGATGGCCCATATTGAAAGTCTGAATATATAAGTCGTCAACTTTAACTCTTTTAGATTTCCCATAATCATCTGTTATAGTTACATATCCAGCTGTTTGTTTCATATAATGAAATGGATCTGCTTTAAAATGTTTATGAGATCTAACTGCTTTGGTATAAATATTTATATCATAGAAACGATATCCATATATTTCGTACCATTCCATCATTCCACATCAGTTCCCCCATTTGCACCTCTCCATGCTCTAAGTAAATTAGATGTTTCAGGATCGTTGAAAAACTTCGCTACATCATCCATACCCATAAAATACTTAGATGCTGATTTTACTATATCTTCAGCTAATGTAAGATATTTCATATCAAATCCGGTGTCCATTTCCAATATAGCTCTATCTACCTTATCTAATAACTTAGAGTTTGTTACTGAAGCTACATAACTACCTACAGAAGATATATTGATAGGTCTAGTCTGATTAATAACTAAGAACTTTGTACCCTCTGCCATTTCAATAGGTATTAATATGTCTGGTGATTTAGCTGCATATTCTAATGGAGATAAATTAGTGTGATTTGTTTTGATAGGTACTATTCTATACGTAGCTCCTCTCTTATTTATCTCGTCATTAGAAATAATAAGACAAGGTCTCTTCTTTCCAATAAGACCTGTCTTAGAAAATTCATTGGTAGAATACTTACCATTGATAGGCTCATCTAAACTACAAGCATAGATCTGTCCTCTTTGAATGGTAATCATTCTCTTTACATCCAAAAGTCTTTCCTTTTCTTCTTCAGCAGTTGTTTCTGCTGTTGTTGTTTCGTTTGCCATAATTTCCTCCTTATAACAATAAAATTCCCTACGAGATTTTCTTCTCGTAGGGATAATATATAACTTAGTTAACCATTGATGTCGAATCGTGTGACCTTAACATCCTTAACCAACTCATACTTATTTGACTCATAATATCTGATAGTTTCTATCTCTTCTTTTACATTCTCAATTGTATACTGGATGAGAGTTCTATCATCCGGATTAATTGTAGATGCAAATAATCTCTTGCCATCCATCTCACCTAAACCCTTATATCTCTGGATAGATGATGGAGCTGACTTATCGAATGCATTAAGAAGCTCATATAATGATAATACCTGTCCATTCATTCTATAAGCAAATGCTTCGTTCTTATCTAATATCTCATAGATATGAGCACAGTCATCAAGAAGTCTCTTATTGAGATATACAGTCTGATACTTAGAAGCTACAAGACCAGTGATAATAATTGTATCATGATCTTTCTTTACTGTATCAATAAACTTGAACTGCTTCTTGATCTGCTTCTCCATTTCTTTAACAGAAACATTTCTCTGAGCTAATATTAATAAAGACTCAAGTAATACTGGATTGATTGCATATCTATTAGCAATCTTATCCATCTCATACTTATAATCGATATTAATATACAGAACCTTAGATAACTCTTTAGCAGTTAATTGCTTCTTAGTCTCTAATGATTCTACGGTATAATTCTTAGAAAACTCTTTCTGTATATACTTTACATACTCAAGTCTATCTCTAAGATAAATATACTTATTCTTTCCTACCTGTACACCATAAAGTGGTGGTACAGTTGCATATACTAAACCAGCTTCAATAAGCTGTGGCATATACAATAAGAAGAATCTAAGCAATAATGCTTTGATATGATTTCCGTCTGGATCGGCATCTGTACAGAATATAATCTTTGACCACTTTACCTTAGTAATATCAAAGTCTCTTCCATATCCACCACCAATGATAGCAATGATACCAGCAACCTCTGCATTCTCTAAGAACTTAGTTCTAGAAGTATTGAATGCATTTGGTAATTTACCTCTTATTGGGAAGTAACCCTGTCTAGCATTAACACGATTATTTCGCATAAGACCAGCAGCAGAATCACCCTCAGTAATAAAGAACTCCAAATCTTTCTTTCCTGTTGGAGCTACATACTTAGATGGTAATCCTGTAAGCTTAGATTTATTATACTTTGTAGTGAGCTTTACTCTCTTCTCATCAACAGAAGTTCTTAACTCAGCCACATCTTTAAAATACTTGCAAAGTTTAGCCACATCCTTTGTGTTGTTCTTTGTCCAAGCATCTAATAATTTCATAACTGTTTCAGCCATGAAGGGTCTCATAGCTTCATTAGTTAATTTCTCTTTAGACTGTCCATCAAAGATTGGCTTTAAACAAGCTGCTGCAATAACAGCTTTAATACCACTCTTGATATCGGCAGGAACAACTGTAAGTTTGTTCTTCTTATTACTTGTAGAAGCAAGATAAATCTTGTTCATATAATTAACGAAGAACTTTGTTATTCCTTCTTCAAAACCGTCTATATGAGTACCAAAGATAGTAGGACACTTGTTGCTGAATGCAATAATCTGACTATTAGCCATCTCACCAATATCCCAAGTAACTACTACTTCCATTCTCATTTCTCCGGTATCTTCAAACATGCAAATTGGAGCTATCAATGGCTTCTCTGTCTCTTTGATAAGATATGTCATAATACCATCTTTATTTACTATCTCCTCATGCACTTCTGAACCATCAGCTTTAATAGCTGTAAAGTGAACCTTTGCACCTATCTTGCTTAATAATACCCAATCTGCGATCCAGTGATATACCTGTTCCCAAGTAACAGTAACTTCACCTAATACTTCAGATGGCTCAAAATAGATCATAGTACCCTGGAAGTTATTCTTATTAGGAATATCAACTTCACCTTTCTTCCAAGGAATACCCTCTGTAAATTCTACTCTCTTAGCTTTACCTAATATATATGATTCAACGATGAATTTGCTAGACATAGCATTAGTAACTTTAGCACCAACACCATGAAGTCCACTAGAATATTCACCTTTCTTTTTTGTATAATTTGAAGATGTATTTGGATTGGTAATAATACGGATAATGTTTCCATGAGGTAATCCTCGTCCATTATCTATTACCTGAAATCCGTGATTTCTCTCATCGAATGTTATCCAAAGCTCGGTACATGGTGAAGCTACTTTATCAAGCTCATCAAAACCGTTCTGTGCGATTTCTCTGCACATATTTTTATAACCTTTGTTTCCTTTTGCTCCTAAGTGATAACCTGGATTCTGTCGTACAACGGAAACAAAGTCTTCAATAGTGACAATTTCATTAGCATAACTTTCAATGTTATGGATCATCTCGTCACTCATCTGTTGATTATTTTTAGCCATGATCTTTATCCTTTCTAAATTTTATTATTTGTAAGTTTCTAGATAGACTAAAAAATAAAATCGAGAGTAGGTGTTACCCTACTCCCGATAAGTATTTATTTATTATTGATCGTATCCGACAATCAATTACAGCTTAACCTGTTCCTTTACCACTGCCTCCTGAGCTGGAGCTGCTGCCTGTGGAGCTGCTGGAGCTGGCTGATATGTTGGTGGCATTGGAGCTACTGGCTGCTGTGGTGCTGCCATTGGCTGTCCCATCATTGGCTGCTGCTGTGGCTGAGCATAGAATGGATTTCCACCTGCTACAGTCTGAGCCTGCATACCCATCATAGGTGTCATAGGCTGCTGCATTGGCTGAGCCATTCCCATTGGCTGCTGATATCCATAACCATATCCATAACCGTACTGTGGCTGACCCATAGGTACAGTTGGATTAGTAAGCATATTTAATGCATTGAAGTATGGAACCTGACCAGCTGCCTGCTGTGTTGGTGCCTGTGCATTGTATCTGTTAAACGCATTCATACATAACTTATAGAGCTTAGGTGCCTTCTCGATGAATGGAATCATCTGGTAGTAGCCTCTGATAAGCTCCGGATTAAGATCAAGACCGATTAACTTAGATGTCTCTAATACGTTAATCATTGTCTTTGTTGCGTCTTCTACCAGCTTCTCATCAACCATATCTGGTGAAAAAGTTCGATGGCAGATAGAGCATGTACAAGTTCCATCACCGTTTGCTACAATAGCGAACTGGCCCTTCTGTGGATCCTTATGTGTACACACTGCAGCTGCTGCCTCAGCTGGTGTAATGTTGAGGGTAAATGAGTTATCTGTCTTAAGAGCTTCACGCTCATCAGCTGTAAGTGGATTTACCATCTTAGGTGTGATAGGCTGTGGATTATACATTGCTCCTCCCATGAACCCTGAGTTATAAAAGTTTTCGTTTGCCATAATTATGGTCCTCCTTATAAATATTATATAGAATTCTATATAGAATCACCTTTATAATATATCACCATAAAGGTGATTGCTATTGAGATTATTTAGAAGTTTGACTTGTTATTTTAAATCAATCTTCCTTGACATATTTGATATTCATAGCCTCATTGCCCTTAGCTATCATATCAATCACTCTTTGATATTGAGTTTCTCCGATTGTAGGTTTTAACTCTTCAGCATATTTAACTGCTGATTCCTTATCATAATGACCCTCGATATACTGGATCATCTCATAAGGGATAAACATATTCTTTACTGGGCTGACATTGGCAGACCCAACTAAGTTATCACTCTGAGTTGGAGTTATTCTTTCAAAATACTCTTCATCATCATGCCATATAAGATTAACAGCATTAGGGGTATTATCGTATGCGATAATCATATTATCGCATACTATTCTAATTGGATTGTCCCCAAAATGGGCCCTGGCTTTGATTACTAGACTCTTGTCCATTATTCATTCTCCCTTCTCCAATCTCTCTTCTAGGTACTCTTATTCTTCGATCATCATGTCTCTGAATTGTTATGAAATACCCTGAGAAAGCATACTTATATGGGCTCAGCATTGTATTCGCTTGCATTATAGCCGCTGGAACATACTGATCACCCAACGTATTGATTGTGGTTAATATGTTGTTGAGCGCAGCAGATGCCTGCGTATATGCCACATGCATGTCATAATGCTGACACATTATCTTCTCAATATTAGGATCTTGAGGTCCATACATCTGTAAGTACTGGTTCAATCCTACATATGCCCAATAATTATAATTAGCATTATCATCACATGCAACTTTGATATTGTATGTGAAATCTGCTGAACTGAAATACTTGGCATCTTCATATGGATCTATATTTCCGAATGCTAAGTCTTTCAATACTTTGAGTGCATTCTTTCTTATAGTATCAGTATTGGTTAGATAGAGCCAGTTTTCACCTAACTTCTGAACCTGCTGATCAAAGAAAGATTGCTGTTTCTTTTTATTCTTCATCACTTTCCTCCAATTCATAATAATAATCCTGAATATCAAATGAAGATTCATCAATAATCTTATCGCTGAATTTCATATCCTTCATGAACGTATATACATTCAATTTATTAGATATTCTAATTTTTGGAGAGTCTACAAATACAAGACTCTTCATAACATCCAACTGCTCTTCTGCATTTGGATCAGTAAGTAACTGCTTCAATCTATCATAAGTAGCCTGTCTACCATGAATAAATTCAAAGTCTCTAGTATCTTCACCATCATCATTATGGTTAAATACTAATAAAACTAGATATAATTTGTCCTGACTTTTTGCATAGTCAAGATCCATTGTGAAAGGTTTCGTCATTTTATCTGCTTCCTGACGTTCTTTTCTTTCTGTCTCACCTTCCTCAATTAGTTTAGCATAGTTTAAATCCATACTAAATGGTTTCTGCATTTCCATAATTAAACACTCCTTTACTGTAGTATTTTTGTTATTTTCACTATTATAATATATCCTTAAATATATTTTTGCGAATTAGTAATACTTAGATCTTCTAGGTGGTAATACATATATCATATAATTCTTGAATCTGGTCACTCCAGTAAAGTTAAGATTTCTTTGAATATCTTTGCTTAAATACTCTGATATATAAATACCATTAGAATATTGAGCACCTTGAGCTAAATGAGTAGTTATAGTATAAGCATACTCAAACTTGTTTCCGGTAGAATATTTGGAATTCTTTAAAAACTCTTTTTGAGCTCTTGGAGCTGTAAAATATTCATAGTCGCATTTAATATCATCGAATAAGATATTTGTAAAGTTAGGAACAAAGTCTATAGTAAAAGTCTTTCCATCAAATCTAGTTACATCAGCAGGTCGTATAACACTACCAGCTAATCCATTAGCCAAACTAATTCCATCTCTTTCTATAGTCCAATTATTCTTTCTACAAATAACTTTCTCGCCAAATGCTGGGAGATTGGTATGATAATGAAGTAGATCTTGTCTAATATGATTATTCATAGAATCTCTAGTAGCATTCTTTCCACATAATACTATCTGAGACGCCATTATCATTTCATCTGTTAGATCTTCTGGTTCAATAACCAATACATTTCCGTATATACCGGGTGAAGGTATTCCACCCTGTAATACAAAGTTAGCCAATTTGATAATCTCTGAACCTTTAGCCTGTCTAATTATTTCAGTAAGCTTAATAACCTTTCCATCTCTGAAGAATGCAGGCTCATCACCTACTGGTGGTAACTGATCTAAGTCACCAAACACAATAATCTTTTTTCCTCTAGATAATATATCTCGCTTCATGCTCATAGGAACTGTAGATCCCTCATCAATCATAAAGTAATCTATATCTTTTAAATCTCTAGGAATAAACTCTGGTCGTGTTACTGGCTTATTATAGACAGGATCCATTACAACCATACCGCGTTCATCATATACAGGAACTTCTACTACATCATATAACCATGAATGAATTGTCTTTGCATTTAATAATCCTTTGAATCTCATATTGATAGCCGCTTGACCTATAAATGCCATTGGAGCTACTCTATCAATAGGTATACCAATTCGTCTAATCATTTCATGCATAATAGTAGTCTTACCAGTACCTGGCCCTCCAGATATCTGTAATACTTGCTCACTGGTGTCACCATGAATATGTCTAACGCCTTCTTGTAGAGCATACTCTTGTCCAGGATTAAATATCATAATATTACCTCTTCTTCTTATTAGCAGCCTTTAATTCTTCTATTTCTTCCTGAGTTAATGGAGCTTTATCAAATTGAGCAATAGCTACAGGTATAGGCGATCCAGTAATCTGGAACATCATTTCTATGTACTGTAAAGACTCCATATAATAATACTCAGAGTTGAAATACCCACCATTAGTACTAACCTCTAATCTATATTTAGGTGGTACTGTTGTCACTGATGGAGCTGAACCAAATGAATTTACATAAAGATCATTATCTTCAGTCTCCTTAGTAAGTAGCATATTGAATAGGTACTTAGCTAATTTAGCATTAGCAATAGGATCAAATTCAATATCTTTTTTATGATTAATCATTCCTACCATATTAGATGGATATAAATACCCACCATTATATACTAGAAAAGTAAAATTGTCCTGATCGTAAATTTTATTGTCCTTGATCTGCAGACCAAGGACATTTAATAGATTATTAAGTAAAATTTCTTTATCCGTCATATTTCTATTCTCCTTGTTCAAAGTCGTTAAAAGTCCCATCTCGGAACTATACATTAATTATTCTGTTTTTGGAGGTGTAAAGGATGACTAATGATTTTTATAATCAATTAGATTTCAAATACCCCGAGATAGCTGTCTGTATGGAAGATACAGATGGACCAACAGCTAAAATATTTATACCAATAGCAACTCCTACACTATCAGATAGTCTTACATATGATACTAAAGGATTGCCATTGAATTTGTCTAATATAAAGTCTACTGGTATTAATAAAGGTAATATTAGTAGAGTAACAGAGTCTAATTATATCGAAATGAAACTTCCAGATGATCAACCTGCCAAGAAAGGTGATAAGTTTATTATTGTCTTTATTGGTGGTAATGTCAATAATGGGGTTCTCTTGGGGAGGTATAGATAATGGCTAGTTCCAAATTAAATAATCCTGCTACAACTTATACTATCAATCAAATGATAGCTCTGAAAAATAGTGATTCTATTACATATAAGAATTACTCTATTTTACAGAAATCTTTAAAGGATGATAATCTCATCTATAGTATAGATAATGTAATCTATGACTATATGGAAGAAATCAATCCATATAAGAAACTTGTGGGTTTCACAGATCTTGAAGTTCTTAAATATAAATACAAGCCAAAACTCTTTGCCTATGATATATATGGTTCTACCGAATGCTATTTTGTTATAATGGCAGTCAATGGAATCTGTAATGTAAAAGAGTTCGAGTTATTAGATAAGACAGCTTGGGCGTTAGCTCCAGATGATATGTATTCTATCATGAATCTTATTGGTAGAGCTGAAAAGACCAGAATAGCCCTCAATAGGGACTCTATAAAGTAAACATTTCAATAATGGGGTTGAGAACGTGATGATTGCAACTCCCAGACAACCGACATTTTTTACAATATATAGGTAACTTGGGATAACTTGCCTGATTCCCTGTTACTCTTCTCTTACTTTGGATCCTCCTTGATCGAAGTAAAAAGCTATTTTTAATGGCCTCCTGTTAAATATATGGCTAAAACAGCACCCCTAGAGCGTCGTGGCTCTAGGGGTAAACTTTGTCCTATGATACTTTTGTCATATCTACTTGAATTGTAAATGGTTTGATTAATGTAGTCTCACTATCCAAGATACTATATGATGAAGATGAATACTGTGAATCTGTATTGTAGATATTATCATTTTCATCGTCATCTATGATAGGTAAATCAATACCATAATCTCTGATATTCTCCTGAACTGCTGCTGACTTAGATTTCTTGATACCTGTATTCAATACTGGATCGCTATACAATGTTTCCTTAAATACCGGTAATGGTGAATAATAATCTTCCACCAATTTAATCTCATTCTCTTTATCAAACGGCTGACAGATATAATCTCGAAAACTCTTTATTCGAGTCTTTACCTGTTTGAATACCATATATTTATTTCCTTCTCTATCATACTCATTATTGATAATTGCTGCAAAGTCTACATTATCAAGCATCAATAATGATTCTCCAATATTACTCTTTCCAAGTAATCTAGTTAAATCTGATTTAGAAGAAGTTGCATTTGCATCAATTACTCTAGCACCCTCTCTATTCAGATGAGAGTTACTAATAACTGGAATATCTTTAAGCATTGCAAATGTCTTAAACTCATTAATTACATCACCTAACTCTAATCTTATATCTGGATTATTTGTAGTTGATCTAATTCTCTTAGCATGATCCTGTAATAAACAGATAACTTCATATCCCTCATCCTCAAGATCTTCTACTAATGTATAAAGATAACTTGTATCTTCTGATTTATTTGGCTTGAACTTGATTAAGATATCTATAGGTGAGCTATCTGTAAGATATAATTCGCCCTCAGTTCTTAACTTTCTTTCTGCCTCTTCTGGTGATGACTGTTTAGCTAACTCCTCACCCGTACATATCTGGAATAATCTCTGTAATGATTCTGTTACAGTATTCTCCATTGTAAGATATAATACGCAAGGTCTCTTAGTTGGATCCTTTGGTTTAAATCCTTTATTATATTTCTTTATCTGATATGCTATATTCATCAATGTCATGGATTTACCAACGCCTGTTATACCTAATAAAAGATATACTCTAGTATTCTCGAATCCACCGCCAATCAACTGATTAAATCCTTGCATACCAGTTATCAATTTTCTATACTTGGAAGTAGTCTCTTCCCAAGTATCCATTAATACTGCATGAAGATTATCTGGAGCTAAACTAAACATTTGCTCTGTATTAGATTCAACTTTAGCTTTTCTAAACTTAGTATGTAACTGAGCTGTAGCTTGCTCTATCTCTGCAGATATTGCCGATATACTTGTATAATCTGCAGATCTAAATCTAGTCCACAGATCTATCATTCTATCACATTCTTCATATATAAATGCCGACTTAATTGTAGATGATACAGTTTCATTAATCCAATCAATCTCATTATTAGATAATGATGAAAAACTAGATATATCAATTATATCATCATCAATAATACCACCATTTATATATTTATATAATAAGATTGGATCTGATATACCTCTCTCCAATCTTGCTTCTAATCCTTTTTTAATAAATATAATTCTCTTATATCTCTCTGGATCGTTGACATACTTTTCCATATCAAGCATATCAATTAAATTACGAAGATTGACATACTGCAATCTTCTAATATTTCTATTCTCTGAAATTACATAATTACACATCAATGTCAATGATGACAAATCGAAATTTATCGGTAGCTTCTTATCTACCTTTGTATAAGTTCTACCATGACCTCTAGTCTTAGGTCTCCTCTCAATTACCATTATAAATTGATCCTCTTTTCTCCAAAATATTAATAATAAGTTTCTTAGAATTTATATTCTAAAAACCTCATATTTCTCTCAGATGACCTATTACCTCGAATTACGAATATCGATTTTAAATTTAAAAAATATTAAACAATTTGATAAATCGCTATTAATAATTCTATAAGTACTACATTGTAAAATTACTTTTTACTATTCTTGTGGCAAAGAATGATATATCCCAGGTAGGAGCAACCTACCTGGGATATATTTTGTCTTATTCATCTAAGACTAATTTCTTTATATCTTCTCCGGAAATAAAAATTCCATCTTCATTATCCATAATATATCTAGCCAAGATATCATAAGCTGACATTGACTTATCAAACACATAACTATACTTGTTATATAAATCAGTATTCTTTTCAGCTATAGATTTTTCTTCATCAGTCATTACTTTATCTATCTTAAACTTCACAGTTTTATTAGTTCGATAATACTCCTGAATAATTTTCATATTAGGCTCAAGATCTGGAGTTAATTTACACTTAAGTCTAATATAATCAATATTCTCTTTAGCTTTGAGATTATCTATATACTCTATAACTTTCTTAGGATCAGTACATAACAACTCATCTATAGAAATAGTATCATATCTAAATGACGCTATCTGTTCAAGATAAATATAGTATTTTCTTGTATCCATATCATATAATACTATCTGGAATCCCTTAGGCCCCTCTTCACCAAATGACCATCTAATAGGAGATCCATTATAATACATAAATGAATTAAAGCATCCACCCGGATGTACATGACCAGCTATTACTGGACCCATACATAAACCAAAGTCTTCAGGTCTAAATAATCTAGACTCACCAGCATTATCTCCATATACTGCACCTTGAACAGTGCCATGCATAAAGCACATATCATATGGACCCATACCATATAAGAACTGCTGATATGTATTTTCAGAAATTCCATATAATTCCGGAATACATAATATCTTCATTCCATTTACATATTCAAACTGTATCTGTTCTACAATTCTAATATCTAAATCTGGATCGTTAAGATAATGGTAGAATAATCTCAACTGACCTGCATCATGATTCTTTGTTCCTGCTAAGATTATGAATACTGTAGGTATTCCCATTCTTCTGTTATTTTTACAGATAGATACTATATCTGCAACTAATAGACTGGCATATAAGCAACTATCAGTATTGCTCATATCCAACTTGTTAAATAGATCTCCATCAATAGATATTATATCTAAAGGCAAATCTTTTATTCTATCTATATATTGCTCCTTAAGAATATTATATTCTAACTGAGCATCCATTACGCCAAAATGTATATCTGATATATGACACTGAAGCGAAGTACCCCGTTTATAAGGGTACTTCTGCATCAATACATCATAACTGGTTATATCTTCATCATTAATAAATCTAAATGGTTTCATTATCAAATCTCCTAATTATATTTATTACGAGGTTGAATATCAAGATATTTTTTAATTCCGAATACAAATGCCCGTCCTACAGTATTATAGAAATCATGGTTCTTATTATCTAAGAATCGAGTAGCATAAATACTAGATTCATTTCGCCCTTCATTAATAACGATATCTGTTATCTGCATAGCATCATCTGTTATCTTTACAGCTATTCTTCCAGTATTAATCTGCTCATATCTACTTACATTATCTGGAACTTGCTGATCATATTCTATAATAGAAGTGCCGTCAAATTCAGATATACGAAATTGGAATATCTGTCTTCTTTCTTCTTCTGTAATTATATTGGCACTGCAAAACACATTCAAAGTATGTATAATATCCATCATATGATTCGAATCTATTGAACTGTTCTTTAGATACTTATCAACTGTCTTTACACAGTTTCTACTTTGATATCGATACACAATATTAAATATGAATCGGTAAAATATATTTTTTCGTTGAGCTTCTATCTTAGAAGCTTTTATCTGCTCTAATAATGGCATTGTAGCAAAATTCATTTAATCACCTCTTTATTATCACTGAAGCTTGATCTTCTATTGCTTGTCTTTGATGATATCCATAAACCAAAGTCATAAACATAGAATCACATCTTCTCATATATTCAGCATCCATTGGATCGTCCATAAAAAGCATAACCTCATTATATGTCTTAGATCTCTTACTCAATTGAAGTAGAATACATCCATCAATATTTATATTCATCTCATAGAATAAAGCTCGTCTATATGCAGCTAGTTGTAAGAAATATTTATATGATAAATGATTAGATGTCTTAAAATCCAATAGATATATCTTCCCATCTATCTGTATCAATAGGTCTAAGGTTCCACCATAGTATTGGCAAGTTATAGTTTGCTCTTCCATGAGTATTTTATAATCATGCTTTTCTATAGTGGACCACCAAGATTTAAAAGCTGACCAAGCATTATAAGCTCCAGATTTATATTCTTCTGAAACTGTACTAAAATCTAATTCTTTTCCATTTTGAAGATAATCCTCAATTCCATTATGCACAATAGAACCTATACCTGTAGCTTTATCCATTATTTCATCATACTTCAAATGCTTATACAATCCCATAGCATTTGCCCAAGGAATCAAATAATCATCATGAAGCATTGAAGCTAAAATATGAGTAACTCTAGGCACTCTAATTCCGTTATGATAATAAGTAGAATCGTCTGCTAATATGGCTGGGCATCTAGACATATCTAAAGAATTATCATATGGAAATATAAACGGCTTCTCCATTAAATTTCTCCTGATAATATCTTATTGTATCTATCGGCATATTGATGGTATTTCCCAAATTCTGTAAATGATACTGATAAGATACTTTTCATCATAACTTCACCAAATCTTCTACCGCTGAATAAATGAACACTGGTTTTCGGATTCTGCTCTACTTTAATCTCATCAGAAAATATAATAGACATTAATTCACTCATCTTATTAGATCCAAGATGAATTATAAACTGGCCCATATCAGAATCAGCATATTTATCCGGATGCTTGTCGAGCATCTCTATCGTTCCAACTTTACATAGATTACCATATAATATTTTAGGATCACATGAAGTTGATTCTACAATCTTTCCACGTTTGTCTACTAATTCTAATCGTAAGAATATTGGTCGTAAAACATTTTTCTTCCATTGATCTTTTACCAATACTGGCACATCGTCTAATACTATTTCATTAAATATCATTATTTTTCTCCTCAATATATTTTTTATATCTTTCTGTATACTTATTTGTGAATAATATCTCATAATAGTCTTCAAGAACATGAGATGGAGTGTACCCAATAAAGTCAGCAAATAATACATTGTCATGCATATTGTTCCGTATTAGCCCAGCTACTGTCATATAATTAGATATACCTATTTCTCCAGTTTTACACATATTGCTGTTATATAATAAATCTATAATATAACCTGCAAATTTTCCCATTGGAGTAGAATCATCTAACTCTAATCTAAAAGTATATAACAATTCACCACGATATACACCAGTCGACTCTAATGATATTAGTGTTATCATACCGATATAATTATTCTTATTAAATATTTCTGGTGGATTTGCACCAGTAATCAGAAAACGATTAGTATCTCTAATCATCAACCCAAAATAACAAGGAATTCTCTCATCATAAATATTTGGAACTTTTGATACAGTAGAATCAAATTCATACATTTTTCCCATTTAAATACCCCTTTCATTATACGAAAATATTACTCAGATGTCCAGGTTCCTGTAATTTGGTAAGGCGTAACATCCTGATAATATAGCGTAAATGGAGGTTTAAGGTTAAATGGACGTAATGAAACCTAAGAATTTTGATAGTTCTTTCCTGTATGGAAAGGGTAATTATCAGACTCAATTATTTGAATTTGTAATTAAATCTCATAGAGTGGACAAAACCTCTGAGAGCTTTGATGATATCAGATATATGGTAAAGAAGAATCAGTATACTTCTTGTCTGGTATCATTACTTGATAACCCTAATATTGTTTTAATGATCAGTACAGTTCCAATGTCTAGAGCATTTAAGGTATTCTCATCTAAAGATGTAAAGGAAGATGGAAAGCCTAAGGTATTCGTCGATGTTTCTGATGTCATTGGATTTAAAGATGGAGTTTATTCTCTTAAAAATAGAGATATAAATATCCTTTTATCATATTTAGTTGCGGCTTTAGGTACTTGGATTTATTATGCAGATCCAAGTAAGTTAATCAATAATACTACAATGTATTCAGCTGGAACAAACGCATTTGCTAAGCTGGCTTGCAATGTAATTGATTATATGAGAATAGGTGGTGTTGAGAATGTAAGGCCTAAGGTATTATATTTAGCAGCCATGTATTATCAGGTTAATCTTCTTAGAAAAGATCCTAGCTCAACAGTTAAACAGAAAGCATTAAAGATTTCAGGATTAACTCAGAGAGAAGCTGAGCTTATTGATATTCAGGCTCCAGCATCTTCATATGATACTGTCGAAACTTTTGTTAATGCTATTGCTAAAGTTATAAGAGTTGAGACTCTTAAGATCGATAACTTTATCGACAAGTGGATATTCTTATATGGTTCTGGTACACAGTTTGCTACAGAATTATATTTCGAATTCTCTAATATGCTCACACATGCTTATGTAGGAGCATATATCAACAATCAGAAGCAGATTGAAAAGTTTGTTGGTAGAGATATGGTTGACTTTACAAACGCATTATTTAGAATAGGAAGCGGGTTAATGGCATGATAAATATTAGTGATATTAAATCTCTCACTAATAAAAAGATATATACCACAAATAATGAAAAGTATGTTTTAACTAAAGATCTTGAAGTAGTAGTTCATAGCCCAGAATATAAAATTCTGGGCTTTTTAAATAACTATATCTACTGTAGATCTGGCGTATATCTCACTAAGACTAATATGAAAGGTGAAGAGATTGCAAGCATAAAACTCATTCTAGAACATGCATCCTTCCATGAAGGATCATCTTATTTTTACGGATTTGAAAATAAGACTCTTTATAGAATCAATGAGAATATGACTGTAGAATGGTCAGTTGAATTTGAATCTATAATAAAGAATATAGTAGCTGATGCTACAGGTTCTGTTTTTGTAATCTTTGAAGATGTAAATTATATCAAGAAGATTCTTAGTGATGGAACTGAACTTCTTCAGATAACAGGATCTGAAGATGTAACTAAGACAGTTAGATTACAGACTTGCTATGTCTCGAGAGGCGGAGGCTGGTTATATGTAATCGGAACTGAATACTGGGATCCTGATAATAAAGCTCAAAGCTTTATTGATAAATACCGTATTCGTACAGCTAATAAAGAAAGTAGAATAATATTCAAATCGGCTAGACATATATCCGTAGATGATCCGGATTTCTGCTATTTGAATTTCTATGTTTCTGGCGATTATTACTATATCTATAGTACCAATTCTATAACTAAGATCAATATCAAAGGAGTAGAATATTGGAACTATTTAGCTGGATATAATAATGTATCTCATAAGTTAGACTCTATGGGATATATTGAATACTCAGACAATAACTTTGCTGAGTATTTATATTTCAATGAAGATCTTTCTAGTACAAATGGTCATAGCTTTGGTAAACTTACTACATCTGGAAAGATGCTTTGGAAATTAACTATGGAGAAGAGTATAGAGTCAGCAGACTTCAAGTTCTGCACTTATAATGATAAGATCTATACTACAAACAAAACTCTCATAGAGTATCTCAAATCATATGTGTTGTCTTTAAATGATAATAGATTGCTCTTTAGAACTAGAGATAATCATCTGATAGAGATATTAGAATATAATAAAGATGAGTTATATTCTCCAGATAATTACTATGGTATGTATCTTGAAGCTGATACTATCAAAGATGGAGTTGAAAAGATAGGTACATATCCATTGCTTCATGACTATGGTAATGTAGTTGATGAGAATAATAACGCTATTCTTGTATCATCAGAACTTGATTATTATAATAATCTTGATAATTATGATTACAAGAGATTAGTATGCTCATCTTATAAAGTAGATGCTACTAAGTTTAATATCTTATTTGCTAAGATGGGTAAGTCTTTGAGAACTAAATTGAATAGCAGATTAAAGACTAAGCAGACATATGAAGATGAGAAAGTATATCAATACATTCTCAATACTGGCGGTAAGAAAATTGATACTATGCAAGACAAAGATCTCATTAGATCTAGATATGAGTATGCATATAATAGATATCTTTTGGCAGATAAGAATATGTTTTTCACAAATATCATAACCAAGTCTCTCGGTAGTATTCTTATTACTAAGAAACATGGTCATCGAATCGTAAGAAAGGTTAGAGATATCTATAAATATCTCTTATCTAGTTATGATGATATTAGCTTAATTGAAAAGTGGCTTGAAGAGAATGATGTAGATAAGACTGGTTTACCTAAGTATGTAGATGAGTTAAGACATCATACTGTTGAAGCTATTCAAGATATACAGATTGCTGGAACTCCTAATCTTCATGATATTGTTCCAGTTAAACAGTTCAAGTATACTTTTGATGGTACCGAGTATCCTATCAGAGTATGGGGTGAACAGATATTCTCTTGTACAAATCTTCCATTCAATAAGAAAAAGTGTATTCACAAATCATTTATAGATAGCTTAGCTAATCTTATCGAAAAAGAATTAATGAGACCTGTATTATTCTTCCTTAATGGAAAGGCTATACCTTGGTCTAAATGTACAATTGTTAAAGATTGGGCATATACTTATGTATGTATAAGTGATACCAATCCATACGAAACTGATCTCCAATGTGTAATCTTCCCATGCAATATCCGTTATGGTGAAGATAGTAATATACTTGGCGATGATGTATGCAATACTCATTTATATTTCAATAAAGATGGTTTATTGGATAATGCCAATATTGCTATCAGAGTTGAAGTTGTAGATGAGAATATTGTTGGAACTACAAGTGATTATTCTAAGAAATATGTAGAAGTTTCTAATAAGTATAATCAGTTAGCAAGCGATCAAAATATCTTAGTATTTGATCAAGGTAGATTAATTACAGATGCTAAATATTATATTACGGGATATGGCAAAGATATCTTTACTTATAATAATCCAGATATGGTTAGTCCAATATTCAAATCATTTTATTGGATAAAGGCAAATTCATATTATGGAAATCTCTATAAGATTCCTAATGGAGCTACGACTCAAGATTATATGATTGCTGAAACTCAAAGTTCTAGTACTCATACTGAAGTGGATAGTTTCAAAACACCATTCCAGTTTAAGCTATATAGAGATAAGAGTTACAAGACTAATATAGCTCAAGCTGTTGAATATATCATGAATTATGATATGAGTCTATTGGTGAACTTCTATAAGGAAGAGTCTGATATTAAGACATATATCTTCAGCGGAAAATCATTAATAGATAGGGTATATAAAGATGGCGGTTGGCTTGTATTGCCTAGAGTAAGAAAAGCTGGCTATACAGATTATGTAATGGTATTTAGAAATTGTGAGTTATATGAGTGGTATAGTGATATACAATATTCAGCTAACTCTATCAGAATACCTATATTTAACCATGTTGAAAGAGAAGATATAATAGAAGTTGTTCACTTTAGAAAAGTAGATAATAACTACTATAAATTCTCAGTTCAAAGTGAGTATGATCCTAACTATCTTGATTACCTTCCAGAAGGTTTAAGATATGATAACTTTGAATTGTATGCTAACTCTCCAACTGGAACTAAGGATTATATAGATTTCAATGTAGAGACAAGTGTGCAGTTCGTTATTGATTATGAATACAGAAATGTATTCTTGGATAATGGTAAGTATAAAGGAACTGAATTTAAATTAGCAGATGATTATTTTATGAATAAAGATATCAATATCTGTTCAAAGAGACAGTTCCAATATATGTACTATAATATCAATACTCCAAAAACTACAGTAAACTTAGCACCACAGTTTAGATTCTGCCATTCAAAGAATCATTATATGGTATTTGTAAATGGAAAGAGATTAAACTTTGCTAGTTGGGATTTGAATCTCCCTGTTGCTGAACCTTTATCTAAATATATCAGTATTACATTTAAGAAAGAATTACAAGCTGGCGATAAATTGGATATATTCTATATACCAATAGGATATGAAGAGATATTCTCAGCTACTAATGAAACTCTTAATACTGATATTGCTAGAGTAAGATTAGCATTAGACGATCTTGGATATCCATTTGATAAAGATCTCTTCATGATATTTACCAATGGAACTAAGATTAATTATGAGATGATCAGTAATATCAATAATCATACTATTGATGTAGATATCAAGAAGATGAAAGATATAGATGATAGCTATGTATATGACACAAGTAATACATGTGTATTGAAGTTCCTTCAGGAAAGTGAATTGCTTGGTAAGATATTTAGTTATAGTGATCATTGGTCAGATGCAGTTGATTCATTGACAAATGAACAGTATCTAAGATTATTAGAAACAATTACTAAAAAATAAAATATAGAGGATGGGATCAATCCCATCCTCATTTTCTTATGTATAAATCTGAAGAGTTCTATTTTTCTCATCATATTCTAATTTAACCTCAAAGGCTAAGAATTCTGTAGGTACAACTGTTGGACCTGTAAGACTATAATGTAATCTAACTTCTCTTTGTTTTGGATCTATAGATACTCCAGTTACATTATAGAATTCACTGTTGTTAATTCTAACTGTTCTAGATGGAACCCAGTTACATCTAAAGATATCGTTTACTATTGTATATTCTCTGTCCGTAATAAATGATGGTAATATATACTCCATTTTTAACCTCCTACTGTTGTATGTCACTTACTCTGAGTCTATCCTTATCAAGTTGATCTAAATTCGCCAGAGTGGTATTTATGTATCCCAGATCAACGTAAACTGATAAGTCTGAGACTTCACTTTCAACTTTATGTTTTAAAACTTTTATCTCATAAGTTTCCCAATTAATCTTAATAGGTAATTCTTCTTGAGCATTATATAACTTCATATTCATAAATATAGATGGAGATAATCCAATCTGTATAGTATGAGCTAATACTCTTTGTAATTCATCATTCTGGAATAATTCCTTAAATGGAATGATATCTAATTGCTTATCTGTATCTGTCCACTGAGTCTTGATATAAGTATCCCAATTATGCTCATCTTTATCTGGTGGTCCAGCTGTTACAATAGAATATAAAGCACTAACTCCATGAGTTGGTTCTTTTCCTATAATTCTATGATTACCAGTTGTAAAGTATGCAAAGAATGCTGGCACTGAGAATAATAATGTAGCTGTAAATTCTACATGGAAATTATCATCAGCTAAATTAATTCTTTCGCCATCATCAATAGATATCCCGTCTAAGCAAGATACATGTACATATGATCTTTGTAATCTAACAAAGAATTCACATTTACCATTTGCAGTTCTAAGCTTATAAGTAAAGTATAATAATGAATGTGAATTAAGGTATGATAAGAATGATACTATATCTTTAATGAATACTTCCCCATCATCATTCTTAATGATACTAAATCCACAATCCAAAGCAATAGCTATCATTATATCATATGGCACATGACAATCTATATCTATATATTCTCCTTGAGTAGCTCCTATTCTACAAGCTGCTCTTGTATATTCCAATAGATCTAATTGCATTGCTCTAGATTTAACTCTGATCTTAAAATTAAATGGCATCTCCAATTGCTTCATCTGCATAGCAATAAAACAATTATTATCATAATCAGAAAAGAAACAATCTGTTTTAAAATCAGATCGTCTAGTATAGATATCTAATCCACCTAAGATAAGATCAGTATTATCTCTATTATAATCAGTATTTAAAGTTGGGACTATAGCTAATGCTGGTTTTACAATCTGAGGTGTTTTCATTTCTTTAAATTTTCTATAGTCTGCAAGTACATGCTTTCCATTTACATGAACAGTTTTAAAATAATCAGCAGGGAATTTACTAATTATCCAATTTCTCATATACTCTATAGCTAAAGAATATCCATGAGTAGTAGATGGAATTGATATATTCTTTCGTAAATCTATCTCTCGAAGAGATGGTCTTATTCCTTCAATATTAAATTTATTGGTAGCCATATTGCACCTCCTATTTAATTTTATGTCAGAAGGCAAAAAATAAAACCCTAGTCCGAAGACTAGGGTTAAAATAATTACTGTAATAAAAATATTGATGTTGTTGGATTCTGGCCTTCTTTAGCTAATGTAACGTTGTGTCTTGATATTTCTTGTGTGGATATCATAGAGGTACCTGAAACGATAGTATATTCAACAACTTTAAAATCATAATATGCAAATGCCGGATTCTCTTCAACCATATCTTTAAATTGATTAAGCAATTGATTCATCGTATATGGCATTGTATTTATTACATTAGACTTAAGATCAAAAGGAACTACATTGAGTACAATAGTAGTTCCAACAACATGCCAACCAAATATCTTGAAATTTTTGTCTAATACAAGATTCAGATCTGAATCATAATTTAGATATCCAACTGAAGCAATCTGATCTCCAGTCCAATATTTACTCCAGCCATGTTCCACATCAGGATTCATTACATCCATCAAACTAGCCATAGTAAACGGTTTATATTGTGGAGTTATAACAATCAACAAATCCTGACACTCAGTATTAAGATTAATGCGTTCAGAATCTCTACTTATAATATTTACCGATATATTGGTAGAATTTATCATATTTATGGTTCTTATAGAATCATTATTATTAGTTAAATTATCACCAAATGTGACCCGGGTATAGATATTTGCAGTTATTGGCATTTTTGCGCATTTACATACCGGATCTTCATCAGTGCATACTTTAATTATACCTTCTTTGGTGGTTACTAAAGTTTTATATCCAATATTCTGGCCGTAAATCAAAAATCTCATATTGATTTCTTTGCCATCTTTATGCCTAATTAATATGCAATCCGGTTCTCTGGTAGCAATAATATCATCACTAATATCACCAATAAATCCAATCTCATTAATCAATGGATTGAGTATCTCAATATTTTTATAACCTTGTAAAGCTGCCATAATTAATTCTCCTTTTCATCTTTATTTATTTCATTCAGATCTAATAAGTTATCCGAATCTTCAGTAATTGTAAATTTAAAATCACCTACATCTAAGTTATTATTTGATAACTCATATTCGAGATGTCTCATTGCCGAATCAACAGCTAATCCTGCAATATCAACATGTTCTGGATCGTAGCATTCAGCATCAAATAAAAATTCATAAGTTGCAACTACTTTAATAGTTCTCATCACTGCTATAATTTCAGCGATACCATTTTCAAATACTGCAATATTTGTAGGTATTATCTTTAAATTACCTTTAGTGTTTTTGAATCTTTCGTTCAAAAACGCCTGACCTTGTTCCTCATTCAAAACAATTACAGGCTTTGGCTTTTCAAAATCAAGCTGAAGAACTTCACCAGTCTTCTTGTCTATTATCATATACTTATTATTTACCTGTACTGGTCCTTCAGTAATCTTTATTTTTAATGTCATTATTTAATCTCCTTCCTTAAATGGTAGTCGCAGGCATCAAGCGTATTAGCATCTGGATTACTGTCATCGCACGCTTGTATAAACTCAGCAAATCCATCATCTAATATAAGTCCATCACCATACAATGCACTGTAGGTAGCAAAATTACCAGTACCTATTATGAAATATTCAGCCTGTTCTCTAGATCCAAAGACTAACGGTTTTAACCCTAAAAATCCAAAATCATATTGTACAGTATTATTAGTTTCCTTATTCAATATAAGATATTTATTGCCCTTTAATTGAACTTTTTCATCTGTAAGATTCACATTTAATTTCATTATTCTCACTCTCCTTAAAATAAAAAGCAGTATAGGCTTCCCTATACTGCCAAAATATTAAATCTTTATCGTTGCTTTTATATTCTCCAATATCTGTAATTCCTCTGGAGTATAATGTGCTCTTCCAAGATCAACCATCTGATTTGCATTGATCAATGTATCTCTTTGCTGGTTTACCGCATTATTAAACATTCCGTCATTATGGCTTATATATTGATTATTCATTGGATTGAATACTTCAAAAGCTCTCTGGAAGAAATCCTGATTAATAATGTAAAGCAAGTTAAGTACATCACCATCAAAGTCAGCCGCTAACAATGGTAATATCTGTAAAGGCACCTGCATAATATACTGGAATCTAGGTCCAGGATCAGACATACCAACACAGAAACACTGTAAGATAGAACCGAAATTAATAGTTGGATTTCGATTTATAATTACAGGTAATCCTCGTCCTGTTGCTGTAGAGTTCTTAATTATCTGCTCAATAATTCGAACTATAACTGGATCTTTCTTTATATTGGCCATATACCATCTGTTATAAGCATCAAATGGTGTCATAGAATATGACTTTGTAAGAATATTGATGATAGATCCTTTCAGTAACTCTATAAGAGCTGAATATGGTAAAGTAACCTCATCAATTCTTAAAGATGGATTTGGTGTGATTACATTTCTTGATGAGAAGTTATATCTACCACCAAATAAGTTTCTGATAGTTCCTTTCTTTCCAGAAAGAATCTCAGTAACCGAATCAACTAACTCCATCATCTTATACTGAAGCTTCTCTAATACCTGATCTGTATACTTACGAACATCTCCGTTTACATCTTTGATATTATTATCTTCAAGTCCAGAGTTCTGATTCAATGTTGATACAAGTTTATTAATACTATTATATACAGCATTAGTAGACTCATATGATAATGTATTCTTTTCTGCATCAAACGGTCTCAACAGAGTTGTGAATACTGGAATAGACTGAGTAAATACCTTGTCTCTTCCTGCCATAATATCATCATAGTAGTTCTGCTTATTACCCTTATTCTTCTTGAGATAGAATTCCATAATTTCATCAAACTGATTATAGAATCTAACCATACCAATACCATTATATGGTGCTGCTGGTGTTGTCTCAGCCATATGCTGATGACCATCTTCATCTGTAGTTCTAACCATTCTAATTATCTTAGAAAAGTCTTTACCTATGAAGAACTCTATCTCTCTATAATATGCCGGATTAATAACCCAATAATCATTAAGAACAATCCATCCAAAATAATTATAGTCATCATCCACATACTTAACCTTTTCTTTACAGATAGGGCAAATAGTACCGTTATTGATTACGTGTTTAGTATAACCACATTTACATCTATAACGGTTACCAAAAGAATTCATATCTTTTAATGTCCGACCAAACTTACTTGAGAAGATGCTATAGTCAGACTTAAGATCTTTCTTGATACCCTGAGTAGGTTCTACAATAAAACCTTCATTAGTCAAGATATCTTTCTCTCTTTCTTTATCCAGATCCAATCTTGTTAATCTTGTTGTATAAGTATAATCTGGATTATCAGGATATGACATTTTAACATTTAGCGTCGCACCTTTATACTTCTCCTGTTCTGTCTCTGTCGCCATCGTCAGTATCCCCTTTCATAATATTATATATGGCATCTGCTAACTGATCTTCGCCACCAGCATTGCCATACTGTTGAACTATTGCTGCTATTGTAGCTTTATGCTGCTCATCATTTGCAGACTCACCAAATACAGCATTCAACACATTCGTCAGAGTTGATTGAGCATATTCCATAGCTATTACAGCCATAACCTTAGCCAATATACTCCGCTCTTCATCTGTTAGGTTTAATTCCCTAATAAAAACCTCTGCGTCGATAACTTTTTCGTCATCATCATTAGAATTTGATCCCATTAATATACTCCTTTCTGTATACTTCAGAATAATAATATATCGTTATTTGCATGTTTCAGAATAGGTAAAAAGGTATCCCTAAGACAATTAAGTCTTAGGGATTGAAAATATATGGTTAAAGTAGTTATAAGTCATTCTTAATAATTTTATTAATTGCTCTGATAGTCATATTATTAGTCTTTTGTCTCATAGCATCAGATATATCTTCAGCATTATACAAATTATTCTTAATAATTCGATTGATTGCTCTGATAGTCATAACACCAGTCTTTAAACCGATAGCATCAGCTATCTCTTCAGCCGTATAATCTTCTTTAGCAAGTCTAATAATATAATTAGCACAAGCTGCTGGAGTCTTCTTAACTTCATTATCTCTAATATCATTGAGGATATGCATTTCCAGAGTATTAACCCACTTAAGATTATCTAAGCTATAATTAGTCTTATCATAATCAATAAAGTGAACTATATCTCTGTTCTTACTTCTGTCAGATGTAGTTTTTGGTATGAAGCATTGAGCTAATAAACGATTAAGTCTAAGACCTCTCTTCTCGCCATCAACCCACGCAGATATACATTGGTATCCCTTAGCATCTAACCAAGGTTTAAGCCACATCTTATTCTTAGTAGAATATATATTACCATCTTCATAGATTCTATATGCATGAGAATCCAAACCAGGATATGTAATATACTTCCATTTACAACTTTTTCCCATTGCTTTCCTCCTCAAATTATAAAAATACTTTTGATAGATCCATCTTGTATAACTTCTGAGTACTATCGTGGAAAGCTTTCATAGATATATTCTTCTGTACTGATGGAATTGTAGTGAGTGAAGTACCTACATTTATCTTTCCTAATCGATAATATAAGTTACCCATACACTTATTACAAATTCCAGTCTTAGATTCACATAATGCACTGAATCTCATCTTTACTTTTTTACCAATATATTTTCCCTTGTTATCAGATGTCAACTCTACTAATTTCTGCCCTTCTATTATATAGCAATACATGAAAGTTTTGATATTATCATCTGTTAATACGACTTCTATATATCTACTGGTTCCACAATCAGACCCAGCTGGATCTAGCGTTAAATGCTGTAAAGCTTTGAGGAATAACTTCTCTCTGTATCCACCATTCTCTGTCTTCTTAGCTCTGGCATAAGGACCAGCTGCTAATGAATTGGCAAATAATGCATATTCATCCGGAGATATTCCATCAATATAATTAGAGGTAGCAACTTTATATTTCTGCTTAGCGTTAGGATCGGGATCTTTAATAACACCTTTCATAACGAAGATATTCTTAAAGTTATTTCCAACAGATCCTCTTGCACCTGAGATAAACATATCCATTGAAGGATCATCACCCATATAATCGATAGCATACTGCAGTAATTCCTTATCTACCTTATCCGCTACGATTGGATCTCCTTTGGCAAGTTCATCTTTATATTGTTCAAGCAATTCTTTCTTTTTCTTTTCTATAGCCTTAGAACAGCTAAGCATCTTATTAGTATAATTAGGTGCTAAGATACTAATATAAGGCATACACTTCTGAGTCTTCATCATAAATCTAGATAAAGATTCTACTGGTATCTTATCTTCTATAACTGCTTCAGATAACTTAGCGTTTATCTTCTTATACATCTTATCAGTTATAGTTTCATTCATATAACCAAGAGTATCTAAAAGATCTCGCTCTATGAAATATTTATTGAAAATATAAATACCAACTGTTGTAGTGAATGGCTTCTTATTCTTTTTCTTTTCAGTTCCAAACTTTCCAGCTGGTATAGTAATAATATCATATGGATTGTATTTTCTACCTGTATCAAATTCACCAAATAATTCCATTATGAATGTAGTGGTGATATCGTCTTCTGTTATAGAGGCAATATACTCTATATCCTTTGGATTGGTTATAGTTTTAGAGTGCCTCTTGTCACTAGTATTCGCCATTTTCAACGATCCCTCCATATTCTTTAGAGTTTACTATAAAGTTCGGAGACAAAAAATAAAGGGGTTGGCATTGCCAACCCCTAAATTATATTACTGTCTTAACGAGAACGCCTCACGGTGATCTCCCAAATCAATAATTACATCCATTGGTTCTGTATCTTCCATACAAGCCCAGATATAATCATTAACTTCTTCAAGAGAAGTCATAACTTCTCGCTCCTCATTACATCCACACTTATCAATAGTAGGATGTACTGTTGGCTTCCACACATTGCCGCAATATGGGCAATATTTCCAACCATCTTCGAGACCTTCATATTGATATTCTGCCTCAAATCTCACTTCATCCGTTCCAACGTTTTTCCAAATAGTGGTAGCATTGGCACCCGATGCACCAGGTGCCATTACCAATATCTGTTTCACGTCGGATAATTTGATGTACTTCTTTTCCATCGCTTTTTCCTCCTGAAACTTTGCAAAGTTAAATTGATATTTATTCTATCAATTCATAATTATAATATATAAGTGAAAATAAATTCCACCATACCGGTTAATGGTATGGTGGAACAATAATAGTTTTTAATAAAAGATATCATAAGTTATATCAATTCCCTTAGTAAGATCAATTAATGATTCGTTAGGGAAATTAAGTCTTGTAAGCGGTCTAATACCCTGATAGTAAGTATGACCATTATATTCTAATGGATATGCTGTACAAAGAGAAATTGTATTAATCTTTGCAGCATTGATACCCTGATTAGCTATAAAGAAGTCTCTACAATCATCCGTAGTAATAGACATCTTTAACTCTACATAAGTCTCAATATCAACAGATACATCTGAGATATAAGCATTCTCATCTACAGGTGTTCCATCTGTATACTGGCACTTGAATGTAGGAGCAAGATCAAATGCTTTGAAATAATAAGCAATTCTATTAGCAGAGTCAATAACCTTTCTACCAAAATACTTATCTCTTAAAGCAGAACCAAGATCATTATCAGCTAACTGATATCTAAATGGAACTAAATCCTCTGGAGCTATCCACTTAGAATAATCTACATCATATACCTGAGAATTCTCAGGACCACATCCGGAAGTACCTACACAGAATAAATACACAAGAGAATCTAATTGCTGCTTAGGTGACAACGGAATTATATTCTCAAGATTAAGAGCTGTATTATATGTAGGTAAATTTACTGGTGGTGTAATATCGAAATGCTTAGATGCTGTAAACATAGAGCCATCTAAGATTACTTTATTCCACGTTTCAAAAGATGTTATATCCGTACCATGGATTTTAGCAACCACATGACCATCATGGAAAGTGCCATGATGGGCACAATTATTAAAGCTACTACTGTCCTTTAATCTAGCACCATCTAGTAATCGTAGTAGTCGTAGTACTCGTAAATTAGACATAGATACGTATCCTCCTTATTTATATGAATGATATCATTAATCTTATGTTTTAGCTATTATATCCATACGGAATATCGAACTCTTGCGGATCAAATTCATCACCAGAGTCGTATGCTACTGTAAGATGAAGAGTTCCTCTTCCTTCTGGAATACCATGGATTGTATATCTGAACATGTCAACCATATTCGGATCTTTAGTGCAATATTCACCAGTGAAATCCATAATACACATACCATAATTTCTACCTGGAACCGTAATGTATGTCATATCTAAATACTTAGGAACTTTCTGATCAACACCATTCTGTCTATAAGTATTAAATATAGATCTATAGTTTGGATCTGCAATTATAGTAAGCATATCACCCTTAAGAGTAACAGATTCTACAACCTGTAGTACTCTCTTAGGAATCTTTGATTCTATAATAATACTATCTGCAATATCAGTAGAATCAGATTTATACAGATTATTCAATAACTTAGATTCATCTCTATATGGAAGGTGAAGATTCCAATCATAAGTATGACTATAGAAAGGAATACAATCTCTGATATTCATATTGCTATGATAAGTGATATGAACTAATAATTCTCTCCAATGTTCCTTGTCATCTACGATACACTTAGAGCCAAATCTCTTAGACTTCCAATAAGTGATATCCATAAATATCTGCTCAATAATAGGAATATCTTCTCTCCAGTTTACAGTATTTAATAACTTCATACAATCATTGATAGTGATTCTATCGGTCTTGGTGAATAAGTATTTAAAGAGAATCTTATCTATTACATAAATTCTATTCTCTAATCTATCATCAAATTTATAGATGATACTTGTATGAATTACATCTACTTTATAAGACTTAAAGAAGTTAATAATATCAAAGATATACTGTCTTACATAATCTAAGCTTACTGTAGGAATTCCATTGAATACATACTTAAATTCATCTTTATCAAGATAGCAGTATATATCTTCGACGATATAATTTATAACTCTGCTTATCTCTAACTGTCTTTCTGTATCTTTCTGGATTGCTTCGCAACTCTGAATTACATCATATAATGGAATTGATTTATATAATAAGTATTCCATATAAGTCTTAGGCTTTCTATCTAATTCATCTACATTAAACATATCAAAGTTCAATCTAGTTACATATAAAGCCTGATAAACAGTTCTATATACTTTATACTCATCATAATTATTAGCATTATTCATAAGATGAATAAGCTTTTCATATGTCTTCTTATTAGAGGTATATACATCATGCATATTCTCCCAAGACTGTAATCCCTGAGGTGTAGGATTTTTAAATCCATCTAATCCTAAGTCTTCTAAAGTATATCCTTCTTCCTTAAGATATTCTTCCAACTTAGTCATATCAGTAGTGAAGTTAAATCCTTTTACATCTAAAGATCTAACCGGATCATATATAATATTGTCTCTAGTTCCATTGTATAAATAACTCAATGAGAATAAAGTCAGTAATAAATCAGTAAGTTTAAACTGGGTGTTGGCAGATAATTCAGGCACATCTACCAATAATTTATCAGTATTCACTTTACTATATAAAAGCATATTCATAAAGTATACCATCTGGAATTGCATCTCTGTTAATGAATATACTGTATCAATAGATATATACTTAGATTTATGAATATTAAATTCATGCTCTAATATCTTATGCTTTACATATTCTTTGGTATAGATTCCATTCCACCAGATATCTTCACCAACAGTCTCATCATAATCCACATAAGCAGACGGATCTGAAATATAATCATCAGCAATATCATCTAATGGAACTTTTAAAAACTGAAGTTTGTAATTGGCTTCAAGATCTTCTACTTCTTCTCCAGTTTCTGGATCAGTATAGGTATCTTTTCTATAAGAACCATCTTCATTTACATTAGGAGTCTTTAAGAGATAATACTTAAACAACTCCATATTTTCATATCCAAACAGAGATACAATATCAACCATGCATTTAGCAGATGATTTATACTTAATCAATCTATTCAGATTCTTTACCAATCTTTTCTGGTACTTTAATGGTATTTCTGGATAGAATGTAACACCACAAGCTTCAAAGATAAACTGAATGGTTCTTAGATCAAATAAGTTTCTCTCTATGATATATTCAGGACTAAATACGATCATATCTTCGAATGTCTGCAATACAATCATAATCATTATGAATCTATCATAATATTCTGAGTGGAACTTATATGCTTCTGAGTATACTGTCTGTAAGATATATACTCTATTTATATCAAATCTTTCTCTCCATTTATTAGCAACTTCTGGAGAATCTACAGGTGGCATATAAAGCATAGAGAACGGTAATGCTCGTCTAGCTAAATATGGATCTATAGACTTTTCACCAATATAATTTAAATACTTCGCTTCTGGATATCTTTCTTTAAGATCATCAATAATACCAGCTGATTCTAATAATGCAGCTTCACTAACAGTACATTCGTGTACTGGTTTTGAAATATCATAAGATTCAATAGGTATCTTAAGATAATCATCTTCAGTAAGATATATAGGCTCTTCTCCAATAGGAGGTAGACCTGCTAACTTTCTATAATATTCATTAGTCTCCACATAATTGGATAACCATTTTTCTCTAGCTATCTTCATTATTTCTGGTTTAAGAGCATCTGGGATAACTGCTTGACCAGTAGCATATTGCATGGCTAATTTAGGATTCATATGGGGAACTTTCATAAATACATCATAAGTATATTCATAAAATTCAAATCTATCAGTACCCATTTGAATATCGTGATATATATCAGCATTTCGAATAGACTGTTCAGTTTCAGCTTCATTGGCACTCTTTTCATCTTTAACGACAATACCTTTAAGAATTTGCTTACACTCATAAACAATCTCATCAACAAGAGGAGCATCAGTAAGAACTCTCTGATCAGTTGAACTCATTTTACGCTCTCCTTTCTACATAATTACTTAAATGTGGTGAGAAATAAAAAATCCCTATTAGCCGAAGCTAATAGGGAATAAAGTTTAATCTTCAGTAATATGATACTTATTATCCAAATCATCAAATGTAATTTGCTTATCAACAAATCGATTCATATCTTCAATAGAAGCAACCTTTCGTATAGAATCTACCAGATTAGACAATTCACATATAGTTTCATTAGTAAATCCTTGTTTTGCTAAATTCTTTTCAAAAGTCTTAGGATCTGTATGTAATGCATTTCTAATATTATTATCGTCATATTTCTTGATATCACCAATCTCATATATAATTTTCTTATCATATTTTTCAGCAATATTAATCTTAGATTCAAAACGGCGATCATCAATATTTCCATTTTCTGAAACTACAACTACATAATCACATAATCGTATCTTATCTTCTATTGTAGGATCATCTACATAATGCTCACCAACATCACCTTCATAAATAACAATTTTGCCTTCATGTGTTAATCTATTGCCAACTTTAAGCATCCTGTCGTAATATTCATCTCTTAATGTAAGGATAAATACAATATCCCCATTACATCTGGATTTCTTTTTACTATTCACATCTCTTTCGCAAATAGATAAAGCTATAAATGCAATGCATGCTAATACGAATATAAACAATAATCCAATACCAACCCATTTAAGTATAAGCTTAAATGATTCTCTATATCTATCGATGTATATGATCACTGCGACACATGCGATAAATATTCCGGCAACAACAGTTAAGGATTTGTGAAATGTTCCTTCTTTCATATTCATACCAGCCGATATTATAAATGCTCCTACCATAAGAACACCAAACATCGCGATACTAAATATTATCCAATTGGTACTCTGTAAATAATATACCAAATCTAAAAAAGTATTCATAAATAACCTCCAAATTATGTATTTTAGTTATTAAAATGTGTAAGCATATATAGTTCTTAATTAGCCCCACATCATAGTAACTGGTGAAATGAGGTGAGTTATAATGTCAGAAGTAATGCCAGGAATTCATGTAGAATATGATGATGGATATAATCCAACTATATTTTCTCCAAATGCAGAGTTTGGATTGTCATTTTATCAAACTAGATTCAGTCTAATGGATGTAGATGTCTATAAAAGATTTTTAGATAATGCCATTAGTAGATTTAGACATAGTATTACATATAAAAAATATAAAGGATATTTAATGAATGATCTTGGAATGGATCATTGTCAGTTATTATCAAATATATCTGGAGAAGATGCAGATATTGAGATGCATCACAATTTCCTTACTATATTCGATATTGCTCTTATGATTACAGAGCATACTATAAATACAACGGGGTATATCTCTACATTTGATTTGGTTCAATTGCTTAAGGAAGCACATAAACAGAATATGATTCCTATAGTAATGCTAAGTAAAACAGCTCATCAAATGTATCATAATAATGACGATATGTATATCCCAGCACAGATGTGTTTCGGTTATTGGATAGATCTATTAACCACATACCACAAAGGAATTACTAAGAAAATAGCATATCAGGTTTTAAACTATATTGATCATAGTATTAACAATACGGCTATTGACGCTAAGACAATGGTTAGTATGCTGGAATTGAAAGATAATCTTGAGTCTTGGGCTAACTATAATGAATATGGAGATACAAGACGAATAGGGGTTATTTCATTACCAGAGAATAATGATGCTGAATGGGAGGATGCTGAATAATGGCGCAGATATGTGCATGGGCTATATACTTTGTATTATGTACAGCTCTAATGATAGGTGTGAGTATGAATATAATAAATGCTGCAAAGGAAGATGAGGAGGATACTGATGAATAATTTAGTTATAATATTAATTGCAATTGCTGTTTGCTTAGCGTATTCAAGTTTAATGGTATGCATTGTTTGGAAATTTAAATTATCAGAAGATAAGATGATTAATGATTATAAGATGCAACTTGCAAATGTACCTTTACATTTTGAAGATGATATGAAGTTATTGAATCAGATTATAGATGATGAGTTTTCTCAATATCAGATTATGAATCTGGCTCATAGAGATAATCTATACATAAATCAGGAATTAGAATCTCAGATAATAACAGATCTTCTTAGAAATGTACTTGGTCAGATATCAGATGATTTGAGAATGAGATTAGAATTATATTATAATAGTGATAGACTTGATGATATTATCTTTAATAGAATCAAGATGATCGTTATCAATTATACTATAGAAATAAATGGAAATTACAAAAAATAAAAAGATTCCCAGTAGCATTAAGCTACTGGGATTATTTTCTTCTCGATAAAAATAACTGAGATACATAACCATATAAGGTTCTTATGATTTGAAGATTATAAGATATATCCAATGAGTTTTTGTTTGGTTGGGTATTTTCTAATGCCATCATTAGAAATGTATTACCCATTGTATTAACTGCATATTTGGATTCTGAATTCAATTCTCGATAAAAACTTATATCAAGAAATCTATTTATATATTCAATATAGAATGATTGTATATCAGCCAATGCATCTTCTAGATCTCCAGTTTCAACTAGAGAGATAATCTCAGCTATCCAGCCTATGAAGTTACGATGAAGTTCTATTTTATCCCCTAAGCCTTTTACATCTATCACCAGACGCCCAGATACGATATCTGAGAGGAAATAAAATTCAAGATTTAGTAATTTATAATAAGATGTGTAGTGATTCTTCTCAACAAATTCTACGGTATTATACTGATTACTGAATCTTGTAGTTGATAGCTTTCCTAATATAAATATAGCATCATTCTTTATAGATACAATACGATCATCAGAAATATTATTAGCATCAAACAATGCACGTCTATAATTCATAATCCCATTGCTGAGGGTTTCATATAGAGTCTTATCAGATCTAATCATATATCCGATTTCAACTTGTCGTTCCATACGAGACATATTATTCAATTTATTATAATAATCTTGATCGATTACATTTAATGCTCGTAATACATTTATATTAGCTTTCCTTATATCATACTCATATATATCTGAAGCAATAATATAAGGTATATTTATCAAGTAATTTCTATTCTTCCATAAAGTTTCTACTACCATAATTCACCTCATAAAAAATTAAGATAGCCACTTTAGAAGTGGCTATCATCAATCTTTTCATTTTTAAACGTATCTGGATTAGTCTGCAATATAATATTATTATACCGTTGTATATCTTGGTCAAGATAAAATACACCGTTGATATTGAATGATGAAGTATCAAATTCATTGAAATCTTCATACTCATTTATCAATTGGTAATTGTATCCATAGCGTTGTTGAATTACTTTACCTACAGTTTCAGTGTAAGGATCGAAGAAATCTTCTTCTCGATATACCATTAAAGCTACATCTTTACCCTGATATAGCGGAATCATTACTCTCATCAATTCACAAAAATACATATCATTATTCATGACAATATTATAGAACTGATTATCCACATCTCTGCTGGTATAATCTAATCCAGCTATTCTCATCAAATTCAATTGCGGTATAGAAGGATTCACATAATTAGATGAAAGATTATATACCACAAACTGAAATGAATTTGAAACTATAGGAATTATGGCCTTTGGAGGTCCTATCACTAACATAATAATCCTCCTACTATCATTGGCTTGAATAATATCTTCTGCTCTTTAAGCATATCCTGCTTATAAGCTTCAATAAAATTCAATATAGGTTTTTTATCATCTACAGATACAAGATCTGCTGGAATTTGAAGATCATACATTACTTTCATCAAATCTTTTTCATCCATAGATTCTGTACTTAAGATAAAGTCCTGCACTGGAATGAAGCTATAAGAATATAAAATACTAGCAATCTTATCTGAATAAGCTGCATTGAATGTAGTATTTGTATTCCCAGCCATCAATCCATAATTATTATAAATATAATTTATCAAGAACTGTGGGTATTTAAACTCCCATGATTCTGGCGGGAAGAACAATACTAAATTCTTCTTCTGATATAATGCAAGTAATATTGTCGCAAACATTACCTGGGCTTCTGGTCTATTGAGATAATCCAAATACTTAAGTGCAAATTCATTCGGATCCCCATTAAGATCAGCTTCCATTACATTATAATCAGGAACCCAGGCTGGTGCTGTAACCAACCTGAATTGTCTTATAATATCCTGATATCCTTCAGGATCAGATATAAATAATATCTTTGTATTTGGATCTACAGATGCCATCTGAACCTGATTAATATCATTCGTATATAATAGAGCCCCTAATTGCATAATAGCCTCCTATTAATATTCATCAATATTATTAGAATCCTCAGCCGGAGTTGTATCTCTATCATCAACAATCTCAACAACATCAGATCCTTTCATCGCTGGCTGATCTTCCTCCTCATAATCAAGTCCTTTCTTCAGCTGTTCTTCATATTCTGGATCTATCACATCTGCTGCATCTTCAGTTGCATCTTCCCATCTGCTTTCAAGTTCACCAGATCCAAGATTTACTTCTATTGATTCTTTAACTTCTTCATTCACAGGTTCTTCCTCCTGATTTCTTTCTGTATTTACATCAGAGATAAATTTCTCCGTATTCTTAGCTCTGAGTCTCTGTCTTCCTCCTACTCCAACAACTGCAACATGCATATCTGGATCTCTAGGAATCTGATTATCATCAACTTCAGGCTCAACTGGCTCCTCTTTAACACGAGTAACCATTACATTCATCTCAGGCTTTCTGTTTCTTTCTCTCTTAGCTAATCCATAGCCCTGAGGTTTTCCTGACTTTGTCTTTTCATAAACTGCAGTCTCCTTTGTTGTATCCACACTACTAACTACAGTGTCACCTCTCATAACCATTACATTCATTTTAATATCTCCTTTCGTTTCCACCAAAATAGAAGGTTGTGATTTATCTTGCCTTTCCTTTAAGTCGGAAGCAAAATAATTTTTACCACATTTGGTGCAGAATAAATGATTGAATCCATCATCATAATCAATATCTCCACCACAATAACCAGTCTCTGAATATGGATCTGGTTTATTGCAAATTAACTTAGCACCATCCAATTTATACACATATGGATAGTCTAATAATACTGGGAAAGCTCCTTGCCTTACACCCCAGTTCATAAAATATTTACTGCCAAAATCATCTAAGACAAATCGTCCCAAGAAATGATTTATGATAATATCATAGATATCTGATGCAATAGACAAAAACTGTTGTCTATTACTTATCGGGGATACCCTTTCAAACATCCCTACTGTTCCGCACGGACTAACTTCAAAACACTTAGACACAAATGGTGCTAATACATTTTGATTATTCATCTCCTGAATATTATCAGTCAATGCTACTTTACAATGTGCAACCTTTATTACAAATGACTGGTCTTCTAGATACTTATATACAATTCTATTTGTACCAGCAGCTAGCTTTTTAAATCCCCTCCTTTGCATTATTTGATCTATCATTGCAAATTTCTCTTTGGGTTTTGCTGCATATTTTTTAGATCGTGCAATCTTATTAAGCTGATAAATATCTTCGATAGTTAAAAGCTGCAATATCTTGCAAGGTGGTAATATCTGTTCAAATACAACAACCCTCTTATCTAATACTTTTGAATACAATAACTTTTCTATCTCATTATCAAACATTTGGCCGTGGTATTGCATCCCTTGCAAAGTTTTGTGAAGATAGATCAGATAAATTATAAGATGTATTAGATAATATTGTATTCATGAATTTCTCTCTCTTCTTAGCATACTCATCGTTTGCTATATGAGGAGGGAGAGTGATCTCCATATCGTCGATATTCAATCCTCGACTCATATTATTAACAGTCAACTTACCACCAGCTGTGCCTGTTAATGGGTCATAATTAGGATTGGATTTATGAAGCTGATCTCTAAAATATGCTTGACTATATAAACTAGTCATATCCTTAGCTCTTTCTATAGCTTCATCTTTGAGCATTTCCATCCAACAATCATTGCCAACCCCTTCATTAAAGAATTGGTACATTGTAGTTCCTTCTGGAATAAGTGAAGATCTTTCATCATAAACTTTATTCCATTTAGCGATATATTCTGCTCTTTGAATATTCACATATCCTGGATCTGCAGATGTTGGAAATTGAGATATATAACTCAATGCCTGATATTCTCTATCAGCTGCTGCTGTTGCATACTGAGTTGCATAGAACTGCTGTTGAGCTTCTACATTCTGCTGATAGACCTGTTCACCATCATTATATCCAAGATTCTTTCTAACAAGTATGGTCAGTCTTTTCCATATTTCCTGCTGTTGCTCATACTGTTTCTGATAGTTTAATTCCTCCTCTTTTCTCTGGTTATATAACTGCCATGCATTTGCATAATAGTTATTAGAACCATACTGATTTGGATTTGTAGGATTTCCAAACTTATCCTGAGTTGGCTGAAATCCTAATTGGTAATAAAACTGATTCGAAAGTGGAAGATTCGAATCAAATATTGGTCCAGATTGATTTGAACCATATCCATTATAACCCATCATTGTTGCATATGGGTTATATGATGTAACGTATCCACCTGGAGGATTCATAAACCCTGTTGGTGGTTGACATGGATCTGGTTGTTGAACTCCATTTGTATATCGTCCAACACCATCACCATTATAAGAAAAAGTATTAGGCATGGGACTATTATATCCCATGCCTCCTACTATTGGTGAACTCATATTCAATCCTGTATTCGGATCAAATTGAGAATTGGTTCTGAATTCCATAAAGGTTGTCCTTTCTCGTTTATTCACGATAATAATATATCACCAACGAGATTATTCATCATAGTCCTCACACTTATCGCAAGGTCCTGTAATATATAAAGATAAATTAGATGGATCTATATCGATATTAAATCCAGTAATATCATCAAATATCTGCAGGTAACAATCTTTGATTGTATTTCTAAATCCAATAAATGGACCTGTTAAAGACTCAGCAAGCTGCTGTAACTTTTCTGGGCCAAATGGTATTGTGAGGTAGCGATACAATACATTATATACAATATTTGTAGCAACAGCAGTAAGATTAGTAGCTGCAACGCTTGCAACTGCTACTTTCTGAGATTCCTTAAGCATATTCTGATCAAGTGTACCATCCGTATTCTTGTTTGGTAATAAAAGAAGAGTATCATATACTGGCTGCTTCTTAGTAGTATCTGATACAAATGTATCACCAAAAGTTGTAGTTATATCATAAAAATTAGCAACCAACTCATCAGCAATATTAGTCATAAGATAATGACTCTTTTTGAATCTTTCCGCAACTTCTTTATCCACAGATATTGTATATAATATTTCTCTAGCAAGAATATTCAATGCATTATTAATGAAATAATTAAGCCTAGCATGGATGGCCATTCTTGCAGACTTGCTTGTCAGGGTTCTAATATCATTAGATATTCTTTGTTCCTTCCAAGTTGAACCTTGCGGAGCAAGAACATTCATTGCATCTGCCCATGATGCAGCATGCGCTAACATTCCCTGTGTGATATCAGTAGTTGGCATATAATTCTCTTCACTCTCATATGCACGCATTTCAAGTCTTGTGGATACATCTTCCTGATCCTTAGGAAATACAAAGAATGGCTTTGCCAATATTGGATTGCTCGCATCAAAATCTCCACCATCAGTAATAGTATTCATAGCTTGCATATACTGCAACATCTTCTCTTCATCATTGTTATTCTTTTCAACTGGTCTCATCTTTCTCATAGTTATAGTCCTCCTTAATATTATACTGCAACTGGTATCTTATGATCAAATTCAGAATACTTATATCCAGCCAATCTAAATTGATTTTCTAACAATCCATAGAACTTTTCCATTGGAGTTGCATCTTTTCTTTCTTCAGCATATGCATCCATTATAAATATTGGAGCGTCGTATGTCTTATTTTTGCATAATTCTTTCACCAATGGAATGTGCCTATCGTAGATATGAGCATCTGCGATTACATGTGTAAGGGTACCTGGCAATAAATCTGTAGCATAGCAGAATGCACGTAGTAGCATAGCATACTGGAATACATTCCAATTATTAGCTACCAGCATATCCTGAGATCTCTGATTAAGTAAAAGATTTAATCTTTCTCTTCCATCACGATCTTTAGTTACTCCCCAAGTACAAGAATAACAACACGGATCTAATCCCATCAGATTAGTCTGATCAACAGAATAAAGATCTGTTATTATTCGTCTAGAGTATCTATTATAAGTGAGCTCATGTAATACATAATCTGTCTGATCTAAGAAACTAGTAACCACCTTCTTAGATCCATCTGGCAATACAATTTCATGAGTTGCTCGTCTTAACTTACTTGCTACTTGGAATCCATAAGCCGCACCAATAGAACCATTTTCATCAGCCCAACTATCCCAAATATGAGATTTAAGATCTTTAATATTATTGGATTTCTTTTGCCAAATCCAAAATACTTCATTGATAGCACTTTTATATGCTAATTTTCTCATTGTTCCAACAGGTAACTGTTCCGGTTTAGATAAATCATATCGATTAACTAAGCCAAATAATTTTATACATTTAGCCTGTTCACCAGTGTCTTCCCATATAGCTCGAGATGTATATTCCGTGCCCATTTCGAGTATATCAAGAATATTATATTTAAACTGATCGTCAAAATAACTCATATGTGCCTCCTAAACTTTATTATTGATAAGTCCCTCTCAAATTAATCTTTAAAAATAGTCTTAATCGGAAGGGAATCATAGATAATATTTAGAATAGCACTCCTATTATTATCTATTACACTAAGTGGAATCTGCTCATGTAATGCTACACATATAGATTCACATAATACATCAGATGCAGTATATGCATATGAAGCGTCTCCAGTTCCACATTCAAACCAAGCCATATATACAGCTTCATAAATATGATTTAATGCTAACGAATTCAAGCTTGGGATTAATGAACGAACTGCACTAGTATCTTCAAATAAATTACAAACTTTAGATATCACCATATTTTTGAAGTGCTCAGCTAAAATTATATGGTGCATTGGATGCAATTTGGAATCACCATTTGTTGGATCAAAGAATGATTCATTCTTTTTATATAGATCATTATTACTAGCACTACGCTGGGTAATAACTTTCATTTCTGGTACTTTCATATTAGCCTCCCAGAATTAGACGTCTATATTTATCAACGTCAAATTCTTTTACTATAGTTTTATAGTCGAATGTCATTGGCACATGTCCATAACATTCTAATTCAAAAGATGCATCTAATTGATGTTTATCTTTCAATGGCCTTCTAGTAAGATGATCTACATCAGAATTACCTCTGATAAGATATCTAACCAGATTATCATCAATCATATCATTTATACGATTTTCTCTTCTAAAAGAATTTCTAAATTGAATTAATTC
>ERZ1026858.15-NODE-15-length-91080-cov-43.847449_pt1 | contig 91080 bp, 73 predicted proteins | sample MGYA00380159_ERZ1026858 | MGnify/ENA primary metagenome ERZ1026858 (study PRJEB33269, sample SAMEA4719795) | human gut metagenome | biome: human-associated habitat; feature: organic feature; material: feces | place: Cameroon | collected 2013-10 ...
GAATCAATTTTTATTTTGTAACAAGTTTTTACTCTTTGTACGATATTTGCATGGCGGACGACACCTGCCGTCCGAATTAGGAGTTTTAAATTATAAGTTTTGAATTGATAGGACAAACATGTCTTCATGTCTTCTTGTCTAAAAATCCTGTTTTCATGTCTTCTTGTCTAAAAACCATGTCTCCATGTCTAAAAACCAAAGTTTTAGATTAAAAGGGTGTCACAATTCAATAAAATTGCCTAATTTTGCATTTTAAACAAAGCAAAATATCCATATTATAATGTCAAGAAAAAAGAAACCCCTACCTATACTTGAGAACGTGACCATTGAAGCGGTGGCTGCTGAAGGCAAATCTTTGGCGCATGTAAACGACATGGTGGTCTTCGTTCCTTTCACTGTGCCGGGCGACGTAGTGGACCTGCAAGTGCGCAAGAAGAAGCACAGCTACTGCGAGGCGGAGGTTATACGATTCATCAAGAAGAGTGAAGTACGCGAAGAACCGATGTGCCAGCATTTCGGTGTCTGCGGAGGATGCAAGTGGCAGAATCTGCCCTACGAGGAGCAGCTCAAAGCCAAGCAGAAGCAGGTGCACGACCAGCTGACACGCATCGGCAAGATAGAACTGCCGGAGTTTCGCCCCATCATGGGATCTGTGCATACTAAGGAATACCGCAACAAGCTGGAGTTCGGCTGCTGCAACAAGCGCTGGCTGACACGCGAGCAGATAGCAGAGGGCACGACGTTCGACAATATGAACGGCATCGGATTTCACATTACCGGAGCCTTCGACAAGATCCTGCCCATTGAGAAGTGCTGGCTGATGGACGACCTGCACAACAAGATTCGCAACGCCATACGCGACTATGCCTTCTCCACAGGCATGACCTTCTTCGACCTCAGACAGCAGCACGGTCTGCTGCGCGACATAATGATTCGTAACTCCAACACCGGAGAGTGGATGGTTCTCATCCAGTTCCATTATGACGAGGAGGGCGACGAGGAGCGTGCACACGGCCTGTTGCAGCACATAGCTGACAAGTTCCCTGAGATAACATCCCTTATGTATGTGGACAACCAGAAGTGTAACGACACATTCGGCGACCTCGACCTGTCTCTGTTCAAGGGCAACGACCACATTTACGAGACAATGGAGAACCTCCGCTTCAAGGTCGGTCCGAAGAGCTTCTATCAGACCAACACTGAGCAGGCTTACCACCTCTACTCTGTGGCTCGTGAATTTGCAGGACTGACAGGCAACGAGCTGGTGTACGACCTATACACAGGAACCGGAACCATAGCCAACTTCGTGGCACGTCAGGCTCGTCAGGTGGTAGGCATCGAGTATGTGCCGGAAGCCATCGAGGACGCAAAGGTGAACTCGCAGGTGAACAACATCCAGAACACCAAGTTCTACGCCGGCGACATGAAGGACATTCTCAACGATGAGTTTATCAAAGAACACGGCAGACCTGACGTCATCATCACCGACCCACCACGCGCCGGAATGCACTCCGACGTTATTGACACCATACTGCGTGCCCACCCGAAGCGCATCGTATACGTAAGCTGCAACCCTGCCACTCAAGCAAGAGACCTCCAGGCTCTCGATACAGACTACAAGGTGGCAGCCGTACAGCCGGTGGACATGTTCCCTCATACGCCACACGTAGAGAATGTGGTGTTGCTTGAGGAAAGAGCATAATGACAAACCAATAATTAAAATACTCTAATAATGAAAAAAATTGCATCTCTCGCACTTGCTGCCCTCGCTCTTACAAGTGCGTCGGCACAGGAAAACACACCCAAGCTGTCTGTCCTTAGCGACATAAAGTTCAGCGGTTACGTGATGTCGCAGTATCAATACACCGGCCAGGACTCAAAGGAAAGCAATTCATTCAATATACGTATGGTGCGTATGGCACTTGAAGGCAGACTGATGAAAGACTTCTACTGGAAGGTGCAGCTCCAGGCGAACGGCAACACCTCAGACCTCGGATCGTCGCCGCGCATGGTGGATGCCTTCGCAGAATGGCAGAAGTATGAGGCTTTCAAGATAAAGGCGGGACAGTTTAAGCGCCCGTTCACCTTCGAGAACCCCATGCACCCCATCACACAAGGCTTTATGGGCTACTCGCAGAACGTCAGCAAGCTGGCAGGATTCAGCGACCGCACAGGCGAGCATGCCAGCAACGGACGCGATATAGGCGTGCAGATTCAGGGCGACCTTATCAAAAACGCAGCCGGACGCAACCTCCTGCATTATCAGGTGGGCGTGTTCAACGGACAGGGCACCAACCACAAGGACGTTGACCAGCGCAAGGATGTCATCGGTGGCATCTGGGTGTCACCCGTTAAGGGACTGCGCATCGGTGCGTTCGGATGGACTGGTTCGTCAGCCCGCAAGGGAACATGGGACGTGACCGACGCCAACCACAACGTGGTGAAGAACGAGGACGGCAGCGTGAAGACACAGAAAGGCGTGCGATCGCTCTCGAAGAACCGCTATGCCTTCAGTGCGGAGTATGCAGCCAACGACTGGACGGTACGCTCTGAATATATACACAGCCAGGGTTATGGCTTCACGAAGAGCCTTACAAGCGGCAAGGAGACAGACTGTAACGTCAACTACGCAGCTGGCGATCAGGCAGACGGTTTCTATGCTCTTATGATAGCCCCGGTCATCAGCAATAAGCTGTATGCCAAGGCTCGCTACGATCTCTATCGTCCACGCGCTGAATGGGGTACGTCAAGAACACAGTACGAGATTGGCGCCAACTACTGGATTGGCAAGTCTATAATGATAGGTGCAGAATATGCACGCATCAACGACCGCAGCCTCGCCAAGCCCGACTATAACATGATAGACGTAGAGTTCGACGTGAAGTTCTAAGAAGGACAGCATAGCGCCGGACCGGCAACAAAATCCTTAAACGATTTTTACTAAAACAAAACAATAAGAATGATTAACAACAAGTATTTGCTTTCAGCCTTGTTTGCTGTTGCCTGCGGAACCTCCACTATGGCACAGGAAGAGGCTTTCGACCTGACATCGCAACGCGGTGAGAAACAGGACGTGAACGTGGTGCCGGGAAAGAAGCTCGACCACCAGGGCATCGTCGTAAACCCAACACCACACAACTTAGACATCGACCGCCAGAACTGGATCTCTTTTGAAAACGGACTGAACATTCAGGACAAGCAGAAGCGCTTCGCTGACGACCTGGCTTTCCTGAAGCAGTACAAGGGCTTTCGCCTTACTATCGACTTCGGCGAGAAGCAGGCAAAGAAAGCTGGCTTGAAGAAATTGGTGTCAGGAGCTTATCTCCTCACCGTCAATGGCAAGGGCATAAACATCGTGGGCTATGACGAGCGTGGTGCCTTCTATGCCATCCAGACCATGAAGCAGATTCTGGCTTCTCCGGCTGCGGAGGGCAAGATGCACCTGCCTTACCTCACCTGCAACGACTATCCCGACCTGCCCCTGCGTGGCGTAGTGGAGGGATTCTACGGTACACCATGGTCGCATCAGGTGCGCCTGTCGCTCATCGACTATTATGGACGCAACAAGCTGAACGAATACGTGTACGGACCGAAGGACGATCCTTACCACAGCTCGCCCAACTGGCGCAAGCCCTACCCTGCCGACCAGGCACGTAACATCCACGAACTGGTGGAGGCATGCCGCCGCAACCGTGTTGACTTCGTATGGGCCATCCATCCGGGCAAGGACATTAAGTGGAACGAGGAGGACTATCAGAACCTCGTAAACAAGTTCAACAATATGTACGACCTCGGCGTACGTTCTTTCGCCATCCACTTTGACGACATCGAGGGAGAAGGAACCGACTCGAACAAGCAGGTGGACCTTCTGAATCGTCTTAACAAGGAGTTTGTGCAGGCTAAGGGTGACGTATCGCCGCTCGTGGTTTGCCCCACAGACTACTCACAGCTCTGGGCCAACCCGAAGGAGGACGGACAGCTCGCCATCTACGGCAAGCGTCTCGACCCGTCCATCAATGTGTTCTGGACAGGTGCTGTGGTATGTTCTGACCTTACCAAGGAAACTCTCGACTTCGTTGACTCACGCATCAAGCGCCCCGCATATTACTGGTGGAACTTCCCCGTTACTGACTATGCTCGTCACATCATCATGCAGGGTCCTGCCTACGGACTGGAGAACGACATCACGGACAAGATGACATGCGGTGTGCTCTCCAACCCGATGGAGCACGGAGAGGCATCGAAGCTGGCTCTCTACGGCGTAGCAGACTATAACTGGAACGTGGCAGCATACAACGCCATCGACAACTGGGAGCGCGGTCTTGTTGACCTCACACCTGAGGCACACGACGCTTACCGCACCTTCGCCATCCACTCATGCGACACCGAGACTGGCTATCGCCGCGACGAGTCGTGGGAGACAAAGACATTCCGCCTCGCCGACTTCTCACAGAAGGCTTATGACGACCTTTACGCTGAGTTCGACAGAGTGGAGAAGTCGAAGTCAACAATGGAGCGCGACTGTAAGAACCAGTTGCTTCTCAACGAGTTGAAGCCTTGGTTGGTAGAGTTTGAGAAGCTCGGCAAGCGTGGCAAGCAGACTCTCGAGCTGATGCAGACATACCGTGGCGGCGACAACGCCAAGTTCTGGAACGGATACATCCGCAACCGCATGACCCAGGACGACCGTGCCGCTTACGAGAAGCACAAGTCGGGCACCATGGCTCTGCAGCCGTTCTATGAGAACGCCATGGACGACATGTCTGCAGCATTCTTCAAGAATCTCACAGGTGAGGTGCCGGCATTCTACAAAGGTGTAGGCTCATACCCCACTCTCGCTACAACACAGAACAAGCTGATGTTCGATAACGACTCCACCACTTTCTACCATAATGGAAGAAGCCAGGAGACGGGTGACTGGGTTGGTGCCGACCTTGGAGCTGTGCGTAAGGTTAGAGAGGTGAAGATTCTGCAGGGACGCAACTCCGTGGACGACGTAGATTACTTTGACAACACCATCCTCGAAGCTTCTGCCGACGGCAAGACATGGAAGGCATTGACAGGAGAACTGGCGAAGACATACATCATCCACTGGAAGGGTGAGCCTGTGGACGCCCGCTATGTGCGCATCCGTAAGTTGCAGTCTGACAAGAAGAGCTGGATAGCCGTTCGTGAGTTTATGGTCAACCCCACAACTCCCGAGAGCCTTCCCTTCACAGTCAGCGCCACAAACACAGAGGCTGCCATGTTCGGTTTCGACAAGAACCCGTGCACATCGTTCAAGAGCGAGGGCAAGCTGACGTTCGGCGTTGAGGCAGGCAAAACTTCTTACACAATGTTGCTCGACGTTAAGCCTAACAGCGGCGTGAAGTTCAACCAGTATAACAAGAAGGGCAAGCTGCTTTCTTCAACAGAGATTGACAACTCGTTCTTCACCACAACTCTCACAAAGGGTGCTGTGAAGGCAGAGATAGAAGGAAACGTGGAAGTGTTTGAGATTATCGCTAAGTAAAGCATCTCACACACTTATATAATACAACAAACCGAAGAATCCCCATGGACGGCTGCTGCGTGCAGTCTGAGTCCATGGGGATATTGGTTTCAAATCAAACTGTATGGATAAGGATATCATAAAGAAAATCAACGAGTTGGGCAGCACTGGCGAGCCATTCCTCTTCGTCATCAGCTATGACGGCACGAAGGCGTACGTCCGAAAACTGTCTGACATAAATCCAGAAGATTGCCTCTACGATTTCAACGGCAAGACTAACATCAATGAAAAGACCGCATCTCCGCTTACGTCCAAGATAACATGGGAGGTGGACGCACCACAGTATGAGGAATACGAAAAGAGCTTCGATATAGTGAAGCGTAACATGTTGGCAGGCAATAGTTATCTTGCCAATCTCACTTGCAGAGTGCCCGTGCGCTGCAATCTCTCCCTTCACGAAATATTCCTCCGTTCCAAAGGAAAGTATAAGCTTCTGATGAACGACAGCACAGACAATATAGGAAGCTTCGTATGTTTCTCTCCAGAGAAGTTTCTTCAGATAAGAGACGGAAGAATATTCTCATATCCGATGAAGGGCACCATTAACGCTTCATTGCCGAATGCGGAAAAAGAACTTATGAACGACGAGAAGGAAGCAGCCGAACACGCCACCATCGTTGACCTGATACGCAACGACCTGAGCAGAGTGGCGTCAAACGTTAGAGTGGACAAATACCGTTATGTTGACGTTCTCCACACCAATAAGGGCGACATACTGCAGACAAGTTCGGAGATTAGCGGCAAACTGCCTGACGACTATACACACCACATCGGCGACATCATCGCAGCGCAACTGCCTGCTGGTAGCATTACGGGAGCTCCAAAGAAGAAGACCTGTCAGATTATTGACGAGGCAGAAACCTACAAGCGAGGCTTCTATACCGGCGTGATGGGAATATACGAGAACGGAACGCTCAATTCCGCCGTGATGATACGCTTCGTGGAACTGGAAAAGGACGGTATGGCATTCAAGGCTGGAGGCGGCATAACCTCACAAAGCCAATGCAGAAAGGAGTATGAGGAAGTGTTGCAGAAGGTTTATCTTCCCATTACGGAATAAATGTCCGATTACATAGCAACAATACACATTATATATATTATGTCGCAGCAATTTGTTGAAACCATAAAGATAAAAGACGGAAAGGCCATGAACCTTTCCTGTCATCAGGCAAGGATGGAACGGACCGTCTGTCACTTCTTTAAAGGACAAGCAGTCCCGAACCTCAATGACATACTTTCGCCCACAGCTGATATGCACTTCTATAAAGCGAGAGTGATATACGGCAAAGGAGGCATAGAGGATGTGCAGTACGCTCCTTACACAATGCGCGTTATCGGCTCATTAAAGGTTGTGAAGGACGACATGGTGGATTATTCATTCAAGAGCACCGACCGAACATTCCTCAACCGACTGGTCAGTATGAAAGGTGACAGCGACGAGATAATCATCGTGAAGAACGGTTTGGTGACCGACACCTCCTTCACCAACATCGCCGTGTACGACGGCGATGTATGGTTAACGCCCAAACAACCTTTGCTTATGGGCACCAAACGTGCACAGTTGCTTGGGGAAGGTAAGCTGCGAGAGGCAGACATCACTTTGGAGCAACTCATGAAAGCCGAGAAAGTGAGTCTGATAAATGCAATGATTGAGTTGGGTGAGCGAGAGATTGCCATAAAAAACATCTGCTTATAAGTTCAATCTCAGCAACATCCGTTTATGAAATTCCTGATGATGGTCCTTCCCTCCGGGGTAAGGATCGATTCGGGATGAAACTGTATGCCGTGGACATCATAACGGCGATGCTTCAGTGCCATTATCTGACCCTCATCGCTAACAGCTGTCACCTCCAGCTCGGCAGGAAAGCCCTCTTTACCTACCACCCACGAATGGTAACGCCCCACCTTTATGCTGTCTGACAGATTGTCAAAGATATAGTCAGAAGCTACGATGCGGACGCTCGACTGTATGCCATGGAATACGGCGTTCAGATTATAAATATTTCCTCCAAACACTTCGCCGATGGCTTGTTCGCCCAAGCAAACACCAAGAATTGGCTTCGTCGGTGCATATCGTCGGATGACAGCTTTGAGAAGCCCTGCTTCATCAGGAACACCGGGACCAGGAGACAGCACTATCTTGTCGAAACGCTCCACGTCGTCAATATCGAACTGGTCGTTTCGCCAAACAGTAACTTCCACATCTTCCCCGCCCTCCTCTTCGAGATATTGAGAAAGGTTGTATGTGAATGAGTCGTAATTGTCAATAAGTAGTATGTTCATGATATTTATTTTATGCAAAGTTATTACTTTGTTTCTGAACAATCAAGACAATACATTAAAATATCATAAAAATATTTGTCCTTATTCATATTTACTTGTATCTTTGCATTATCAGCATTATATTTGCAATATATTAGCAGAACCATTCTAATGAATCAGAAGCTATGGGATACAACATAACAATAACAGCAATAGCGGTACTTATAACTATCGCAATTATCTATTTTTCACTACAACACAAGAACAAGCTAAAGACAGCCAACATAACCAATAGTACGAACAAGACCGACACATCAGACGCTGACAACTCGTCAGCAGCCTATGCAGGAATGAAGCCTCGTGAGCTATGCAAAGCCATCTTACACGACCTTAACTGCAAGACAGAAGAGGATGAGGAGGAAGGCAGCGACCGCTTGGCATTCAAGTTTCAGGGCGAGACTTTCTGCATAATCGTTTCGGACGATTGCCTGCTTGCCACCATCTACGACTTCTCGTGGGGCAGCGTAGAACTGGACGACATTGACGAGGTGTCACGAGTGAGAAAGATAATAAACGAGATCAACTTCCAATACGGCGGTCATACTCTGTTCTACACTATGGACACGGACAACAACCGTATGGTGGTGCATACGAAGCGACAGATATTGCTGACACCAGAGATTCCAAATCTCGACAACTACATGACGGCTATGCTTAGCGGATTCTTCGAGGTGCAGCGTGCTATGGCGCATGAGCTGGACAAGGAGAGAATGAAAAAGAAAGCCTAAACAAAGATAAACATTCACATCAAATACACTTTTCGACATGGAACAGGATTTGACTTTTTTCGACACTAACGGACTGACATCTACGTCCGCCAATCACATTGCTAACCTCGCCAAGGAGTATGTGCAGGCACAGACACAAGAGTTGGAGAACGTGGAGTTCTTCAATAGCTACCTCACCATCATCGGTTCCGACAAGGAGCAACGCGTGCAGCACGGATGGGACAAAGAGCAGATGCAGGGTATAGCAGACAGACTGCGCAGCATCTCACTCGCCAACTCGCTCATAGCATGGCTGCGTGAGGCCATAAAGCTTCGCTCAAAGATGCTATCCGACCTCCATGATATGGAAATGGAAGACTACTGCAAGGAGAAGAAAATAGATATGCCGGAACAGCCTTCTATGGAAACGCTGATGACACGCGAGGAGCAGATAGCCACGCTTTCCGTGAAAGACCGTGCACGCATTCTCTCTTTGGAAGCCAAGGCAGCTGCTTTCGGCAAGTTCATACATCCTGACGGTCACCTCTCTGAGGCACGTAAGGAATATATGAAGATAATGTGTCAGGAGGCTGAGATAGACGGTAGCGGACGCGATACCTTGCTTTATCGCCACGAACCAAGCGTGGAACTGAAGGAACTGGAAGGATGTTTCTTCGCTCTGCAAGGCGAATATCGCAAGGCTCAGGCAGAGCTTAACGGATATAACCACTCCATTGACGAGGCTCTGCGTGAAGACGAGGAGCGTAAGCGTGGTGAGTATAACATAAAGAACGCCGACTATCTCGTGGAAATGGCGAAGCTTGAGAAAGACTTCACCGTATATAAAGATACGGAACAGAAGCGCATTTCACGCCTCAAGATTGTCATCCCCAACGACTTGCGCGAGATTTACGAGACTGTGGCTGGTCTTGGAAAGGAAGAATAAGGATTATAGCCAGTCCTTAACAAACATACGGCGGCGGGTAACCGAAGACTGAACGCTTGTCGGGAAACTTCGGCGTATGCACCATACACGGTGTCTTCTTAAATTTAAAAATTAAAATAAGGAATTCAGAAAACAGAGAATTTAATCAAAAAATTTCGCACGCGGCACCGCATATATAAAAGATAGCTATGAAGCCTTGACGGGCTGAGCATGATTTTGATTTTGAAAAGGTGTGCGTGCGGTTCTCGATCTTGATATGGTCCTTGTTTTCGTGACACCGTAAAACGTGCAGCCCGCCGTTTTTTAGTTGAGAGTTGAGAGTTTAGGGTTGAGAGTTATGATTACCTTTAATAACTATTGTGTTAACAATGTTATCTATATAACATATCATAACTCTCAACATTCAACTCTCAATTATTTTACTCTCAATTATTTTACATTAAATCCTGTTATTTCCACATACGTGGGCAAGGAACGGGTGTCTGCCGGACTCCATTCCACTCTTACTGTGCGCTTTTCGCCCGGCATGAGATGGAAATAATTGTCCTCGTACGACACGGGCAGCACTTGCTCGCCGTCTTCCGCCTTAAGATTCAGACGTATCATCATTGCAGGAGTGTCGGTTTCGTTGGCGATGGTTACGTCATAACGGTTTCCGTCACGCACCACATCAGTCTTAAGACTCACCTTTGGCAGAGAACGAAGCTGCATAAGATTGCCCTCCTCGTTTCCTATGACATAGAAATTGTCTGAGACACGACGACCCTCAGCATCGTCCAGCGCAAGTCTTATGAAGCGTACGTCAGTCGGCTGTCCACCGGCAAGGCTGTCAACGTGGAGCGAAGGAAGCGTCAGCGTTGTGTCAGCGTCACAGCAGAGCGAAGCCTCAGCAGACGAAACCACACGTCCACGTACATCGAGAATGTCACGACGAGCCTTCATGTTCTTGTGAGCCTCAGCCGTAATGTTCACCACCTCCACGTCACGTGTAAGAGCATTCCACTGAATATGAAGCGGTTCGCAAGCCTTACGACAAGCGAAGAAGGCTGCTGTAGGCTCCATCCAGTAGTCGTAACACTGCCATACCTGCGAAGGCCAGCACGAATGACTCATCCAGATAAGCAATCCCTGACGATACTTTGCGCCCGACTCGAACATGGCACGATAGCCGTCATAATTAATCCATTGCGCCAAGCTGCCAAACTCACGAGCGTCAGCCGGCTTGCCGAACGCATGCTCCATCATGGCATTAAACGTAGCACCACGCTGGGCGCCACGCTGTGTAAAGTCGTGTCGTCCCCACTCTTCCGACTGCGGCCACAAAGCTTCAGGCGAGAACGTACGCGCCAGTCCCTCGTATGTCATCACGTTGGGCATGCCACGCTCGGTATGGAGCTTTCCGGTCTGCTTGGAGAAGTAAGTCTTAGCGGGTTCAGCCCAATAAGGCCCATGACCACTGACTCCCTCATCGGCAGAACTTGGGATGTAGAGCATGCCAGGATTAGCATCGTCCACAAGACTCTTCAGCGACGCATTCAATGCAGCAGGAGGATATCCCTCGTTTCGTCCACAGTAGAGAGCGATGCTGGGATGGCGACGCATACGACGAGTAAAGTCTGACGCATTATGCATAAACAGAGCATTATCGTCAGGGTCGGGTCCGTCGCAAGGATTGGCAAGCCAGAAGTCCTGCCATACCATTATGCCGTTACGGTCGCAAGCATCATAAAATTCCTCGTCACCAATCTGACCAACCCAGTTGCGTATCATATTAAAGTTCATCTGCCTGTGATATCCAACCGTGATGTCATACTCGCGCTTACGATAGAGAAGATTGTGCTCGCTGAAGCCCCAGTTGCCTCCAAGCGGCACGAAGCGCTTACCGTTTATCCACATCTGCAGCTTCTTGTCCGCGCCCTCATACGTCATCTGTCTGATACCTGCACGATAGTCTGTTCTGACCTTTTCGCCGCCATCCGGCACAAACTCATATCCAGCGTCATACATATACGGCTCGCCATAACCGTTCGGCCACCAAAGGCGCATGCGCTGTTCACGCAACTGGGCGTATTCCTCAGGAGCGAACACCACTTCCTTTTCCTCGCCCTGTGCCATATCCACACGTTTCTCAAACGCTATATCGCCAATCCAACCACGCAGTTTTCCAGATACAGCACGCGCCTCATTATTCATAAGAATGACACGCGGAGTGATGGTTGCAGCAGTATCGGGCAAAGCCAATGACGTGGAAACAAGCGGATCCGAAATCGTTACCGATCCCTCAGCAGAAAGAAATACGTCGTTCCATATACCCGTCTCACGACCACGGACTGTAGAAATCCAGTCCCATCCTATACTTGCATGGAACGTAGGGTTGTCTGCACCAAGCATTCCTCCGTTAATATCTGTAGTGGCATACGTCTTCTCCTTTGTTCCTCCGATATTGTCCGGCTTGATTACCTCCACCGCCAAAACATTGGTTCCCTCACGAAGCATCTCAGTTATGTCGGTACGCGAACGCATGAAAGCGCCCTCTATGCGGTTAATGCGCTTGCCGTTGAGGAAGACATTAGCCTTCCAGTTTATTCCGTCGAAGCACAAAAAGACATGCTTACCTTTCATCTTTTCGGGCACGGAGAACGTACGACGATACCAGAAGTTGCTGTTAAAGAATGATTCAGAGGCATTCTCCAGGTTGTCAGCCACATTCGGGTCGGGCAAAGCGCCGATGTTCACATAGCTCATAAGTGCTGTTCCCGGTACCGTTGCCGTAATCCATCCGTCGCCTTCCGTCTTGGAAGAAGAGATATTCTCTCCCTTGTCCGTTGCTTCGGCACGCTTAAGAAGCCAGTTGCCACCATGAAGCGGCAGCCTGTTGCCGTCAATTCCGGCAGCCACATGAGGCACCACCTCATATCCACCACGTCCTATCACGTTCATCTCGCTGAGGACATATCTGCCAGAAGACGTAGGACGTGTCATACCTATACGCACATAACGTCCATTGGCTCCCTTTGTCTTTATCTTGTCCACGGCGTTCTTTCCACCAGGCAGGGCAGCCACAACCGTCCAGTTCTTACCGTCGTCGCTCATCTCCACACGTCCTTCCAATGCTTTCTCTATCCAGTTCAGCTCCACCCGTTCCACGGGTTGCGTACGTCCGAGGTCTACCTCCACCCACTGATTGCCTCCTCCGTCGCTCATCCATGCGCTACCGAAACGGGCAGCTGTGAGGAGTTGCGAGGTAAGCGAGCGTCCCTCAAGGCAGGGCATAAACTCGAACACCGTCCAGTGGGCTGCACCTTTCATCGTCAACTGAAGGCGGAGTCCACTAAAACTAAAGCCACCGTCCACCGGCAACGTCACTACGACATCACGCGTAGGGAGCATCTCGCGCTCCGTCTGCTTGTTAGGATCCGAATGCTCCACATAACGCGATTGCTTGCCGGGCAGCGACTGACCTTCCATGGTTGCCACTGCATGCCACTTTCTCTCCTTGCCAGTTCCGTCCGAAGCCAATACACGAATGGCATACTTGCCGTCCGCCAGCTTAGGGTCGTAAGCCACGTTAAGTCTTACGCGCACACTATCGGCTCGAAACAAAGCACCCGTCCACTCATAATTAAGATATGTGTCGGCACCATAAACTGTATTGCGCGAATACATTCCTCCGTCAATCGCCCACTCACGCTCACGACGCGGCAACAGTCCGTCAGGCGTACTGACGAAAAGCGTCGGCACGGCAGAACGGCTGACAATGCCGTCAGTAACGAGTTGAGGAGTCAGACAGAAGTCGAACGATGATGACGCACGCACAGGACGGCGCAACGCCAGATTCGTAATGACATCCGTCTCACGCAGCATTGGAGCGAAATTCTCAGCCGGATTTCCCGGATAGCGTCCAATGCCACGAGTATTGTCGTCCGCCATTGCGGTCATAGCTACGGACATTCCGATAGCACCGGACAGACACAGTTTCTGCATTATATTCATTGTTTAAGGTATTTATTATTATATAAATAAGTTTTATTATTTACGTTTACTGTTCTTGTTAGGTTTTCTTCTGATTTTGAGTCCAGTTATCAGACTCCATACAGCAGCCATTCCCATCACCAACACGAATACATACGTGGCAATGTTGCCGATAAACAGTCGTCCACTATGGGCCTCCAATGCCACATTCCATAACGACATCGGCAGCCTGTCCATCCACGATGGCTGCTGAAGCAAGGATGTACCCTTATCATATTCCACAACAATGCCGTCATGCCTACCTCCGACCATGATGTCGTCAGTAAATCCCGACACTGCCGTCTTGCCGAACGGCGCACCGGCAGACTTGGGTGCAGGCTGATGCGTGGAATAATCGGTTGACGTAGATGTCTGACGGTCCCATACAAACATACCGCTGAACGAACCGCACAACCACTTGCCGCCCTCCTTCTCTCTCTGCCACACATTCAGCCCCATAACGCTTACGGGCGGTACCTCGGAAATCTGCTGCGGAACCGGATGCTGTATGTCCTTGCCCAGCGAGAAGAATCCTTCTGACGTAGAAACCATCCAGTCTCCCACCGCTTCATCATAGCGCACCATGCGCAGACGGTCGTTCCAAGCATTGCAGCTATGCTGTATGGTACCGGGTACGGCTGGCACACGGCTGAGCGCAAGCGGTATCATCATTGGCGGACGAAGCATCCATCCTGTCACACATATTAATAATGTAAGGACGATGGTCTTTCTTCCTATTATGTCATGCCAAGACAGAAGCGTCTTCAGCGCCCGTCCTTTCAGACGCTTCAGACTCTGCCTTACCGAAATCTTGGCTGTCAGCCAGAACGCCAGACCCGTCACACATATTATAATAAGAATAACGGAGATAACGTCTACGATTATCACGCCTATCGTTCCAAACAACTCGCCACTATGAAGCAACCACACCGTACGAAACAGCGACACCTTGCCGTCATAGCCTGACGGTGCAGGAATCTCCACTCTCCGGAACGTCATGTAAGGAGCCGTAGCCACGTAAGCGTACGACCGGCTAAGCACCACAAGAGTGTCGCCACGTGAAGTAACGTCAGTCAGACGCTCCTCTTCTCCAGTCGGCAACGCCACGTGATGCCAACGATGACGCCCGTCCGTACGGTAAAGGCCATATTGCGACACGGCAAAAAACTCATGCGAGGATTTCTGCCATGCTCCATAACTCACTCCTGCCATGCCACGCATCTGGCGCATATCAGCCCCTTGTGGCAGTCCTTCATTCATACTTACAAACGACGATGCCACGGTATCGGTAAGGAAAACACCCGCCGAACCATACACCGCCACCCTTCCGTCGTCCATTCGACAAGTGCCACGCAGCAGTCCGCTGTTCCATTGCTTAATCTCATATCGCGACGGCAGCATGCCCCTGCTCACGTCTATGCCACTTATGGCATGACGATGATTGAGCAAAATGCCTGATACGCAGAACACAATAAGGAAAAATCCCATGACTATGCCGAACCACTTATGATGTTTGCGAAAAGTAGATCTGAGCATACATTTATTTGATTATTATGTTATCTGTTTTCATCTTATTATGGAGCATCCAACGATGCTTTCAGTTTGCAATACAAAATTAATCAAAAAAAGCGCATTACACACACATTCCGACTTGTTCCATATCAATAAAACGCATAAAAATGCGAAAACTTGCCATTATTGTTTACGCGAACAACAAAAACTTCATACCTTTGCATCGTCAAAAGGTTAATAGATTGTTTAGGTTAGTAGTAATAGATTTAGGTTTTTAGTTATTAGGTTTAAGGTAAATTAGAACGATTGTTTAACAGGTAACAATGAGGGCTCGTGAGAATCTTCATTATTTATGAAAAGTTTTTTAAGTTAAACATACGGTTATGGCACAACTCGTTGAGAGCTGTGCCATAATTGTTTTTTATATATCTATATACTTTTATTCATCCTCTTTTTTGGTGTTTAGAATTATTGTTATTAATTTTGTATTGCTTAAATTAGAAAATACTATAACAAACACATAACACCCTAATAATACCACCAACAAAATCATGTATGAATAAACAATAATCACTTCAAAACTATTATTTATTATGTTCGAAAATCAACCTAAAGGTCTATGGGCGTTAGCCCTTGCCAACACCGGCGAACGCTTCGGTTACTACACGATGTTGGCTGTTTTCCTTCTCTACCTGCAAGCCAACTTCGGCTTCGAGACAGGAACTGCAAGTACAATTTACTCTACCTTCTTGATGATGGTGTATTTCCTCCCCATCATCGGCGGTATCGCAGCTGACAAGTTTGGCTTCGGCAAGATGGTTACCACCGGTATCTTCATCATGTTCATCGGCTACCTTGTCCTCTCGCTTCCTCTTGGCAAAGACACCGTTGCCATTGCCGCTATGGGACTTTCTCTTATCCTTATTGCCTTAGGAACAGGTCTGTTCAAGGGTAATCTTCAGGTTATGGTTGGTCGACTCTATGACGAGCCTCAGTTTGCCAGCAACCGCGATTCAGGTTTCTCACTCTTCTACATGGCTATCAACATCGGTGCAATGTTCGCTCCGACTGCTGCCATTAAGATTATGGACTGGGCTCAGGCCAACTTACACGTATCAGTAGAAGACTCTTATCACTTCGCATTCGCTGTAGCTTGCGCTTCGCTTATCCTAAGTATCGCCATATACTACGCCTTCGGTTTCACCTACAAGCATGTCCTTGCAAGAGAAACAAAGAAGAAGGACGCAGACGACAACAAAGCTGAAATTGACGAGCTTTCTCCAGCAGAGACTAAGGAGCGCATCATCTGTCTGTGCCTTGTATTCGCAGTGGTTATCTTCTTCTGGATGGCATTCCATCAGAACGGTAACACTCTGACATTGTTTGCACGCGACTACACACAGAAGACATCTGAGGGTCTGCAGTCAATGGCATTCGACGTTACCAACCTCGTTGCTTGCATCTTCGTTGTATACGGTAGCTTCAGCCTTGCACAGAGCAAGACTGGCAAAGGCAAGGGCATTGCTTTGGGCGTCATCGTTGCAGCCATCGCATTCCTTTTCTATAAGTATAACAACCTTGACGGTGCCGTTGACATCAAGGCTCCTATCTTCCAGCAGTTCAACCCCTGCTATGTAGTAGCTCTTACTCCGGTCAGCGTAGCATTGTTCTCATGGCTTAACAAGAAGGGCAAGGAGCCGACATCTCCTGAGAAGATCGGTCTTGGAATGCTCGTTGCAGCTCTTGGTTTTGTGTGGATGGCTGTAGGATCTATGGGTCTTGAGCTTCCGTTGACACAGGGCGACGCAGCTACAGAGGGTCCGCGCGTAAGTGCAAACCTCCTTATCTCTACATACCTTATCCTTACATTCGCCGAGCTTCTCCTCTCTCCGATCGGCATCTCGTTCGTATCTAAGGTGGCTCCTCCGAAGTATGCAGGTTTGATGATGGGTCTCTGGTTCGGTGCAACAGCCATCGGCAACCAGCTGGTAATGGTTCCAGGCATCATGTGGGGGCAGAACTTCAACCTCGTGACCATTTGGGGTGTTCTCGCAGGCATCTGCCTTGTATCAGCTCTCTTCATCTTCTCTATCATCAAGAAGCTCAACAAGGTTAGCTAAACCATTCTATTGAAATAAACTGAAAAAATGTGCGCCAAGACCAAACAACGGTCTCGGCGCACTTTTTTTATAGGTCATTAATAGCCAAGTCTTTCTTTCAGAATTTCAATCATTCGCTTTCCTCTATTGTGTATTACACGAGTTGAATCATCTATATACCTGTTGGCTTCTGCAAAGTAGCGCTGCTTATTGACATAGCCTCCTCGCCACCACGTATAGCCTTTGGATTTGACAACAGGAAGAAAGTCGGCATCAACATAGTCATTCAACATATTGCCATTAATGAATTTTTGCCATCCTTCTTCCCCATAAAAAGGTGCAAAGTCTTCATCATTGAGTTTTACAAGTTCCATCAAATCTTCATCAAGATCCGACTTGTAGGTCAACACCTTATACAATGCAGAGAGAAACCTATCCTCATAATCGTGCCATTCATCATGACATCCACGATGTTTGTTAATGCTCCATCCATCAATACGTTTGTCAGGCAATACCATCATATTTCCAATGGTATGGAACGTATGCTGGAAATTCTTTATTTTCTCAGCTAATTCTATTGATGGCTCCCATTTGGGTGTGAACTTATCGTTCCAAGGATAAGAGAAAAAAGTTGCGCTTGAATTAATTGTATCACCACGCAGTTTTCCATCTCCTGAATTTTCCAAAGACAAATTAGCCCACACATCACCAAAGACGACACAATAGACAGCACGCATAAGATTGGTATCATCGGGATCGAATCTTCGATTAGGACATCCTAAAACGGCATTGTTCTTCAATCGCTTCAGATCATAATCAAGCAATAGAAATACATCTCCATCTAATTCTTGAATAATGAAATTGTTAAGTATATCAATGGGATTCATACGCTATCATTATGAATTGTCAACACTATCAATCCACTTTGCAACCTTTATTGCAAGAGCTTTAGCTTCATTGGCATCACATATATTATTTGAAATCCATCCTTCAGTCCCTTTATCACATTTCTCAAGACCATAGGACTGTACCTCAGAAAGACGCTTGAAAGGAATGAGGGATTTATTCTTGCCACTCCAAATCAACACCCGATATCCATTAACCTCATCAAATAGATAGTCTATAGTAAGATCATAATGGGTATGATTACAATAAAGCAGGTTTCCCCATCGCCACGGTGTCTTCCATCCTCCACCAAGTTCGTGCTTAGGATAAGGAGTTCCATTCATGAAAATGCAATAGTCGGCTTGGGCACGCTCTTTCTCCATAAGGATGATAATATTTCCATAGTCATAAAGGTTCTTCCACAAAGAATTCTCTAAGTACTTTTCTTCCTTGACGATAGAATAGTAAGGATTGTTTGTATCATCAAACTGTTTGATTCTATCATCTATAGACAAATCGCTTTCGAGAAACTCCTTCACAAGCGTATCATTCTTTGTAAAGAACGTAAACCATTGAGACCATTCCCATCCCAATGTCTTGTGAGATTTGTTCTCAACGGGAATTGGATAAAGGTTCCATTGACATGTGAGCAAGGCACGTCTGAGCGGATCAATGTTATTGCAACAATTCCCCCACCAAAGAGTTTTAATTCTTTTTGTGTAGAAATTAAGCCTTTCTATGCTATTGTCACACCAGCCAAGTACTGTCTTTATACGCCTGTCAAACAAGACTATATTCTCGGCGCTTATAATGCTCATTTCTGCAAATTCCCTATTCTCAAGATTGTTCCATATAAACGATAGTTTGGACTTCTCTTGATCATTTAGCTTGGAAGAAGCTCTCAAACATAGCACATCCTTATCTGTCATGTCGTCCACCACTTTCATGGCACGCATGACGGGAACGTCAGTCTTTCCATCCTTTGTTTTGCCGTTATTAACATTCTGATATTTTGACACGGAAAAGAAAACGTGGTAGAAACGCTTAATATCGTTGTCTGTCACTGTGGCAAAGCGCATTACATACCTTAATGTAGGGAGAATACTATATAACTGTTCGGTAGTATATCTTCCTTGATTGTTCTTGTTGTTATAGTTCAGATTTGAGTCGTTCCTTTCTGTATAATTCAGTTCATAAATGCGTCTGTATGCATTAAACAGTTCATAAATCTGTTTGAACGAAATGGTCTTATAAGGAAATTTGTCTTTATTCTCAATGCTATTGACATAATCATCTACTGAATCAGCATAGTACAACCTCACACAACGCAGGAATTCTGACATACCTTCGTCTGACGTATGAGTTTTTTCAGCTTTGTCACGATGCTGCCAAAACCATGTTTCCATTTCTTCCCATTTATCTTCTATGCAATCAACAGTGTCACGATATTGTTCGATTAAAACTGGCTTGAGATTCTGGTTGGCAGTCAAAGGCTCACCAGTAGTATTGATTACGACAAAGGTTTCTTCGCCGTTATGACGGTTCTTCATGTCGTAATACAAAAAATCAATATGTGGTAGGCCTTCTTCTATGCCAGAAATAAAATCACCCAGTTCAAGAAGAATCTCCAAAGACGTGTCTCGAAATTTCTCCTCGATTGTCATAATAGCAGATACAATGCTCATAACAGTCGGGTCTGTTCTGTACGAATTAAGATACCAAGGACAAGAAACGATATCGCTAATAGATTTCAGTCCTTTGTCCTTTTCGTCTATCTGTAGGAAATAATGCGAAACCAAATCGCTGATAAAATACAGCGAACTTTCTCTAATGGAGTATAGAAGATAAGGTTCGTAGTCATCCTCCTGCTGTTCATACTGTGACATCAGCAATGTCTCATACCTACCTTGTGTCAGACGGTTGAGCACACCTATAGTTAGAAACAATGTCGTAAGACGCTGCTGCCCGTCACATAGCTGGAGATGGTTTGGACATAATTCGTCATAATATCCATAGATAAGTCCCATGGTGAGATTCTGTGATTTGTCCAGTTCCATAAGACTATCTATGAATGGACCGACAAGATTGACATCTTCATTTCCCCAACAATAATCTCGCTGGAGATCAGGAATAACGATTTTGTCATTATCTCCGGAAAAAAGCGTGGAGAGAGAATAATTCTCGCCACCTTCTAAGCGTATGTTTCTACTCATTGTTGAGGTATTTATTAAACTGTTCATTAAACTTGTTTATCTCATTCTTCTTGTTCTTGGCAATATCCTCACCTTCCCATTTAGAAGAAGCAAAGATGCTGATAGTATGTATAAGATGCCTACTCTTGAACATTGAGACACCTACATTCTCAAAGAACTTGCGCTTTTTACTTTCAAAGTCATCGGCATTAAACGTAGAGTTATCATCACGATACAACAATACCAGATTGCCGATAGAGTGTTCTGTTGCAAAGAACTGTTCTCTTGTTTCTGGGTCTGTATATTCAATGTCTTTTCTGTCAAGCGTATAGGAAAGGATGGAGCTATCTTCTATTTTCTCATCTGCATAGTTGAGATATACACCTTCATTTTCATGCTTTACCTTTGATTTAGGATATATGTGTTCCAACGAACGCTTGCGCCATATTTCAAAATCAAACTTTCTTCCCTTCCCCGATTCCTGCAGACAGTCTTCTTGGATATTTCGTCGGAGCAACCATCGAGAGCCGATTTCATAATGCTTCTTGTTCAGATAAAGGAGGTCATCCTCTAATCCTGCAAGAAAATCATTCATAGCTGTTTGAAGGACATCTGTTTTGTTGGTTGTTATATCTGCATGGTTGATATCAAGGAGTGCCCAGTCAAAATATTTCTCCAACTGTTCTTTTGCAATATCCTTACCCTGAACCATTACCATGTCAAAGTACCATCTAAGGAACGTGAACCTTCGTTCTGCATCATTCCTGTAATTTAGGATTGCGCCTATATAATTATAGGTTATAGGGTCATTGTATGCATCTTCAATGGATTTCTGAAGAAGGCGCATCTTTTTGAATACCGCCTTTGCAGACCTAACGGTCGCTTTATCCAAATTCTTTTTCTTAAAGTCATCAAATGTAAGCTTCTCGGATCTGTTCATCAAAGGAAGCAACCAGCCAAGCTGTGATTCGATATGAAAGTATGCCTGTCGTTCTTTGTCATTCCACCAATATAACCAAGAGTCCCATTCTCTTGCAAGACGGCTTCTTATAGCAGTATTCTCACCTTCAGTAATAAGTCCCTTCTCATCATAAAGCGATGCACTTCTTAATAGCTCAGACTTTACCAATTCCTGATCCTTCATTTGTGCCTTATTTCCGTTCATCATGCTGAATATGACGGTTGCCTTTTCTTCTGGGATAGGAATATACAAGAATTTGACATGCCTCAAAGCATAATCCAAGAATGCGACCTTATCATATTTATTCAGCTTGCCATGGATGGTCAATATCGTTTTCTTGAAGAAATAGATGTCTTGATATTGTTCATCCTCGTCTAACTGTAAATTCAGAACATCTTCTATATCAAGGTTTTTAAGAAAGTTGTCTGATTCTTTTCTTACAGCATAAACAATTCTCAAATACTCATTATATTCAAGATATTTCAGAAAAAGATAAAAGAAAGTGGTTCTCTGCTGACCGTCCACAAGAATTATGTCAGCACCCTTTTCGCAGACTGTTATGCCTTGCAAGAATACATCTTTATCATTCACAAAACCGTCAATCAATGTGTCCAGGATGTTAAGCACTGAGTTTTTCTTCAGCCTCGGTTTCTCCTGTCCCCAGACATAGCCTCTCTGATATGAAGGGATAATGAACGATCCGCCTTGTTTTAAAAGATGTACGTACTCAGACAATGTATATGTATTATTCTTCATTGCTATGTTATTATTCGTTCACCAAAGTATTACTCTCCACCCAGAATCCTGTCCAACCATTGATGGATGCATTCTTCGGTTTCGTAGGGAATATATGTTCGGTAAGCACAACATCCGTCCTGTTGATATACTGTATGATTCTCTGATATAGCGCAGCATCTACCCTACCACCACGGATAGAGCCAGCAAAATAAATTTTCTTGTTCATGGTTTCTGAGTGATTTACTTGCAAAAATACAGATATAATCCGAAATGACAAAGGGGAAAACGGATAATTAGCTACTGTTCGTGGGTGCATGGCTACGGCAAGGATGCCATAGCCTCCTAAGTTTGTATTGACTGCTATGTTAATTGCTGGTTAGAGTGGATATTGTGCGCTTTGCTCGTTCAACCCAAATCGGTCATTAGAAAAACATCTTGTCATTCTCTAACATGTCTTCATGTCTTCATGTCAAAAAAAATGTCTTCCTGTCCGCCATGCAAATATCGTACAAAGAGTAAAAAGCTGTTACAAAATAAAAATTGATTCTAGAGTTCTGGTTTGCTGTTTTTACGGTGTTTTGCTATGAAAACAGCACCCATGCTTAACGATAGCGCCACTTTTACACTCCAATAGTGCCACTATTAGACAGTAAAAGTGGCACTATTGCATGATAAAAGTGGCACTATTGTAGTGTAAAAGTGGCGCTATTGCAGCAAAAAACGGCTCTTTTGCGAGTCTGATTTCATAACACTTCGTCAGAAAACCGTATAACACACTGTGTGTGAGCACGTTGTCTCCAAACGCTCAAAACTCAAGAATTTCGCACCAAAGATTTTGTTGTGCGCTCAGCTCATAGTATTGAGCATTAGAAATGCAAATATTGTATACTGCAGAACCACCGAAGAGCTTACTTTGTCTTCACGATGTCGAAGAGATACGTAAGCTTTATTACGATGTTTGAGTGGTTGGAGCGGGCGAAATAGTCGCGCTTTGAGTCGCCGTAGATGTTGCCAAGACCGTAATAATAGCGGCCTTCGAGGAGGAAATGGCCTACTCGCGGAAGCGCCAGCTCCATTCCTAAGCCGGCTGCAATGCCGTAATCAAACTTGTTCTCTACGGACATCGTGTCCTGGGCGCAGGTAAGATTGGAGCGGTCAGCGAGGTTGCGATCGGCAAAGTTGAAGTTTGAAACGGTCTTCTCTCCAAGCAGATAGCCGAACTGCGGACCTGCCTTGAAGAAGAACTGCATGCCCTTGTGCTCCTTTCCCCAGGCGAGGTGCGCGAAGATGGGCACCTGGATGTAGTTGAGGTCACGCTGGTAAGCCTCCGCCAGTCCAGTCTTGGCGTTGATGACAGGCTGGTCGTCGGAGGTGAGGATGTTCTCCTTCCATCCTATTCGGGCGTAATTCACCTCCGCCGCAATGGAGCAGATGGTGCTGAAATACTTCTCGCACGTATAGCGCATGGACAGTCCCATGGTGATGCCGCCATGTCCCTGCTGCGTCACCTTCGGCGTAAAGCCCACATTACTTATTATATAGCCGGCGTTCACACCGACGGAGAGGTCGTTGCGGTGGTCACCAATCTGTGCGTCCGCGCTGACGTGAGACGTCATGAGCAAGACTACGGCAGCGGCAAAACCGCATATTCTGTGTTTAAGACTCTTCATTCTTAATGGTTTGTTATGAATCAATAGCTTATCGACTCTATGCTGCGGTTGTTGCGATAATGCACGAGCATGAACGATACGTTCTGCATGCCGCCGTCAGACACGCGCATAAACTTCAGCGGGGTCTGCATGGGGGCGTACGTGGTCTGCTGCTTCGTGCCCTTGAAGGCTGATCCGTACGTGCTGATGCCACGCAGGAAGAACTGTGCCTGGTCATAACCTGTGATGGCAAAGCGGGGAAGCGCCTCACGCATGTCCGACTTAAACCACTGGCGATAAGTGCGTTCGAAGTTCTTGGTGCGCTGTGCCACGGGATTATAGTAGAATGAAGTGGGGATGTACGTATCGTACTTGTGATAATACTCGGTGTAAGGCTTCGTATACATCAGCCATTCCGTATAGCCAAAGAGTGAGATGCGCATTGCGGGGCTCGACTTCTTGAGGATGTCAAGCTTGGCAAACACCGAGTTAAGCTCCGGCGAACGTACCGTATTGAGCACCACTACGTTACGCTTCGTCGTGTTGAACGCCTTGGCGAACATCGGGTCTGACGACTTCAGATTGGTGATGCTGCATGTTATGCCTTTCTCCTGAAGACGCTTGCGGAGGCTGGTGGTGAAGGTGCCCTTGTTGCTGGTGGCGTCGTTACAGTCAATGACCACCACGTGCGAGTCAGAGAAACGCTCCATGAAGGCGTTCACGGCTACAGCCGTAAGCTGCTCCGGCGACTGATAGACCTGGAAGATGTGGTCGTTCTTAGCCACCTCGCCACCATTGATGGAGAACGGGATGACCAGCTTTATGTCGTTCTTGCGGCAGAAGTCGGCTATGGGCTTCACCTGCGGCGTATAGAGCGGACCGAAGATGATGTCGCACTTGGCTGCAGCAGGATCGGCAAGCGTAGTAGCCACATTGGCATCAATGGGCACGTTCCATGCCTGCACATTGGTCTTGATGCCCTGCGTCTTAAGGCTGTCACATGCCATCAGCACGCCGCGATAATACTCCACCATGCGCTGTCCGTCGCCGTCAACATTGTGAAGCGGAAGCATCACGCCCACACGCACCACGCCCATTTCCTTCTTCTTGCCGGCAGCGGGCGCAGACGGCGTAGCAGGACGAGAGGTCTCAGGAGACTGCGCCGGAGTGTTCACCTTGCTCATCGTGGGGAACGGGATGAGGAGCTGGTCGCCCTTCTTAAGCACATAGTCAGACTTCTTCATGCCGGGATTGGCGTTCTGAAGTTCTTCTATGGTGATATTGAATTTCTTGGCAATGCCGTATATCGTGTCTTTCTTCTTCACCTTGTAAAGGTCCTGCCACTTCACATTCTGACCGCCTGACACCATGGCGACCGCGAGGGCACACATGCATAATAGCATTCGGAGATGACGTCTCATATTGTTCTGAATTTTAGTTTGTATACCTTGATTTTTGTGCAAAAGTACATAAAATATATTGTTCTGAGAAATTTTTCATTAACTTTGCATAATAACCAAACAGGCATGAATATGAAACACATCATAATACTTCTTGTCGCCCTTACCTGCTCGTTCCTGCAAGTAAAGGCTGACGACATCCCCACCATCGACCCACAAGCCACTTTCATAACCTCCGAAGGAGAAGAGACGGGCACGAGCTATCAAGGTTCGGCTCCGCTCACCGTACGCTTCGCTGCCAACGCGGAGAACGTGGGGGCATGGAGCGCGCACTACGAATGGAGATTCACGAAGGAGGGAAACGACTCGCCCTACCTTGTCAGATATGAGGAGGACACGGAATATACGTTCACGGAGGCTGGCGCTCACCGCATAGTGCTGTACGCCACGTTCACCAACGCCGGCGACACGGTGGCTTACACGGAGGAATACTGGTCGGAGAATACGCCCATTACCGTATCTATTTCAGAGAGCAAGCTGGACATGCCCAACGCTTTCTCGCCGAACGGCGACGGCATCAACGACATATATAAGGCTAAGAGCGGACATCAGAGCCTGGTGGAGTTTCATGCCTACATCTTCAACCGTTGGGGACAGAAGCTCTACGAATGGACCGACCCTGACGGAGGATGGGACGGTAAGTATAACGGAAAGGACGTAAAGCAGGGCGTCTACTTTGTGCTCGTAAAGGCAAAGGGCGCTGACGGAAGAAAATATAACATCAAGAAAGACGTAAACCTGCTTAGAGGTTATACGGAAACTTCAGGAACGACGGGCGGCGAATAAGCCCCTGACACACTACATCAAAGCTTACACATGAGAGATATGAGCAACAACGACATGGAAGAGGGCAAAATAAACGTATGGGGCGCACGTGTGCACAACCTTAAGAACATCGACGTGGAGATTCCGCGCGGCAGCCTTACGGTCATCACGGGCCTTAGCGGTTCGGGCAAGTCGTCATTGGCGTTCGACACCATCTACGCTGAAGGACAGCGCCGATACATCGAGACGTTCTCGGCGTATGCACGCAACTTTCTCGGCGACATGGAGCGCCCGGACGTTGACAAGATAACCGGACTCAGCCCTGTAATCAGCATAGAACAGAAGACCACCAACCGCAATCCACGGTCCACGGTGGGCACCACAACGGAGATTTACGACTATCTCAGACTGCTTTTCGCACGTGCGGGCACGGCTTACAGCTATGCCACCGGCGAGAAGATGGTGAGGTATACGGAGGAGAAAATCATCAACATGATTGAGACCGACTATGTCGACCGACGCATTTACATCCTCTCTCCTCTCGTAAGACAACGTAAGGGACACTACCGCGAACTCTTCGAGAGCTTGCGGAGGAAGGGTTATCTCTATGCCCGCGTGGACGGGGAGATTATGGAGATAACGCAGGGCATGAAGACTGACCGATACAAGAACCACAACATTGAGGTGGTGATTGACAAGATGCAGATGCGCAAGGGATTCGAAGACCGACTCAGAAAGACCGTTGAGACAGCCATGAGACAGGGCGACGGACTCATTATGATTCTGGACAAGGACTCGGGTGTGGCGAAGAACTTCTCAAAGCGACTTATGTGTCCGACGACGGGTCTCAGTTATCGCGACCCGGCTCCTAACATGTTCTCATTCAACTCGCCTGAAGGTGCCTGCCCAAAGTGTAAGGGTTTAGGATACGTCAACGAGATTGACATGAAGAAGGTCATTCCCGACGACACCTTATCCATATATCAGGGAGCCATTGTGCCGTTGGGAAAATACAAGAACCAGATGATTTTCTGGCAGATAGGTGCCATACTGGAGAAGGCGGAATGCACTCTGAAGACTCCCGTGAAGGACATTCCGGAGGATACGCTCGACGAAATCCTCTATGGTTCGCTTGAACCTGTCAAAATAGACAAGGAACTGGTTCACACCTCTTCCGACTACTTCACAACGTTCGACGGCGTGATAAAGTATATGCGTTCCGTGATGGAGAACGACGACACGGCAAGCGGACAGAAATGGGCAGACCAGTTTCTTGCCGTATGTCAGTGTCCGGAATGTAAGGGCATGAGGCTCAACAAGGAGTCGCTTTCTTATCGTGTCTGGGACAAGAACATCTCTGAGCTTGCCAACATGGACATCAAGGCGCTCATGACTTGGCTGGACGAGGCGGAGAAGCATCTGGACGAACGTCAGAAAGCCATAGCTACGGAGATACTCAAAGAGATACGCACACGCATAAAGTTTCTGCTGGATGTCGGACTGGACTATCTGTCGCTCAACAGACAGTCTGCCACGTTGTCCGGAGGCGAGAGCCAACGAATCAGACTTGCCACGCAGATAGGTTCGCAACTCGTGAATGTGCTCTACATTCTGGACGAGCCGAGCATCGGTCTGCACCAGCACGACAACGAACGCCTGATACGCTCGCTGAAGGATCTTCGCGATATCGGCAATACTGTGGTGGTGGTGGAGCATGACAAGGACATGATGCTCAGCGCCGACTATATCATCGACATCGGTCCGATGGCAGGACGCAAGGGTGGCGAGGTGGTGTTTCAGGGCACACCGAAGGACATGCTCAAGACGCACACCATAACAGCCGAATATCTTAACGGCATACGCACCATTGCCGTGCCCAAGGAAAGACGCAAGGGCAACGGCAAATACATAACCATACGCGGAGCCAAGGGCAACAATCTGAAGAACGTGGACATCAGCTTCCCGCTTGGAGAGCTGATTGTGGTGACGGGTGTCAGCGGTTCGGGAAAGTCTACTCTCATTAACGAAACGCTCCAGCCCATCCTCTCACAGCATTTCTATCGTTCGCTGAAGAAGCCGATGGCGTATGACAGCGTGGAAGGCATAGACAATATAGATAAGGTGGTGAACGTCGACCAGTCGCCATTGGGACGCACGCCACGATCAAATCCTGCCACCTACACGGGCGTGTTCAGCGACATCCGATCGCTCTTCGTGGGTCTGCCGGAAGCCAAGGTGCGCGGATATAAGCCGGGACGCTTCTCCTTCAACGTGAAGGGAGGACGCTGCGAGACGTGCAAGGGCAACGGTTATCGCACGATAGAGATGAATTTTCTGCCGGACGTGATGGTGCCCTGTGAGGTTTGCCACGGCAAGCGATATAACCGCGAGACTCTGGAGGTGCGCTATAAAGGCAAGAGCATAGCCGACGTGCTGGACATGACCATCAATCAGGCTGTGGAGTTCTTCGAGAACGTGCCTGCCATCCTACAGAAGATAAAGACCATTCAGGACGTGGGATTGGGATACATCAAGCTCGGACAACCTTCCACTACGCTATCCGGAGGCGAGAGCCAGCGCGTAAAGCTTGCCACCGAACTGAGTAAGCGCGACACGGGCAAGACGCTCTTCATCCTGGACGAACCTACCACCGGTCTGCACTTCGAGGACATCCGCATTCTCATGGACGTGGTGCAGAAACTCGTCGACCGTGGCAATACGGTGGTAATCATCGAGCATAATCTCGACGTCATAAAACTGGCTGACCACATCATCGACATAGGTCCGGAAGGCGGTATAGGCGGTGGACAACTTGTGGCGCAAGGCACACCGGAAGAAGTGGCTAAGTCAGGAAAGGGATTTACGAGCAGGTTCATAGCTGAAGAGCTTGGCTTGAAATAAGCAAACATAATAAGGAGATAATAAATGAAAATAGAAATAAGAAACCTGAAGAAGGTGTTCGGAACCAAGACAGCCGTGGACATAGAGAAGGCGGACATCCATGACGGGGAGATTCTCGGACTCGTGGGAAACAACGGAGCGGGAAAGACCACGCTCTTCCGCCTCATTCTCGACCTTCTGAATGCCGACGAAGGAAGCGTGATGCTTACGCCGAACATGACGGACGGCACAGAACCGACACATATCAATCCTGCCATGAGCGAGGACTGGAAGCCTTTCACGGGATCGTACATTGACAGCAGCTTCCTCATCGACTTCCTTACAGCGGAGGAATATCTGGAGTTTGTGGGTAAGGTTTCGGGCATGTCGAAGGAGGACGTTCACAAGGAAATTGCCCAATACGAGATGTTTATGAACGGTGAGGTATTGGGACAGAAAAAGTATATACGCGACTTCTCTGCCGGTAACAAGCAGAAGGTGGGCATCGTGGCGGCATTGCTCACACGCCCGCAACTCGTCATCCTCGACGAACCGTTCAACTTCCTCGACCCCAGCAGTCAGAACCATCTGAAGAAGCTGCTCGTGGAATATAACAAGACGGAGGGTGCCACCATTCTTATTTCGAGTCATAACCTGCAGCATACGACGGACATCTCTACCCGCATCACGCTTTTAGAGCATGGCGTCATCATCAAAGACCTCGACAATAAGGACGGAGGCGCTGAGAAGGAACTGGAGGAATATTTCAATGTATAGCCAACGTCTATACATTATATAATAATATCCCCTACATTATCTTATAGCCATAAGCCGAGCGATACATGTCCTCAAGGTAATAAGAGAGGCAGAAGAAGAGGGTTATCGCCACGTAAACAAGGACGAGTTGCGTGCCGCTGAAGCTGATGTTGTCAATGCTGGCACCCGGAATCGTAGCTATCCAGTCGAGTGAAGCATTGAGAACAGCGACAATACGGTCGAGCACGTAGGCTATCAGACGCGGAAAGAACGGCAGGCTGACGAACGCCATAATGTAGAAAACGAGCGACAGATATACTATGAGCGTGACGGCAGGGATGGCTATGTAGTTGGCTAATAGGAAATAACAGGAGAAGCGCCCGAAATAATAAATGATGATGGGGGCTACCATCACCTGAGCAGCCATCGACACCTTGAACATCGTCCATATCCAGTCCACCACGCGATGACTCTGAAGATAACGCGGCTTGATGATGTAATGGAAGCGCTCGTTGAACGCCAAGATGCCGAAGACGGCAAGGAACGACATCTGAAAGCCTACGTCCCAAAGGCTCATCGGATTGCCAAGGACGAGCACCACGACTGCTATGCCCAACGAATTGAGCGACTGCGGTTTGGCTGACATCAAGCCGAAGAAGGCAAAGCACGTGTACATGACAGCCGAACGCACAATGCTGGACGACATGCCCACCATCAAGGCATAAGCCCAAATGGACAGAATAAGGACCAAATTGCCGATTATGAGACGACCCATAGACGACCCGAATGGGATGAGTATGGCAGCAAGAAGCATGAATATGATGCCGAGATGAAGACCGGAAAGAGCGAGCACGTGCGATACGCCCACTACTGAATAGGTTTCGCGGGCTGCATCCGAAAGGGCTGTCTTATCGCCCAACGTCATGGCTCCAACTATGCCGTAAGCATCGTCGCTCACCCCATAGACGGCAAGGTGGGTCATGGCTTTACGCCGAACTCGGTCGAGCACGATGGACAGGCGTTTCGGCATTGACAGACTGTTAAGGCTGAGCACCTTGCGGGCACAACTGCCATAGGGGACATACGTGCGGGCTATCACGTCATGCACCTTCAGCCAACGCCCGTAATCGAAGTGACTGTCACGTCCTTTATCAGCCGTTCTCCTCTCCCACTCCGCCTTTTCCAGGCGCGAACATACCACAAGACCATCGCCGATGACAAGCTGACGTGCATCCACGCCAGTGCCATCGTCTTCATACTGATAGTCTTTTTTAGGAAAGAAGGCAATGATGCTGTGACCGGCAAGCCTTCCTTTCGTCACCGCAAGCTGGCACTTAACAGAACGTTCTTTCTCCACCGGTTGGGTTTCCACGACAGCCTCATAAGATTCTGGCTTACCGGAGAAAGAAACATCATAGTCCTCAAGAAAACAAGTGGTGCGCCACAAGCCTCCTGCCACCACCATAATAAAAAGCACAACAGTCTGAAATATGGGATGCTTGCGCAAAAAGAAATAGGATGCGACAAACGCGGAAAGCAAAGCCACATACGCCCACATCCACACACAAGAAGGAACGCGACAGTCCAGGGCGTCGCCAATAAGCACTCCCACGACAAGGAACAAAGCCACACGCAGGAAGGGCCAAAGCTGTACACGTCCGTTAGTTATCATTAGCTGTTATCTTTATTATGGTATTCTTATAGTTTCGATCCTTCAAGTCGCTTAGGGCAGAAACTGTCGAAGGGACAGTCCTTGCAATGAGGCTTTCGGCTTGTGCAGACATAACGACCATGCAGGAGCAACCAATGATGGGCACGTGACAGACAGTCAGCCGGAATATGCTTCTTTAGCTGGGTCTCCACCTTGAGAGGCGTGTCAGCAGAAGCGGGAACGAGTCCGAGACGATGACTTACACGGAAGACATGCGTGTCGACGGGCATAGCTGCCTGTCCGAACGCCACAGCCTGCATCACATTGGCTGTCTTGCGTCCTACGCCAGGCAGACGCAGTAGACTATCGAAATCTTCCGGCACCTCTCCGCCATAATCCGCCACAATCATTTGCGACAATTCGACAAGGTGGCGAGCCTTGGCATTTGGATAGCTGACGCTCTTTACGTATTCGTAAATCTCTGCCTCGTCAGCCTCAGCCATTGAACGGGCGTCAGGATAATGAGCGAACAGTTCGGGCGTGACCATATTGACGCGCTTGTCCGTGCATTGGGCGCTTAGCACAACAGCGACAAGCAGCTGAAACACGGAGCCGAACTCAAGTTCAGTGGTCACTTCGGGATGCAGTTCGCGAAAGTACGAAAGCACACGAGCGTATAATTCCTTCTTTGTCATAACCATTTGTTTAGGTTGTAAAATTACAAAAATAAATGGTATGGGCAAAAGAAATGACAGGCTTACTTAAAAAAAGAAGGCGTGGCAGAACATATAAACATAAGTCTATACGTTCCGACACGCCTTCAACATAATTATTCATTTGTCCCTTATATATTCTTATATATTAAGGAACCACCTTTCTCTTACTTCTTCTTAGAGTCCTTAGCCTTCTCTGTTGTGGCAGCGGGCTTGTAAGCCTTGTTCAGACCAGCGACAACCTCGTTGGTGATATCGTGTGCCTTGTCAGCATAGAGGATGTTGTCACCTGCCTTAGAGAGGATGAGAGTGTACTTCTTGTCCTTGTTGTATACGGCGAGGAAGTGCTGGATAGAGTCGCGAAGAGCTTTGTTATAGCTCTCTGTCTCCTGCTGGAACTCACCGCTCAGACGTTGGTTGAGCGACTGGAGGTCAGCGTTCTGTCTCTGAAGCTGAGACTGGATGGCCTGTGCCTGCTCACGTGTGTAAGCGTTCTGCTGTACCTTCTGCTGGAAGTTAGCTGCTGCTGCCTCGAGCTGCTGCTGCTTCTGTGCGAGAGTGTTCTGGATGTTCTGTCCTTTCTTCTGAAGAATCAACGAATAGTCCTTGCAGAACTTATACTGAGACATGATGCTGTCCACCTCTACGTATGCTATCTTTGTCTGTGTGGCTGCGGGCTGTTCTGCTGCGGGCTTCTCGTCAACCTGAGCCTTCGACTTGTCGCATGAAGACATTGAGAAAGCTGCAAGAGCAGCAATCGCCATTGTACCGAAACTGATTTTCTTGTTCATTTTTTTATAATTGTTTTCTTGTTTTTCTAATATGCACGGTTCTTCTCGCGTGCCTCACGATCCTGATCCATCACACAGTGGATGCCCTGCTTGCGCAGTCCCGGATTGTCATGGACATGCTGTGAAGAGAACTTTCCGTTCTTTCGGATTATCACCTTCACGGACAACAGAGCGACAGAAACTGCCACTATTAATAATGTCAAGAGAAGAAGTTTTATCATCGCTTAAACGTTTTTAACTTTCTAATATGACTTAATAATTAAAATAAGTCAACTAATTTTGTTTTGTCTCCACTTTTCCATTATCTTTGCATTATCAATGCAAGATAAAGGCGGAAATACCTCCCTCTATACAAGGAACGGCATCAGACCCGCTCTCATGAAGCTAATGCAAAGGTAATGCAAATCAGCCGCATGACAAAATAAATTATCGAAAATTCAGATTATTGTACTTATAACATAAAGAAATTTAAAGAAAAAATGAGTAATTGCGAATTGAAACCTGCTCGCGTGTTCGAGCAGTTTGCTGAAATCAACAAAATTCCGCGCCCGTCAAAGCACGAGGAGCGCATGATTGAGTACTTACAGGACTTTGGTAAGAAACACGGATTTGAGACCGTAACCGACGAGACCGGTAACGTCATCATCCGCAAGCCCGCCACTAAGGGTCACGAGAATGCGCCTACGCTTATTCTCCAGAGCCACATGGACATGGTGTGCGACAAGCTCGTAGACGTAGACATCGACTTCCTCAAGGACTCTATCCAGACTTACGTTGACGGTGAGTGGCTCAAAGCTAAGGGCACCACTCTCGGTGCTGACGACGGCATCGGTTGTGCCATCGAGCTTGCCATCCTCGACAGCGACGACATAGAGCACGGTCCGCTGGAGTGTGTGTTCACACGCGACGAGGAGACCAGCCTTACTGGTGCTATGGGCATGAAGGCAGGATTTATGAAGGGCGACATGCTCGTAAACCTTGATTCTGAGGACGAGGGTCAGATCTTCATCTCTTGCGCCGGTGGCAAGACCACAAGCGCCAAATTCACCTTCGAGCGCGAAGAGGCTCCTGCCGGCTACTTCTTCCTCAAGGCTTCCATCAAGGGTCTGAAGGGCGGACACTCTGGCGACGACATCAATAAGAAGCGTGCCAACGCCATCAAGATTCTCTCTCGCTTCCTCTACAAGGAGCAGGACAAGATGGACCTCCGTCTGGCTCAGTTCAACTCTGGCAAGCTCCACAACGCCATTCCTCGTGACGGCATCATCGTATTCGCAGTTCCTGCAAACGAGAAGGAAACAGTACGCGTAGACTGGAACGTCTTCACAGCCGACGTGGAAGAGGAGTTCCACGTAACTGACACAGCTATGGAGTTCGGTCTTGAGAGCACAGACGCTGAGACAGTTATCGCCAAGGATTGCTCAACACGCTTTATCCGCTGCATGCAGGCCATCGATAACGGCGTATTCGCAATGTGCCAGGACGAGGCTCTCGCATGGATGGTGGAGACATCCAACAACGTGGCAAGCGTCATCACTTCTGAGAACGAAATCAACATTGTGGCATCGCAGCGCTCTAACGTAATGAGTAACCTCGAGAACGAGACCAACACCATCAAGGCTGTGCTCGAACTTGCTGGTGCTGAGGTTAAGATGAGCGACGGCTATCCCGCATGGAAGATGAACCCGGACAGCAAGCTCACAAAGGTGGCTGTTGAGTCTTACAAGAAGCTCTTCGGCAAGGAGCCTATCGTTAAGGGCATCCACGCAGGTCTGGAGTGCGGTCTGTTCTCAGAGCGCTATCCGAACCTCGACATGGTTTCGTTCGGTCCTACTCTCCGTGACGTTCACACACCGGACGAGCGTCTGCACATCCCGACCGTACAGATGGTTTGGGATCATCTGCTCGACATCATGAAGAACCTGTAATAACAGAGAACAATAACTAAAAAAGGGAAGTCCGAACCGCAAGGCTCAGACTTCCCTTTTTAGTTTATCTCTTTGACGTCTCGGACGTCTTTTAAGTATCAGAATTACATCACTCCGTCCTTGCGAAGCTTCTCCTGCCACTTCCATGCAGAGCGGAGCACATCCTCAAGCTTAGCCTCAGCCTTCCAGCCGAGCACCTTGTTAGCCTTGTCTACATTACCCCAGATCTTCTCGATATCGCCCTCACGACGCGGACCGTACTTCCAGTTGAGCTTAACGCCAGTGGCCTTCTCGAAGGTCTCAACGATCTCAAGCGTAGAGTTACCGTTGCCGGTACCGATGTTGAAGTACTCCACAGCATCAGTATCCTCGTCGAGCAAGCGACGCATAGCAGCCACGTGAGCCTTTGCGAGGTCAACTACATAGATGTAGTCGCGGATACATGTTCCGTCAGGTGTGTTATAGTCATTGCCGAAGATGGTCAGCTCCTTGCGGATGCCCATAGCGGTCTGAGTGACGTAGGGAATAAGGTTGTTGGGCACTCCATTGGGCAGCTCGCCGATTTCGGCAGAGGGATGAGCACCGATTGGATTGAAATAGCGCAGGATGACGCTCTTGATGGCAGCACCACTGTGGATGTAGTCAGCAATGATCTGCTCGTTTATCTCCTTAGTGTTGCCGTAAGGAGATGTGGCCTTCTGATGAGGACAATCCTCAGTAACGGGGAGGTTCTCAGGCTTCGGCTGACCGTAAACGGTGCAGCTTGAAGAGAAGATGATGCCCTTTACGCCGTACTGCGGCATAAGCTCCAGAAGATTTACGAGTGAAACGATGTTGTTGCGATAGTAGAGCAGCGGCTTCTGCACACTCTCGCCGACAGCCTTGGATGCAGCGAAATGGATGATACCCTCGATTTCAGGATACTTCTTGAACACGTTCTCAGTAGCTTCCTTGTCACGGAGGTCCACCTTCTCGAAAGCAGGACGCACGCCTGTAATCTTCTCAATACCGTCAAGAACCTCAATCTTCGAATTGGAGAGGTCGTCAACAATCACTACCTTGTAACCAGCTTCGATAAGCTCTACAGTGGTGTGTGAACCGATAAATCCGGTACCACCCGTAACCAAGATTGTCTGTTTCATTTTCTCAAGTTTTATTATATTAATGTTTATAATATTGTAAAATGACTATATTATTAACGCCAACGCGCTATAATATGATACAAAAGTAATACTATAAATCGGTTATGACAAGCAAATGAGTGTTTTTTTACATGATACGCTATAGGTAAATATCAAATTTTTCAGGAAAACAGGCTATTAATCGGAAGATTTTATGTAAGTTTGCAATTGAAAGTAATATTCTAAAAACCAATCAAAAAACATAAATGATGAAAGCCTCTGAACAGACAACACAGCAGATTGAGCGTTTTCTGAAGAAAATAGCCCAAAAATTTCCGCTTAACGAAGAAACGTCACTTGTTACTGACATACACGTGCGCGTCTCGCAGGAAAGCGGCGAAATGGTAGCGTTCGACGATGACGACAAGGAGATAACACGCTGTGTCGTTGAACAGTGGATTGGAAACAACGACGAGGACTTCTACGAAAGCGTGCATGACATCCTCACCACTACATTCGCATCAATGTCGAAAACTCTCGATAATCTCGGAATACTCAAACCTTACAGCTTCGTACTTGAGAACGACGAGAAGGAAGGCATCGCCGAACTGTATCTCGCTGACGACGACACCATCATCATAGGCAAGGACCTCATGGAAGGTCTCGACACCGACCTCGACTCCTTCTTCGATTCGCTGATGAAGGAGGAATAAAAAAACGTCCTGCAACGACAAAAGCATCTCGTTATGATGCCTTTACCTTTGCAGGGCGTTATAATTATTTTGCCGTTCGCTTACAGCTTTATCTTCTTCTTCGCTCCCTTGCTCTCATTGCTGAGACGGTCGAGAGCGGTCACCACGTAAGTGTAGCGTGTACTGCCGTCTACGAAAGGCAGCTTGATGAATTCGTCTGAGGTTATCGCCACGATTTTTGCAGGATTCTCTATGTTGACCTTCTCGCCCGGCGAGAAACGATAAACCACATACTTCTTCACCTCATCATTCCATTTCTTTCCCTTCGGCTTTGTCCAGAAGAGGATGAGTCCGTCTTCGGTCCATATCGGTTTGAGCTTCTTGGGCTTCTTCGGTGCGCCACCGTCAATGAACGGCATGCGGGGCTGGAGAGCAGGATAACGCCAGTATTTCTGGCGCAGCATAGTTCCATAATTGCCTACATTGTCAACAGCTGCCTTAGCATACCAAAGAACGGTGCCGTCAACATTTGGAAGACTGGAATGCAAAGCGAACTTCGCCGGCATCTGATTGATCTTAGGATTGTCCACGTCAGCAAACTTAGCCGTGCGCTCCACATCTTCGCCGATAAACAGCGGGCGTGCAGAAGCATAACGGTTCCACCATTCGATGAGCGTCTTATAGTCGGCTGCCTTATGACCAATCTGCCAATATATCTGCGGCACATTATAGTCCACCCATCCGTTGTTGACCCACAGCAGTACGTCAGCATACAGGTCGTCATAGTTCTGGGTGCCGTTGGTGTTGCTGCCTATCTCCACACCAGGACGCTTGTTACGATAGATGCCGAACGGCGATACGCCGAACTTCACCCAAGGCTTCAGTGCATGTATGTGCTCTGAAACCTGCTTTATGAAGACGTTGACGTTGTCGCGTCGCCAGTCGCCACGGTCGCGTATGCCGTTGTTGTAGAGAGCATACTCCTTGTCATCGGGAATGTTAAGTCCTTTGACGGGATAAGGATAAAAATAGTCGTCCATGTGTATGCCGTCAACGTCGTAACGCTCCACGATATCGCCAACTACGCGGCAGATGTAGTCACGGCTCTCGGGCAGTCCGGGATTGAGGATGAAGAGTCCGTCATAAGGGAACACCCATCCCGGATGCTTCATTGCCACATGCTTGGGGTCTAAAGCTGACGTGGTCTTTGTCTTGGCACGATACGGATTAATCCATGCGTGCAGCTCCATGCCACGCTTGTGACATTGCTCAATCATCCATTGCAGCGGATCCCAGTAAGGCGACGGAGCCTTTCCTTGCTGTCCTGTAAGGAAGCGGCTCCACGGTTCGATGTCGCTCTTATACAGCGCATCACACTCTGCTCTTACCTGAAAGAAGATGGCGTTGACGCCGTCCTTCTGCAGCTCGTCGAGCTGATAGGTAAGCGTCTGCTGCATCTTCTGTGTGGACATTCCGATGAACTGTCCGTTTACGCATTGTATCCAAGCCCCGCGAAACTCTCTCTTCTTCGGCACATAACTGTCAGACGCAGCCTTTACGGCTATGCTGATCATAAACAGCGCCACAAGAAGGAGAACTCTCGATATGGTCTTTCTAATCATATTCAAATATAAAATAAAGTCTGTTTATTTTACTACAAACTTCTTACCGTTCTGTACGTATACGCCCTTTGCCATGCCCTTCTTTGCGTTCACGACACGCTGTCCGTTAAGGTTGTATACTGCACCTGAGGCATTTGTGGAAGCATTGTTGTCTGTTATGCCATTAATGCCGACGGTCGTGGAGTTATAGATGCGGACGTTATCGATGGCAAGATGGTATGCCTGCTTAGCGTTATACTTCCATGCAAAATACACCGGCGTAACGTCATCAACGAAGCACTTCGTCACGTCATAAGCCTTGTGCTGCGGTCTGCAAGTCTCACCCTCAGCAAGATCAGCAGGAATATAGCCCTGAAGGTTGCCGTCAATCTCACCCCAATCCTCTGCATTGTACGAATAGTAGACACCAGCCTCCGACTTCTTTCCGCTCATAGCATAGTCCATATCGAACTCAAGAGTGACGTAAGGACCGTCTGCCGAGTTGCGGAGGAGAGGCGGCGTATCAAGTGTGGTAAATACATTAAGGAATCCTGTGGCTGAAGCATTGACGGAAGCAAAGCATCCGCTGAATCCGCCACCACTTACCGGCAACTCATACCAGTTATCGAAGCGCCAGAGATAGTTGTCCTTCATTCTTCCGTCCACCTTTTCAACAGTCCAGTTGGCAGGCTTCATATCGCCGTCAAAATTCTCCTCGAACGGCAGTCTGTAATTAGGCTTTACGCCATATTCCACCTGTATTGTAGCCGGCACAGAAAGGACTCCGTCTGCATAAAGAGCCTTCACGCTGTAGTCGTAACTTCCCTCCGGTGCGTTTGCCTCAGAGAGAGTGGTTGCTGTAGTCTCGCCAATCTTGTCGTTTCCTCTGAATACTACATATTTCTCCACAGCATTCTCAGAAGGTTTCGGAGCTGTCCAAGCAAGATTCAGCGTTCCGTCCTCTGAGCGATCGGCAGTGAGATTGTACGGCATCGGGCGGGTTCCGAGCGCAACGATGTCGCCAACAGGCTCAGATTCTCCATCCGGATTCTCATATACGGCGGTCACCGTGTACGTATAAATACCCTTTGACAGACCGGTCTGTCCTACGCTGGTATCCTCCAGCCATCCTCCGAACAACGCTCCATTGGCATAAGCATTATAATAGATTGGCTTGCGCTCGCCTTCGGGAGCATCCCATGTGAGCGCTACGTCATACTTGCCGGTCTCTTCGTCCTGCTTGTATGTCACGCGGACATTAGAAGGAGGATTTAGTGTAGCCTTCTTAATCTCTACGTCTATCTTTGCAAGCGGCGATGTAAGATCCTCTGACAACGACACAGCCTGTACGGCATACTGATGAACGCCGGCTGTCTTGTCAGACGTATCGGTGAAGGTGAGTGAGTGAAGGTTCTTGGCAATGCGCTTGTTGTCGAGATATACGTTATAGCAATCAGCTGGTGCCGGTGCCTTTCTTGGCTTGTAAGGACGTGCCACCTTCTTTCCTGTAGGAACAAAATTGCGGTATGTTGGTCTGTTGCCAAGCGGACGAACAGACGGACTGTGCGCAGGATCGGCAGCAGACGTAGTGCCCGCGTCAAGCAGACGTACATCGTCGATCACCCACGAGAGATAGAGTCCTGACTCTGTATTCTCCGTATCGCTGAGCGCCTGGAAAGCCACAATGGCTTCACCGTCAGCGTTGTCGCCAAGATAAAGCGACACGAGCTGCCATCCGTCCGAACCGTTGCTGTCGTAGCGGGCGTCCCAAATAACCTCCCATGTCTTGCCTCCGTCATGGCTGACCTTCACATAGTAATGGTCAGGGAAACCTTCGTCCTCACCCCATGTCAGTACCTTTGGGTCTATGTAAGTATAGAACTGAACATAACGGGCACCTGCCTTGACAGGCATTACGAGCCATTCGTTCTGCACAGCCGACGAACCGTCTGTATGAGGCGCTGCATCATCAAAGAACAATGCTGCACTGCGTTCGCCGGAATGAATCCACGACTCCCATCCCTCAACATTCTCCTTAATCTCTTCCGTCGGGAAAGAGAACCATGAGAAGAGGTTGTCATACGTGTTAGTACGGGTCTGTGACCATCCCTCCTGCGGGAAGCCAGCCTCCTCAAATCCCTGCTTATAGAGCGTGTCCGAAACGACGTCACGCTGCCATGTCAGCGTCACCTTATTATAATCAGCTACTGCCTTGAGATTGGAAGGTGCAGAAGGGTCGTCCTGCGCCTGAACGAGGGCAGGAGTAAGCACTACCGCTGTGAATGCGGCAGCTTTCAACCATTCAATGGCTGTTGGAGTGTAAAAAAATCTCTTCATAAAAATGCCTGTTTAAAGTATTATTATTTCGATGTATGTTAATAGTCTTGTTTATTTTGTCTTGCCTCCGTCAGCCGATACTTTCTTTATAACGCTGTAGGCGCCATAGAGTCCCAGCTCGCCTGCCTTGCTAAGGTCGGCGATGCCTTCCTGTCTGTTGCCGGCAGATATACGTGCCAAGCCGCGATTATAGAAAGCCTCTGCGAGGCGCTGATCGATGGAGATGGCTCGTGTGAAGTCGTCGATGGCAAGCGTATAGTCCTTATTATAAAGGTAGGCACAGCCACGATTATAATAAAGGTACTGGTTGTCATGGTCATGCTTGATGGCATCCGTAAGGTCCGCCACAACTGACATAAACGTAAGATGTGCGCCACCTGCGCCTACCGACACGCTGTTCTTCGGCGAAGACGACTGAAGCGAAGCCGATGCGTCGAACACACCCTTCATCATCTTACAGTAAGCACGCTGCCAAAGGGCAAGTACGGAAGCGGAATCAACTGAGAGACATGCCGTAAGGTCAGCAATGGCATCGTCATAGTTCTGCGCTACACTTTCCAACACAGCACGCGTAAGCAGAGCCGTAGCCTCGCTGCCAGCGCGTCCGTTATTGATGGCAGTGGTCAGCGAATCTATCGAGGCAAACGTCTTGCGAGTGGCGTCAGCCGAGAGCTGATGCGGGGCACAGTTTACAAAAATAGTCACGCCACGACCTTTGCCGTTCCTGTTGAATGCCTCCACTTCCTGTGAGAAAGCATTGTAATTTCGCACATCGCCACGCTGCGCCATGCTCGAGAGCGCAAACATAGGAAGGGCAGTAAGACTGGCGGCACGGTCCTGCACACGTCCACGGTAGTCGCTCTTATACTCGCGCTCCGGCGTATTGCTGTCCGCCACCACCATCTGGTTGTATTTATCGGGATCGATTTCGCTTCTGCGGCGCATCTGGCGCTTCTTGGCATTGCTCCAACGCGGTTGCACTCCGATGCGCTTGTTCATCTGAGCCTTCAGGATGCGGAATTCGTCAAGTTCCGCCTTAGCTGTCATGCCAAGTCTACGATAGCAGTTGGCACGGCGCGACAGACCTGTCCAAAAGTTCGGAAATTGCTCTATCATACGTGTATAGTCGCGTATGGCAGCTCTGAGATTTCCTGTCTTGTCGAGAAGAATGGCACGATTGAATATGGCAAGCACGTTGTCCGGCTCCATGCGTATGACGAAGTCGAAATCAGTGATGGCACGATTGTCGTCGCCAAGCTGCATACGCAGAAGACCACGGTTGTAATGTGCGAGAAAATTCTGTGGGTCGAGGTCGATGGCTGTATCATAATCAGACATAGTACCTCGAAGATTGTTGAGATTATAACGTGCAAGTGCACGGTTGACGTACGCCGCCACGCTCTTCGGCTTGAGGTGTATGGCCTTGCTGAGGAAAGTGTCGGCGTCCTTCCAGTTGCTTCGCGATAGGCTTATCATGGCACGCTGTGTCCATGCCTCCGCGTCATAGGGGTCGATTTCGAGACTGCGGTCGAGCCATTTGTCGGCACTTGTGGTATCCTTCTCAGCCAGATAAATCTGCGCCTTCAGCGAATAAGCACTCGCAAACTGCTTCCATTTCACCACTATAGTGTCAAGGTCGAGCTGCGCCTGTGCATAGTCTTTCTGCTCCACACGGCAGAGCGCACGGTTATACCATGCCGCCTGGTTCTGCGGATTAAGACGCAGTGAATGGTCATAGTCGCCGATGGCGTCAGCATAGCTGTTCTGGCGAATACGGCACAGACCGCGCAACTCATACATGTTGGCGATATAAGGATTCAGACTGATGGCGTGTGAGAGGTCGCTCTCGGCGCCTGAATAGTCGTCGAGATAATACTTGGCAAGGCCACGAAAAAACCAAGGCTCATATAGATATGGCTTCGCCGTGAGCACTTGGTTGAAATACTGTATGGAAAGCACATAGTCCTCATAATAGAGAGCGCTCCTTCCGGACACCATTAGCCGGTCGGTATTGAATTGTGCCGCAGCCTTGTGGGGCACAAACATGGCTATCATTATAAGGACTATGAGATGCTTCATGAATAATCTTTTACGTGTAATTCAGGGGAATTCTTACTTTCTGGGAAGGCGGGTGCGGTATGCGCAACGGAACTTTCCGAGCAGCAGGTTCTTCAGCTTTCCGCGGATAAGCTGGCGGCGCATCGGTGAGATGCGGTCAATGAACATCTTTCCCCCAAGATGGTCAAACTCGTGCTGCATGACGCGTGCGAGGTAACCCTCCACCCACTCGTCATGCTCCTGGAAGTTCTCGTCGAGATACTTCACGTGGATGCGTGTAGGTCTGGTCACGCTCTCGTGGATGCCGGGCAGTGAGAGACAGCCCTCCTCCATTGTCTCCTTCTTCGAGTCTTCATCATACTCGAGGATGTAAGGATTGATGAATGCGTGACGATAGTCCTTGTATTCGGGCAGGTCCTCGCTGAGTACGTCGAGGTCGATAATCACAAGGCGGATGTCGAGACCAATCTGCGGTGCGGCAAGTCCGATGCCGTCGCTCTCCTTAAGTGTCTCGTACATGTTGGCAATAAGCGTCTGCAGTTCCGGATAGCTGGCGTCAATGTCCTGTGCTTCCTTACGCAGTACGGGGTTGCCGTAAGTATAAATCGGTAAAATCATGTTTCGTTCTAAAAAAATGCTGCGGGGCAAATGTCATTAAAGCCCATAGGGGCTGTTGTCTAAAGTCAATGACCGTGCCTCACAGTCCCTTCGTACGAAGGTAGTCTTGAAGAATAATGGTGGCACTTATCTCGTCCACCAAAGCTTTGTTCTGACGTGCCTTACGTCCTATGCCGCTGTCGATGATGGCCTTATGCGCCAATACCGACGTGAAGCGCTCGTCGAAGAACTCTATGGGTATCTGCGGTTTCTGCTTGCGCCATTGAGCCACGAACTGCTTTACGCGTGCCAGGTTTTCGCTCGGCTCGCCATTGAGCTGTCGCGGTTCGCCGATGACGATGCGTTCCACATCCTCGCGCTCCACATAGTCGCAGAGAAACTTCATAAGCTCACACGTAGAAACGGTCGCCAATCCGCCCGGAACAATCTGGAGCGGATCGGTGACTGCTATGCCTGTGCGCTTCTTTCCATAGTCGATAGAAAGTATGCGTGCCACTATATTATAATGTATATATACTGGTATGTTTACGTCTTACTTCTTATAGAGAAGCCATGCGTCGGGGAACTGTCCGCGCAACTGGTCGCGTGACTGAGCAGCCTCACCCTTTGTAGCGAAAGTTGTAGCCACTACGCGATAGAGATTGCGCTCTGAGTTGTAGACAATCTGACCCTGCAAGCCCTGTCCGTTCAGACGGCTCTGGAGTCCCTCTGCGTTAGCCTTAACGCCGAACGATCCTACCACAACGCTGAAGTTGCTGAGACCGGGACCGCTGATCAGCTGGAAGTCCTCTGTGCGTACAGTCACATTGTCTGTATTGTCGATAACAGTTGTCTCGTTGGCAGGTTTCTCCACGAGCGGAGCCACAACGGGAGCCTCCTCCTGTACCGGCTGCTCAGCAGGCTGCTCCTGCTTTGCCTGAGCCTTGAGATATGCCTTCTTATATGCGCTTTCCTTAGAGCCTGAGCAACTTGCAAAAGCCAACACTGCGCAGATGCCTGCGCACAATACCATACTTTTCTTCATATTCCTGTTTTGATTATTGTTGGGTTTATATTTATTTAGTTCTTGACATGTATTTATAATACGATGCGAAATTACAAAATATATCATAATTATCACCTCTAACGCCACATAAAGTTTGTTAAATCAACAATTATAGGTTTTTGACAAGACGAAAGATTAAATAAAATACAAATTAACAAAAAATAAAGGCACGAACCTTTGCTAATTGAAATATAATTGCTATATTTGCTTTCAGAAAGATAAGATATTACTATAACTTTAAAACATTAACAACATGAAAGCATTAGGTTACATTGGAGCATTCCTCGGCGGAGCTATCGCCGGTACAGCATTAGGTATTCTTTTGGCACCCGAAAAGGGTAGCGAGACACGCACTAAGATTGGTGACGCAGTTGACGACTTCTGCAAGAAGCACAACATCAAGGTCAGCCGTAAGGAGATGGAAGATCTCGTGGACGACATCCAGGACGCAACTGACGGCGACAACGCATAAATCATTATCCCTCATTCACTGGCTAAATGTTCTCGACAGACAAAAACATAGAGACCATAGCGCAGCTTATTGAGGCCATAAGGCATTACATCGGGCTTCGTACTAAGTATATGAAGCTCGATGTAATTGATAAGATAGTGCGCTTGCTGACAGCCTTCATCATGGTGGGGCTGTTGCTTATCCTATTGTTTCTTGCGCTCATCTATCTGTCGTTTGCCACTGTTTACGCGCTGCAACCCATAATGGGCATGGCAGCCGCTTTCGCATGCGTGGCTGGCGCCTATTTCTTAGTGCTCTTGCTGTTCGTGGTGTTCAGAAAGAGATGGATAGAGAGACCACTTGTCAGATTCCTGGCAAGCCTGCTTATGCAGGAGTAACAACACATTCAAGAACAATCATTCATCCTTCCAAGTCAAATTTATAAGAGATGCAGAATACAGACACCAGCCCTAAGACGAAGAGAGAGTTTCGCTCTCTTTCCGATATCGTGGCATACAAACAGCAGCTTCGCGAAAAGATTGACAAAGACGAAGAGACGATAGCGTCTAAGTGGAACGACCTGTTCCACAAGGAAGAAGAGGAGCCACGCAACCGTGCTCAGAAACTGGCACGAATGGTAAGCCTTGGCACCGGTGTCTTCGACGGCGCTTTGTTGGGCTGGAAACTATACCGCAGATACCAGGAAGGTGCTTTCCTCTTCGGAAACTTCGGAAAGAAAAAGAAGCGCAAATAACCACTCCCCACCCAAAAGATGCCTACGATTGTAAGCATCTAACATTCTATCACCTCTCCGTCATAAGCCAAGCTTACGCCTTCGGGCATTCGCTTTGACGCCTCTTCGTAAAGCCCGATGTGATGACAGACGTGCGTTATATAGGTGCGCTTGGCTCCTATGCGACGCGCGAAGCGAACGGCATCGTCGACGAGCTGATGAGAATGATGCTCCTTCTCGAAGCGCAAGGCATTCACAACGAGCGTCTCCACTCCTTCCAGATATGGCATTTCGCCGTCGTCGATGGTCTTCATGTCCGTGATATAGGCGAAACTTCCGATACGGAAACCGAGTATCGGCATCTTGCCATGCATCACCTCAATGGGCATTATCCGCAAGTCGCCCACGCATAACGGTGCATGAGGCGTTAGGGTGTGAAGCTCCAGCTTTGGTACACCGGGATAGAGATGGTCGCCGAAGCAGTATGGCATAATATTGCGCACATGACTGCAAGTCTTGGCGTCGCCATACAGACGTATCGGACCGAAGATGGAGAAGGGGCGCAAATCATCGATGCCACCCACATGATCATAATGGATGTGCGTTAGGAGAATGGCATCGAAGGGCTTGAAAGGCAGCGGCATAAGCTGCTGGCGGATGTCCGGACCGCAGTCAATGAGCACACGCGTGCCACTCTCCGACTCCACCATAGCCACACAGCGCAAACGCTTGTCACGCGGATCTTGGCTGCGACACACCTCGCACTGGCATCCCAACGAAGGCACACCGCCCGACGTACCAGTACCAAGGAGCGTAACACGAAGACGCTGCTTTCTCTCTTTTACGTTATCTTCCATTACAATCTTTTCCGTTTTTTATTCCTTACTTTTGTTTATTCCATGCTGATCACTCCCTACAGCGTCACCACCATACCCTCACTGGTAAGCGAAGATTCTGCAAACACTTCTTTAGCCTGCTGCAGGAGCACGTCTTCCGTGTTATACTTCGAACTGTAGTGACCCAGCAACAGGCATCCTACGCCGGCATCCTGTGCCACCATAGCTGCCTGTCGAGCCGTGGAATGGAAATACTTCTGCGCCTTGTCTTCGTCCTCATCGGCATAGGTAGACTCATGATAGAGGCACGTCACGCCCTTCAGCCTGTCGGCAAGACCGGGCAGATAGCACGTGTCGCTGCAATAGGCATAGCTGCGTGGCGGGTCGGCTGGACGTGTGAGGCGACTGTTGGGAATCAGATTTCCTTCCTCGTCGGTCCACGAAGCACCGTTCTTTATGTTGTTTATCTGCGATATCGGTATACGATAGAAGTCGATCATGTCGCGGCGTATATGCGGCAATGTCGGCTTCTCGCGGAACAAATATCCGGCACATGGGAGGCGATGCTTCAGCGGTATGGTCTCGACGGTAAGACTGCGGTCCTCATAAACCACCTCCTGACGCGTCGTGTCGACAGCATGAAACTTTATCTCATAGTCGAAGTCGTTGCAGAAAGTGGTGAGGAGCGTGTCAAGAATGGGGCCAAGTTCCTTCGGTCCATAGATGGAAAGTGGCATGGTACGTCCGAGCAGTCCGAAGGACGAAAGCATGCCGATAAGCCCGAAGCAGTGGTCGCCGTGTATGTGACTGATGAATATCGCCATCACCTTGTTGAATCCCACTCGTGATCGGCGCATCTGAGTCTGCGTACCCTCGCCACAGTCTATCATAAACTGCTTCTCACGTATCTCCACCACCTGCGACGACGGATTGTGACGCAATGTGGGCAAGGCGCTGCCGCATCCAAGGATATGAACTTTAAATGGTTCCATAAGATTTATTATTTCTGACGCTTGAAGAGGAAGATGCCGCGTGCGTTCTCTATAGCCAGCGAGTCAGCTCCAAGGTTGTCAATAGCAAATGTGTCTCTGTTAAGGAGCAGCTGTCCGTTAAGTATCTTCCATGATGTCCACGGATTGGTCTCCGCCTTGACATTCGAGCGTACGGTTCCGCCCTCCTCTATCTCGAAATTCTTGTCCAAGCTGGTCCAGTGACCGAGCAGCGAGGTGACGTTTATGACACGGTCAGCGAGCATCTCGCCTTCCACCTTATGTCCTGTCACCGCCATCTTGTCACCGCTCATCATGCCACCCACTACTGTGGTGACAGGACCAGAGGACAGTCCGCCGTCCAAGTCAGCCTCAGCATCCAATATGGTATACGTGATGGTGTCGCCGGCATCGGTTATGAGTTCCAGCGAGTGCATGGACGTGCCCTCACCACAAACTCCGTATACAGTAGAATCAGCCACCACCTCTTCGTCATCCACGACCGCCTGCGACTTTTCCTTCTTGACGTTACAACCGGCAAGAAACACTACGGCGGCTGCCATCATAAACAATCTGAACTTATTCATAACTAATCTGTTTTTTATTCGTTAATCTTCCTTTTTCTCATGAGCTTTTGCCTCGTTCCAAAGTTCGTCCATTTCGCCGAGCGTCATGTCCTTCAATGGCTTGCCCATGCGTATGCTATGCTCTTCGATGTAGTTGAATCGGCGTATAAACTTCGTATTGGTCTTCTCAAGAGCTGTGTCGGGATTTATCTTATACAGACGTCCGGCATTGATGAGCGAGAAGAGGAAGTCGCCAAACTCATCAGTTGAGCGTTCGCGGTCTTCACGTCTAAGCTCAGCCTCAAGTTCGCCAAGTTCCTCGCGAACCTTTCCCCATACGTCGCCCTTGTCTTCCCAGTCGAAGCCTACGTTGCGTGCCTTGTCCTGTATGCGGTAAGCCTTGATGAGCGCCGGCAATGCGTCGGGCACACCTGAGAGCACGCGCTTGTTGCCGTCCTTCTCACGCAGCTTTATCTGTTCCCAGTTCTCTATAACCTGCTGTGCCGTCTTCACCTCCTCGGAAGTGTCCTGTTCCTCCGGCTTCTCGCCGTAAGGCAGCGGCTTCGGATCGGGAGCGCCCACCTGCGAAGGATGATAGACGTGCGGATGACGGAAGATCAGTTTGTCCACCAGCTTGTTGCAGACATCAGCAATGTCGAACTGTTCCTTCTCCTGTCCTATCTTGGCATAGAAGCATACGTGCAGCAGCACGTCGCCAAGCTCCTTGCAGATATTGGGCTGGTCGTTCTTCATGAGAGCGTCACACAGCTCGTATGTCTCTTCTATGGTATTGGGGCGCAACGACTCATTGGTCTGCTTTCGGTCCCACGGACATTTCTCGCGCAACTCGTCCAGAACGTCCAGCAGCCTGCCGAAAGCCTTCATTTTTTCTTCTCTTGTATGCATTGTCTCTTTTATGTTTACCTATTTATATAATAAATGCAAAGCAAAGGTAAGCATAATATTTCACTATACCGAAAAACTGACGGAATATTTGCCCCGACTATTTATTGTTCGTAACTTTACACCATCAAAACAAAATCTGAAACCACAACAACTATGGAGAAAACAGATAATAATGTTGCGCAACTTACCGACAACGAGATTCTCGAAGGTTTCCGCAACGCCAACGAACATATTGTAAAAGAATACTTCTACGGCTACTGCCGTGTGGCTTACTGCATATACGACCGACGTTATGATCTGCAGTACAAGCCCGGCATGGACTTCTATTCGCTTGCCCATGAATATTACCTCGCACTCTGCCGGCATGACTTCCGCCAACTGGAGGACCGCAAGGCTTCGATGTCGCTCAAGACATGGATGGTCAATGGGTTCCGCTTCCTGGTGCTCGACAAGCTAAAGGGGCTGAAGAAGGAGCAACGGAAGGAAAGCCTGGAGGAGCACATGGGCAATACACGCATCAACTTCGACGTGCAGGACGATGAGTTTGCTGGAGATTTCCGCAACACCATCGACGAGATTTGCCACACTTACTACGGACGCGACAGCAAAAACTCCATCATCCTTCAGATGCTCTTCGTGGATGGATTTAAGGGAAAGGAAATCGCTCAGCAGCTCGGCATCAGCCAACCTGCTGTCACCGAACGCTATAACCGCATGATGCACGACGTGGTGGTACCATACTTCAAGCGCTATTACGTGACAAACGAATACGGACTGTCCATGGAATGCGAAGCTCCCAAATGCTCGGCTCCGAATCTCGGAAATGTTATGTACGAATATTGCAACTTTACACATACTGATATGGAAGACATCAAGAAAGGACGTGTCACTCCCAACTGGATTGACGATTTACAGGAAAACGAAGTGTTTGTATTTGGCAGCAACCTTGCCGGTATGCACGGCGGCGGCGCTGCCCGCGTAGCTCATCGACGTTTCGGAGCCGTAATGGGTAAGGGTGTCGGCATGCAGGGCAGAAGCTATGCCATCCCAACCATGCAGGGCGGCACCGAAACTATCCGTCCCTACGTAGACGACTTTATCGCCTACGCTAAGGAACATCCCGAGCTGACGTTCCTCGTAACGCCCATCGGCTGCGGCATTGCCGGCTTCGAGCCAGAGGACATCGCACCGCTCTTCAAGGAAGCTTGCAATGTCAGCAACATCTGGATGCCGGAAAGCTTCTGGAAGGAGCTGGATTAAAGCAAGTTGAGAGTTCAGAGTTGAAAGTTGAAAGTTATGATATGACAAGAATTCTCAATATTCAACTCTCAACTTTCAACTCTGGACTCTCAACTTGACAAACTCTCAACTCTGAACTCTCAACTTTCAACTATTCTTTGTCGAAGTATTCGCCCGTCGGCATGCTTTCTCCCAACGCCACGCAAGCACTATAGCGCATGCGCGACTTTTTCTCACGGGCAAACATTTCCTTCGTGCCCTCCTCATTTTCCTCGAACATCAGGTGATTGTCGATGCCCATGTCCGTTGCCATTGTCTCCACGTCGAGGTTGTCGGTGCCGATGAAGGTGAACGTCCATCCCTGCTTCTTCAGCTTTTCGATGAGATTCTTTATCATACCAAGATTATACTCCTCGCTGCAGTTCTCCTCGCCGTCCGTGATGATGGTCACAAGGACATTGTCGTCCTCCGTTGCCTGGGCGTTAATCTTCGCGATGCCCATGCCGATGGCGTCATAGAGCGGCGTAGCTCCACCAGGACAATAATCGCGTGCGCCAAGACTGCGAGCGTCCGCAGCAGCCACGTTGTCATAGAACAGCTTCTTGTGCGTGCTGTCGAAGGTGATGAGCGTCACGCGCTGCTCGAGGTCCTGGTGCGCTTTCTCTATCTTGCGGATTGTCTCAAGCGTCTCGTTGATGCCCATCAATGCCTGTTTGCGGATAATCTCCATGCTGCCACTCTCGTCCACCACCAAAAGATTGAATACTCTTTTCATAATTCTTCTTGTTTTTTAGTTGTTAATATATTGTTATCTTTCGTATTATTCATGCCCTTTTCCGACATGCTTTATCTATTATAAGAATTATGGAGGCTGAAAATTAAGGTGGACTATCAATTTTTTTTCTATTTCCATCAAAATATCTAACTTTGCACCGAAATGGAAACAGAAGAAACAAAACAGAACCAGACAGCGGCTCATGCCAAGACAGCCTCAGTAAGCGACATGACCGTTGGCTCGCCGTTACGACAGATCACCAAGTTTGCTCTGCCGTTGATATTGGGCTACATCCTCCAGCAGATGTATCTCGTCATAGATGCCGCCATCGTAGGACGCTGGATTGGCGTCGGAGCACTGGCTGCCGTGGGTGCCTCATCCTCCATCATGTTCCTCGTTATGGGATTCTGCAACGGAGCTTGCGCAGGATTCGCCATCCCCGTGGCGCAGTCGTTCGGTGCGAAAGACTATAGCAAGATGCGTCTCTATGTTGCCAATGCCGTGCGCATTTCGGCGGTAATGGCAACGGTGGTGACGCTGCTCTCGCTGATGTTCTGCCGTCGGATTCTGCAGATGGTCAACACGCCCGCCGACATCTTCCACGATGCGTACATCTTCCTTATGCTTCAGTTCGCAGCCATACCGCTGACATTCGGATTCAATCTCTTCTCAGGTCAGATACGCGCCCTCGGCAATTCGCGCCAGCCTTTCTATTTTCTCATTACGTCGGCAGTGGTGAATGTGCTGCTTGACGTGGTGCTAATCCTCGGTTGCGGACTTGGCGTGGCAGGAGCCGGCATAGCCACATGGCTGTCGCAGGCGCTCTCCGTAATATTGTGCCTGTGGTATATCCGCAAGCACATGCAGCTGCTCATACCGAAGGGCGACGAGCGACGCTTCGACAACAAGCGCACGAGCATCCTGCTCAACAACGGCGTGCCAATGGGACTGCAATTCTCCATCACCGGCATCGGCATCATCATGCTCCAGAGCGCCAACAATGCCCTCGGCACCACGTGCGTGGCAGCATTCACCGCCTCAATGCGAATAAAGTATCTCTTCACTTGCGTCTTTGAGAACATCGGAGTGGCAATGGCAACTTACTGCGGACAGAACCTCGGAGCACGTCGCATGGACCGTGTCACCAAGGGCGTAAAGGACGCCATAACGCTGATGCTCATCTATTTTATCTTCACCTTCGCCCTCATCTATCCCTTCGCCGACTGGATGATGCGTCTCTTCGTTGACAGCGGCGAGGCAGAAGTGGTGGGTCGCGCAGCACAGTTCATGCGCATCGCCAACTACTTCTACCCTGCCCTCGGCTTGCTCACCATCCTGCGCTATTCCATCCAGGGTCTCGGCTTCAGCAATCTCTCCATGCTGAGCGGCGTAATGGAGATGATAGCCCGCTGTGGCGTAAGCCTCTGGCTCGTTCCAGCACTGGCATGGACCGGCGTCTGCCTCGGCGACCCCGTAGCCTGGTGCATGGCAGACCTCTTCCTTATCCCCGCCTTCCTTTGGGTGCAGCAGAGACTTAAAAAGCAGGCAAAGGAGTAAACAGTGACCGATTAGCTTAGTCAATAATGCCTCAACTCGTTTTTACCAAAACGGAACACCGACACCCTAAACACGCTCTCGTCACCATCAAAATAGAACCAAGGATTATTTATAGGATTCTGGTTTCTCGCAATGTGCAGTTCACGAGCCGGTGTGTTACCCTCTGCGCACATAATGGCAACCTTCTTGCCCTTGCGAGCCACATCAATGACTATCAGTGCATGTCCTAATTTCTTTCTACCACGGGCAGGGTATACAAGCACATCACCCGGTTGCACCTCACTTATCGGCCGCGGCTTTGTCTCACGACTTACAGAAAACGTGCTGCACACACCATACGCATTCTTCAAGAATTTCTCCAGCGACTTGCGCGAACCTCCCCCACTATACTGTAGCACATTGCCATTTACATCACGAAAACGTATATCTGAGTAGCGTCCCTTGCTGAACAGATACTCTGCCCGCAAACGCATGGTCATGTCGGCACATTGCTCTGCATTGCTAAGCATGGGCAAGTCGATTACGCCAGTTGACAACCACTGATATCTTGCGTTACCGCCAGTATATAACTGCACCTTGCTCCCACGTTTCTTCAACGGCAGTTGGCGCATAAACTCAGCGTAACTGCCTTCCACACGGGTATACCCAAAAGGTGTCGAAATATCCCCAACCCTCTTTGCGTTCCATGGATTGCTTGTGCATGCATACCAATATGTAATGCCTATAGCAATAAGTCCAAGCAAAAACAACGCTCCAATAACTTTAAATACTTTCTTCATATTCTTTATTTTTGTGCAAAGGTAATGCAAACCGAATGCAGAACAACAAGCTTGCTTGATTGTTATGCTGAGGTGTAGCTTGTCTTATGCAAAGGTACGACAAAACTTCTGTATGATAGAAGGATTGCATTAAGGTTGTATGTCATGATAGGGATTCAGTACAAAATGAAAGTGGTGCAAACAGAACTTTGTCACTATTCTGTTTACACCACTATATAAACATATAATTATCGGTAAATATTAATACTTATGGTTCCACGGGAATGCATTTGCGATATGAGTAGACCCACTAAAATACGAATAGGACGCATAGCGTTTTACCTCAGACGCATTTAATGATGATACTGTTACTGAACACTGTAATTGTTAAGCACAATAGGAAAAGATTAAATGCTATTTGTTTCATATATATTTTTTATTATTTTGTACTGTCAACAACATTTATTTTTTCGTCTCCTTCACCATATTGTAGCCAATATTACAACTTCGTTATAGTTGCTTTGCGTGTATTAATGCTGAACGTACCAAGTGAAGTCTTCACCTTGTAGACACCATTCTTTGCAGAAACGAGTTTGGCGGTCATGCCCATGAAAGAGAAACTTCCATCCTCGTTTTTGTTAATGGTGTGACGACCAAGTGGGGTGTTCACCACGATGTGGCGCTTGGTTACTTCCACCACACCATAGGTAGTGCCCGAAGGAGCATCCTTGACAGTCTGCACCACTTCCTTGGCAGCCGTCTTTACCTGTTCGTTACTTGTCTTTGCAAAACTTGCTGAGCTGGTTGCAACAACCATCATCAGCGCAATCATTACTTTCTTCATAGAATTATCATTTTTATCGTTCTGTCTTATTGACGATGCAAAGGTAAGACAATGCATCTACATGAAAGAATGATTGCGAGAAGGTTGTATGAAATGATGGGAATACTGTACGAAATCTCTTTATTCACACACGGGTCTGATGGTGCGCAATGTCAAAAGCGGCTCGTACTCCAAATCAGAATCTTCCTCATTGAAATACAAGTAATAGGCATTGCTGTTGTTTGCTTTGCTTGAGCTCCAGTAATACCCAAACGTGTCTTTTCGGTAAATGCCGTAGTCGCTTTTTCGTCCTGCACCAGGCAAGAAGATACTCTTGCCTGAAGGACCTGTTATCTTGCAACCCATTACACCTTTGTATGCAACCCAACACCAACGGCATCTGTCTATGAGTTCTTTAAACTGCTTGCGTGTCGGTGTCTTGTATTTACCATTCGACTCTTTATAGGCGGCATCATATTCTGTTCCTGCAATTTCTGAATCAGCAGGAATGCCATTTACCGAACGACCGTCAGAACCATAAGCCCAACGATAGTAGTTGCCATACTCTTCAGGATTTGATGCCCCTAAGTTATGACCGCACCATTTCACGCTAAGTCCTAAGTCTACGACTTCAGATGTAGCAATGTCGCTTGCCTGAACCATATAGTCAGTAATAAACATTGTAGCCTCCTTATCACTCTCCTTTAAGAACTTTGGGGCTTCTTTTGGTTCAATGTTTTCTTCTGACGTTTCTTCCTGCTTGTCTACATCTTCAACAACCTCCATCTGCGATACTACCACATTGTTTACATCTAAAGCTTGCATAAAGTCCTCTATTGTCTGATAGCGGTCTTTTCTTCTTGGTTGCATAGCTTTCTCTATAACAAGTTTTGTATTTTCGCTAATGGTTGAAGGCATATCAGGAAGACCTTCATCAAACACTGCTGTTGCTTCTGGCGGTGTCTGACCGGTAATCATCTTGAACATAGTAGCTCCTAACGAATAGATGTCCGTAGCCGGCGAGAACATGCCCAAGCCGCCGACACGCGATTGTTCTATAGGAGCATAGCCAATACTTACCCCGATAGGACTACTTGTTGTCGCTTCGCCCATCTTGTCATAATTCTTAGACATACCAAAGTCGATCAATACAACATCACCGTTCTTTCTTAACAACACATTACCTGGCTTTACGTCCAAGTGATTCATGTTATTGGCATGTATATATCGTAGGGCAGAAGCTATCTGTCTTGTGTAATTTAATGTTTCAGCTTCAGACAAACTACCTTTCTTATCTATCAAGTCAGACAAAGAGCCACCTTCTATATACTCCATAACGTAGTAAGCGGTTCCATTCTCCTCAAACACGTCCAATACCTTAATAATATTAGGATGGTTCAACTTAGATATATTTCTTGCCTCCTTGATAAACTTTTGACGAAACTTTTCCACCAACTCAGCACTTCCCATAGAAGGAACTGTAACCACAGAAGAAGCCTCTTCACGATTACAGAATTCCTTCATAAAGAACTCCTTAATCGTGACAGCTATCTCTGCTTCTATCGTGCCTAACGGACCTTCTACAGCTATCTTCTGCTTAGCCAAGTAGGTTATACCAAAACCTCCTTGACCAAGTACTTTGGAGATTCTGTATTTTCCGTTGCATAGTACACAACTGTTATTTAATTGCTTCATGACTATACTTTTTTAACAAGACGAATTGGCAGCTTGTATCCTGGAAATTCGTTTTTTGAATTTATTTTGAGAGTACAAAAAGTAATATTTGCACTATTAACGAAGACGTCTTTCTCCTTTTTTAACCAAAAGAGCACTTCGCCACCTCTTTCAAGAGTAGATTTAATCTCATAAAGACCTGTCTTCTCAAATATTAATCTATTACCATTCGGTCCTAGGCAAATAGCCAAATTTTGAAAATGGTAAGAACCAATTGAGGATTTTATTCTTTTAGACCCTTGTTCCCATTTGCATACTCGTACTAATTCCAGCCATTGTGCTACTGTAGGAATATCAAACGCCTTGCTTTTTTCTTGTGTAACATAAAGGATTTCATCGTTTTCATCCTCAACATAATTTGAAGACCACAGAGTGCCACTTGGTAACCCTAAGTCGACATACTCAATATCATCAGAAGACGTTTCTTTAACAACTTTGTCATAGCCATCTTGATAACCGGAATTATAGCCAGCCATATAAGCCTCAACAATTACTTTGTTTAACGCATCATTTATTTTGCCCTCTGCGTATTCTTTTGCCTTATCTACATTATTCATATCAACTTTCCTATTTTATTATGAGTTACGATATAAGGAACTATACCTATAACTCTTGCTTTATTTACTAATCCTTCAATGGACAACTCTTCCATATTGCATTTTCCAACCCAATACTTTTTACACAAGTCATCTTCATTAACTTTCATGTCTCTCATTCCATATTTAAAGTCACTAAGCAAAAAATATAAATCTTCATAATTTCGAGAATCATGCCACTCTACATTATAAACTTCTAGTTCCAAAAGAGAAACTACACAAGATGAGTCAGGTAAAGGAGCATAGATAGGTACTAGCCCAATGAAATGCTCGCTCTTCCAACTTATCATCAGCAGGGAAAACAAACAAAGAGTTTCCCCTACTATATAAATATGGATAATAGCTTTTCCTAACATTCTCAAGTAACGACTCTGCTTTTAGCCGTTTATCTGAATATATACGCTCATTAAAAGAAGGAGCTATGACATCACCGACCTTCCATGAAACAGTTTCTTTTTCAATTCTACAAACTTTCATTTATATTGATTATAACATTTAAATAACGTTAGTTCTATTAAATATAAGTGACAGAAAATTTGCTGATTAGCGAAATTGTTATTATAATAATAAAGTGCTAAACACCAATAGTTTACAAACTATAATCACTATAATTAAAGAGGACAAATAGATATCAGTAACTATCTATTTTTCATCCAGAACCAATCTGAATCCTACAAAACAGTCTGAGCCTAATGGCTTTCTTTTGCTAATCAAACAATCCGCAGGCAGATCTCGTGCACAACCTCCACGAACACTCCATCTATCCTTAGCAGCATCACCTACAACATTGTCGCATAGTTCATCCACATTGCCAGTCATATCATACAGTCCAAGTTCGTTGGGATATTTCTTTCCTACTTCACGTGTATGCCTTAATGAGCCACCATCATCACACCATGCAATCCTGTTTATATCATCACTTCCAGCATATCTATATCCTTGACTATTAATGCCACCTCTTGCAGCTATCTCCCATTCTCTATCTGTTGGCAATCTGAAATTCTTACCAGTTTTTTTGTTTAACTGTTTTATAAACTCCGTTACATTCTTTCTACCAATTATCATAGGATGATGAAGTTTACAATTTTCCTTCATACTTTCCCTTATCCCATAATAATTTTCAAATTTTAGTCCTGATTGCGCATGTATAAAATAATCAACACCTCTGTCATCCATTACAGCATGGAATTCCTCATTCGTAACTTCAAACTTACCAATATAGAACGTATTGAAAGAAACTCCATTTAATGTGCCACCTTTTACTTCAACCATATTATCAACAAGCTGATTGATGAGCATATGCTGACGAAACTTTGAATAACCATAATAAGCAGAAGACAGAACGGCAACAGTTGCAAATAGGCTTAAACAGATAGTCTGCACAATCTTGGCAATACTACGCTTTGCCTTTTTAGTTGCTGGTTTATTAGCAACCGACACGTTAGCTTCACTACTCAAAAAGACACGTATGTCTTTCACGCTCTGCGGACGTGCCAATCTATTGTCATTCATCATCCACACCACAAGCTGTTTAGTCTTTTTAGACACTTGTGGCATTGCCAATGCTGTATGCTTGTCATCATTGCTATCCTCACGAATATCAGATAAAGAAGGAGGATTCTGATTCGTCAGCAACTTATATAGGGTAGCACCAAGAGCATAGAAGTCTGTCCACGGTCCGAACTTGTCGTAACTTTGCGCAATCTGTTCTATAGGCGCATAGCCGTTAGTATAGTATACACCTGTAGTTGTGGTTACGCCATCTGCCGAAGTTTGTTGTTTGCTCGCACCGAAGTCAATCAGCTTTACAACATCATTCTTGTCAACCATTATATTCGCTGGCTTGATGTCAAGATGCAGCATGCCGGCATTATGGATTGCCTGTAAGCCATCCAGTATTTGGTTGAGATAATTGAGCACGGTCTTTTCTGATAATGGAATGTTGGTACGTGCTAAACGTGTGGACAGATTTTCTCCATCCACATAGTCCATAACATAGTATGCCGTACCGTTCTCCTCAAACAAGTCGTAGACTTTTACAATATGCGGATTGTCAAGACCACGCAGACGACGAGCTTCTTTCTTGAACTTCTCGCATTGCTGGTTAAAGCTAATAGTATTCTCACTGTTGCTTACACTCACCGTTGTGCTATCACCTTCACGTTGGCAAATGCCTTTCAGATAAAACTCCTTTATTGCACGAGTTTCACCAAACTGCACATTTGTAACAACATAAGTATTGCCAAAGCCACCTGACGACAAGTAGCTTTCGATGCGGTACGTTCCATGTAGGATTGTGCCTACTGGGAGTAGAGAAGGTGTATTTATATTCATAATCGAATGATTTATTTCTTTTTAAATTACATTCTTTGTTCATTCATAATGTCTTTTAGCAAAGACAAGTCTGATGACACGTAAATGGTGAGGAATTCGGTTGATGCACCAAAATTGAAATCTAACAGTATATAACCATTAGCACATTTATATAGATAAATGTTATATGGATACTCTTCATATTTTGACAATAAGCTGCCACCAGTATAATTTCTGATGCTATTTCTAAAATAGTCTTGCAATCTATCATCTATCAGCCCACAGTCTACAAGCATCATTGTTGCACCACCACGTGGTCCGAATAATCCTATCACACATTTTTTGTCATAATCAGTGCATATATAATTATCTTCTATCTTTAATTTTCCACTATATTTAACTCCAAAACTTCCAAATCTTTCATCTGGCGCATCAACATTACCATGAGCAGTCAAAGCATTATTTTCACTAAAAAGTCCGTAATTTACGAAATATGAACCTCCTTTACTTTCTGCAAGAAACATATCAATAAGGACTCTCACGTCTGTACCCGTATACTCTTTTTGAGTTGGTTCTTCTATAGGAACATCATCACTATAATATGCTGTTGTATCTTCAACCATCACTGTATCAGAGTCAGCATTAGCAGCAGGAGCCGCGGTATGATTCGTTGTATAATATCCTCCACAGTCTCTGAATCCAAGTATTCCAATGACTATAACTACTGCAATTACAAAAATTGAAATGATAATTTTTGAATCTCCATTAGATGATTCTTTATCATCTTCTTTTTTTACGTTAGAATATTTTCTTGTATTATTATTCCGAGAGTTTTTACGGTTACGTGTGCTTCTATTAGCAACGATAGTTTCCTCACCATCAGTTGTCTTTGTCTTATTTTTAATAACCACAGTTTCTTCTGAAGGTTTGGCAGAGGCTGACTCAAGGGTACGACTACCAGTCAATACATCTCTAAACTCCCTAACGCTCTGAATACGCTTCTTCACATTCGGACACATCGCTCCTATGACAACCTTGATAAGATTGTCAGATACTTTCTTTTCACGAAGTTTGTTTTCTAACAGTTCATCATCGCTAACGAGATTGGAAGCTGGCGGTGGCGTTTCTCCTGTGAGCAATTTATACAGAGTGGCGCCAAGGGCATAAACGTCTATTGTCGGGCGGAACTCACCGTTCCTCGCTCTGTTAGCCTGCTCTATAGGCGCATAGCCAACTGTTCCAAGACCAATAGTAGTGGATGTCTCTGGTTGTCCGTCATCACCATAGTGCTTGCTAAGTCCGAAGTCTATCAAGAAGACATGACCATCGCTACGGCGCATAACATTGCTTGGCTTCAAGTCGAGGTGGAGCATGTGCTTTTCCTCATGCATATAGATGAGCGCATCTGCTACAGACTTGATTATACTTACAGCCTCTTCTGCATCTACATAATGAGTCTTGACGTAATCATTAAGATTTTGTCCGTCAATGTAATCCATTACATAATAGAACGTGCCATTCTCGCTGAACGAGTCGGTAACACGAACTATATTCGGATGGTCAAGGCGTGAGAGGTTGTCCGCTTCTTTTTGAAACTTCTGGCAATAGCTTTGCGACAAGCTGCCGTCACTCATACCCGTTATACTTCCATCTTCGCTGCGAGAGTTGAGTTCCTTCATAAAGAACTCCTTAATGGCAACTTTCTTTGCAAGCTTTGTATGCTCGGCAAGGTAAGTTATACCAAAGCTACCTTGTCCGAGAACTTTCTCTATCTTATACGTACCTCCATGAAGGAGTGTTCCTTGTGTTAGTTGTTGCATGATTTGTTATTAACTATTTATATTCGGTATGTTATTCACCTTGGTACTATCCTCACTTGAAACGTCTGGTGAATTATGCTTTCCCCCATAAAGGAAGAACGAAGTTGCGACAGCAATTATTGTTACAACCACAACACCAATGATTCCAAACAACGCTTTACGCTTATTGGGTTTGTGAAACTTAGGCTTAATCAAAATCCCCTTTATCTTTGCATGCTGCTCTGAAGCAGGATTGCCTGTAGGCTCAGAAGAAGCCATGCTGTCCTCCACCTTATCTATATATATAAGATGTGCCGTATGGTTGTCTTTGTTCTCCTCTGTCACCCGACGAAGCATCTCCAGTTTCTGTTCGTCCGAGACATTGGGCTTTGTAATGATATTTAGGATATTATCATCAGTTGACTGTTCGAGCATACCATCCGAGCACATAAAGAAATAGTCACCTGGCTGAATGTCTGTGAGATGAGCTATGTCTGCCTTTGCTCTATGCTCCTGGCATGGCTGCATGGCACGAGTGATGACATTCTTCTGCGGATGATGCTTCGCCTCCTCTTCCGTTATCTCGCCTATCTTCACCAAATCGTTGACAAGCGAGTGGTCTTGCGTACGAAAGACAACGTGGGCAGGAGAGTTGTCCGAAGCCGGACGCAACTGATATACACGGCTATCGCCTATATGAGCCACAGTGGCACCATTGGCGTGTAGACACAAGAAGGTGAGCGTGGTGCCCATCTTGCGTTCCTCGCCATTATCTTTAGCGTCAAGCGCATCAAAGGCTGCGCTGAGTGCTTGCAGGAAGAGTTCGTCGCTCAATGCCTCGCCAGGGTGCCAAGCGGAAAGGACGACACGGCTGATGGTCTCACACACCGCAGCCGATGCCACCTCGCCTTTCTCATGTCCGCCCATTCCGTCGCAGAGGATGAACAAGCGGTCATCGGGCATCGACTTTCCCAATGCAGGAAAGAGAGAATCTTCCTGATTAGCCCTTTGACCGAGTTCTTGCAGATTGTAAGCTTTTATCTTAAAATTCATACGCTGTTACTTTTTGAATGTCAGTTCTGTATTGCCCATCTTGATGCGGTCGCCATTGTTCAGAATCAGCTGGTCTTTCTGTCCTATGACAGAACCGTTAAGATAAGAAGGATTCTTGTTTGCCCCGTTTCTGAGTATATGAAGGGTCTGTCCGCCCGCATTACGCACCTCTATGACGGCATGACTGCGACTCATTGTGCGGTCGTCCGTAGCGACCTGCACTGACGCAGATGACGAAACCGCCTTACGCCCTATAGTGTTGATGCCAATACATAGCTGATACGTTGCGCCTTTATTGTCTACGAGCATACCAGCTCTTGCTATAGGAGAAGATCCGATACGAGTTTCGTCGCCTCCAGACTGCTGCGCCGAAGCACCCACATATTGTGTTTCATCACCCGAAGGAGCGATGGGGTTAGGTTGCTCCACGTATCGCTGACACTTTCCCACGATATGCTTTTCCTTACATACGGGGCAAGTGAAGAATGCCGCATCTATGTTCGGAGCATCCTGCAAACGGAGCACCTTACCACAGGTGGGGCATTTTATCTTTATCTCACTCATTGTTACATCTTCGTTTATATAATTCTTACCACCTCATTACAGACATTGAAGATCGGCATTATTATCGTAGTCTTGCTGATCTTCATTGGCGTTATAGGTGAATGTGTCGTTCTCCTGCTGTGCCTGTTGTTGTGCCTGATAAGCATCTTGATAAACCGACATCTGCACATTGTCATTTGAGAGGTCGTAGACCTCACCTTCGTCTATCTGTTGGTTATGGTTCTCATCCACGAGAAGTACGTCAGCCAAACCGTCCGAGTCCAAGTCCACAACGGCAGCCACTTCCTCACCATTGGTCAGCATAGCCGCTTGTATGGTCTGTCCGTTTTCGCCCTGCGTCTCGTATACGCCCAACACCTGCACCTCATTGGTATTGGCATTGCTGTCACTTGACTCATCCACCGTGGCTTGCACCTCAGGATTCGGCGTTACGGGGTCAGCCCCAGCATGATTAGTATAGTCAGGTTCAGAACTTTCATCATTGTCCACCTTTACTGCCAATTCCTCTTTCTGAGGCTCTGCATGTTCCACCTTTTGAGGTTCTTTAGCCACTGGTTCTTCCGTTGTCTGCACTTCCTCCTCCGGCTTCTGCTCATCAGCCTCTTTGTCATGAAGCATCTCCGTGGCTGCGTATGTGGTGCCACCGCCGACAACTCCGCCCATAACTGAAGCTGCAGCAGTTGCTACAACCTTCTTCGCTTTGTCCGACTTCTTTTCTGTAGCCTTGACGTTCTGTGTATGTTCAGCCTCATTGTTATTATTCTGCGGCTGCATGAATATTGTTTCTTCGTTGTTCATACCGATAGCTTTTATAGTTCTTTGAATTGATTCGTTTGTGCTGCAAAATTAGGAAGCTTTCATACAGGATGCCTAAAGAAAATAGGCATCCTGTATTAAATGCCCCGATTGTTACATGAAATGTCAGTGAGTGTACTTACATCCACAAGCAAAGCACTGCTTGTTATACTCGATGTTCCTGTACGGAATAGCTCCAAACGGTCTTCCACAAGCAGGATTGGGACACTTGTATTTCTTGGCATACTCTTCGTCAAGGTCATGTAATTGTTGCTGGACTGTCGTCCCGACGCTTCCCTTTATGAAGAAATATACGGCGATGGACAAAGCAGCAACGATGATGACAATGCGTATGGCAGGGTGAATGCCAGGAATAAAGCCAAGGCACATACCAGACATGGACAATATGCCCTGCAAACGTTGCTTATTGGCAGACTTTGCAGCATTGTTCTGTATCTCCATTCTGCGCTTATCGTATTCCTCCCATACTGTCTTCATTGGTTTCAGCGAGAATGTCGGAACTTCTTTTTGCGAACTGTCTATGTCACCTGTTGAGACATCAGCCAATTTCAGTATTTGTTGTAGAGGCACAAGGAATTTCTCTTCTCCTAATTGCACACGGCTTGTCGGCGTGATTGCCTTACGGATTATCTGGTTGCCATCAACAAAGGTGATGTTCTGATCTTTGATATTCTCAATGCCGATATCATTTCCATCGACAGAAACCTTGCAATGCCGACGACTTACAGACAACGGCACGGTGCCTGCCTGACCGACATTAAACTCACGTCCGCCGACAATGCAATGCAGACGACGTGCGCCCTCTTCCCTTCCTATTATTATCTCCATAGTTTTCTGATTTATTCCACATTGATTTGTGTTCGGTTAGGAACACGTCCGACAAGGATATCCTTCAACTGCTTGAGCGCTTCCTTTGATATGCCAAGCTGAAAGGTGAAGTGAACCCCATCGGTAACAACGAGGCTTTGCATCAAAGGCTGCACCTTATAAATATAGTTAAGATTGACAATGAAACGCTTGCCGATACGTGCAAAAACAGAAGCACGCTCACGCAGACTTTCAGAGATAAACTGTTGCATATGACTAAGATTCATGCAGACAGATACCTTCTGTTTGTTGACAAGCACAATATTGGTATAGTTGCCATCACCCTCCATATAGACAATCTTGGAGCAGTCAAGGCGGATAAGTTCGTCACGTGTATTTAGATACAAGTAGCCTGTAGCCATTTTAGCCATCTATTGTCACATTGCCTTCTCCAAAACAATGTAAGGTTAGTATTGAGATTATGGCACAAAAAAAGCGTGGAGAACCTACCTGTTGTCCATTCCACAGCTTGAGGCTCTCGCATTGCCTATTATAGTCGAACAGACAACGTCAGAGCCCACGCCGATATGATAATCCTACCCGTGAGGTATATGTACGCGGAAACACACTGCATCCGTATGGATACAATGATGGCTAACATATAACCACACAGGAATGAAAAAATCACACCCGGGGCATCTACCGTTGCTAAGTTCAAGACTATAATGACTTTGAATTTGCGAGATTCCAAGCTGTCTCAAACAGAGCGTCAAGTAAACGCCTTTATTATGTCGTGCCTCTTTACCCACCCTTTCTCCTTTGTCATGCAGATGTGATAACCCGCAAAAAGGCTCGGCGTGGATCGAGGCATGGACGCATTAAGACTAAGCATACGAATACACGAAGCCAATTTGTCCACTCCAAAATTACTATATTTTTTGCGAACAAAAGAAAGGAAGCTAAAGAAAATGCACAAACTGGTAAAAAAGCAGCCCAAAACAGCTTGTTGTTAAACTTAAAACCGTCACTTTCGCCGACGCTCCACAATTGAAATTAGCTTGCGTGACAGATTAAACGAGACTGCGCACCTATTGAGATGAGAGTTCGTACCAATTGATGCCAACGCATTAAACAGCCCAAAACATGTAATAAATACATTACTTTTATTTGGTTGTATGTAACAAATTAATTAACTTTACGACATAGAAGATAACTTAATAAATATGTTGAAACTTGACAAAAACAAACTTGCTGGTCTCAAAACTTTTGACAACCATCTACAAGAAAGATACGGTGACGAAAACAGCGCAGAACGTAAGGAGTTTGAGGCAAAAGCCAAAGCTTGGTATTATGCCGAGCTTCTTAAAGACGAACGTAAACGCCAGAATGTAACACAGAAAGCATTGGCTGAAAAGATAGGAAAGAAACGCGAGTATATATCTTCACTCGAGAAGGGACAGACGGATATGCAGCTTTCCACTTTCTTGCGCATTGCCGATGCTCTTGGTCTGCGCTTTTCTTTGGTGTTGGGATAGGAAACGAACTTTTATCGGAGAAACAATAGGGGGTGCAGTGTATAGACTGCATCTTTTCGCCAATTCATGCAGTGTATGGACTGCATCTTTACGGAAAAGATGCTGATTATGTCGTTTATTTATACTATCTTTGAAATTGAATAATTCAAAATCGCAGGCGAAGCCGAGAATAATTCCTAATTCACCGCTCGGCTCTGCCGCTTGCCTAAGCAAGAACTCAAAACTCCTAATTCGGACGGCACACCGTTCGATACAATATTTGCATTTCTAACGCTCAATACGCCTCGTTCAGCGCACTAAGAAATCTTTGGTGCGAAATTCTTGAGTTTTGAGCGTGCAGCGATAGTATGCTGATATACAGCTAATTATGCTGCTGAGAAGAAAAATGTGCAATGAATAACGGAGCAAAAAAGCATCATTGGGTTGCAATAGCGCCACTTTTACACTACAATAGTGCCACTTTTATCATGCAATAGCGCCACTTTTGCACTCTAATAGTGGCACTATTGGACTGTAAAAGTGGCACTATCGTTAAGCATTGGAGCTGTTTGCTCAGCAGAATACCATAAAAACAGCTTTTTGATTCTCTAGTATTGATTTTTATTTTGTAACAGGTTTTTACTATTTTGTACAATATTTGCATGGACGGCAGATGCCGTCCGAATTAGGAATTAGGAGTTTTGAATTAATAGAACAATTTGCCTGGACAACGAAGGGATGCAGTCTATACACTGCATCTTTATGATGATTTATGCAGTGTATAGACTGCATCTTTTAACGGAATTATGCAGTGTACGGACTGCATCTTTACGGAAAAGATGCGGTTTAGCTCTTGCCTATGCTTTAGGAAGATTTCATCTCAGTTTTGCCTATGTTTTAGGAAAGTTTCACCCTTATTTTGCCTATGCTTTAGGAAATTATCGTTATCTTTGCAGAAAGAAACAACGATATAACCACTATGATACACAGACAATTAATTGACGATCTTACAGAAAGGAGCAAGCGCGAGAATCATAAGCCTCTTGTACTGCGTGGTGCCCGTCAAGTAGGAAAGACTACATTGATTGACGAATTCAGCAAGCAATACGACTGTTACATAAAGCTGAATCTTGAGCAGAGTGCTGATGCAATGGCATTCAGCATTTCAGACAACGTGTCAGAAATATTCCAATATCTGTGTCTGCAAAGAAAGATTGTTGTTGATAAAAACAAGCGCACCTTGCTGTTTATTGACGAGATTCAGAACGAGCCTAAGGCTGTAGGACTGTTACGCTATTTCTATGAAGAAATGCCGTGGCTGCACATCATCGCTGCCGGTTCAAGACTACAGACGCTCATAAAGCAACGCATATCGTTCCCCGTAGGACGTGTGGAGTATATGTCGTTACGTCCTTGCTCGTTTCTGGAATTTCTGAACGCCACCGGAAACGAGCCTTTGGCTGAGATGATACGCCGACTGGACGTTTCGCCTATTTATCATGATATGCTCATAAGCCTTTTCAATCGCTATACTCTCGTCGGAGGAATGCCCGAGGCGCTTGTGGAATATGCCGCTCATGAGGACGTGACAAGACTATCGCCTATCTATCGTTCTTTGCTAAACGGATATAACGAAGATGTGGAGAAATATGCCAAGAACACCAATCAGGTGAACATCATACACCATCTGCTCACACATGGTTGGGCTGAAGCAGGACAAACCATCACATTCAATCGTTTCGGAGGAAGCAACTACACGAGCAAGGAGGTGCACGAGGCGCTTGAAGTATTGCAGAAAGCTTTCCTTCTGAATCTCGACTATCCAATAACCACAGTAAAGGCTCCTACGATTCCTGCCCTTACACGACAGCCCAAACTGATATGGCTCGACTCTGGCATAATGAATTTCTCGGTTGACATCCAGACAGAATACTTACAAAACCGATCTCTTCTGGATGTATGGAAAGGTCATGCTGCCGAGCAGATTGTCGCTCAAGAGCTACGCATAGTGCTCGACCGCAACTACAGAAACGAACAGTTCTTCTGGGTAAGAGACAAGAAAGGGGCTACAGCAGAAGTGGATTTCGTATGGCAACACCATGCATCCATCGTCCCAATAGAAGTAAAGTCAGGGACGAACGCTCACTTACGCTCACTTCATTCTTTCATGGACACAGCCGACTCCACCGACATCGCCGTCAGAGTATGGCCTGGCAAATACGGAGTGGACGAGGTAACAACTCCTAACGGCAAGACATTCAGACTCTTAAACATCCCGTTCTATTATGTAGGAATGATAGACAAAATACTTGACAAGACACTATGACCATAACTGAACAATTCATTTGCGGCAAGCATACTGCTACTGACTGTGAGGACGGCATTGTAATTACACCTCACTATATTTTTTAGACAAAAAATACAGCAATAAAATGTTCTGGTTAGAATATCTTGTTAATATATAACCCCATTCTTATCCCATCGAATTCGAGGGGGGTAAGAATGGAAACATATTGATACGGCGGAACGTATTCTATTTCCTTCACTTCACAAACCGCAGCCTTGTCCACATCCAGCGTGGTATCATTGCCCATGCTGCAACAAGCAGACGGTAGCGCCAGTCTATTGTTACTGTCTCCTTGCCTCGCAACACTGCCTTGACGATGCTGTCTGCCACGCGTTCTGCTGACAGCTGCAAGGGGAAGTTGCTGCCGGCTATCAGGTCGGTGGCAACGAAGCCGGGGCGGATGTCGGTGATGCGGATGCCGAGGCGGCGCATGCGCGACTGCTGCGAAAGACACTCCAGATAATGCGACTGGAAGCGCTTTGTGGCTGAATAAGCTGGCGCTGCTCCCAGTCCGCGTGTGCGGGCAATGGAGGTGATGCAGGCTATATGGCCTCTCACGTTGTTGTCCGCAAACCATCTGTACGCTGCCGTAACCATACGGGTGAAGCCGACGCCATTTGTTTCGACGGTCTTCATCTCGCGTTCTACGTCAAGCCCGACGTTCTCCCACCCTATTCCCGAACTATGAAAATAGAGGTCGATGCCGCCAAGCTCTGCTATAAGTTCGTTCAGCTTCTCCGGCGCCGCCTCGTCGTTAACGTCAATCTGACGGTACGCCACGATGCCGTCCGTCTTACGCACAGCCTCTGCAAGACGATCCACACGTCGTCCTGCCACGCCAACCTTATATCCTCGCTCCGCAAGGAGACGCGCCACCTCCAGACCGATGCCGGACGTGGCTCCCATTACTATTGCTTTCTTCATTGCCTTGTCTGCCTACATTATTATTATAAGGGAACCATGACCACGTCGACCACATGACTGCCGGCTCCTATCAGGTCTGCACGCTCAGAGATGATCTTCTGGTACTCTATGAAGTGTGCGAACGTCTCGTCACTCATACGATTGAGTCGGGTGCGCATATAGTCGGACGCTCCGTCGGGCGAGAAGATGGTGACGCGCTCCAGCCCTGCGCTTTCGTCCAGACGGTTGATGTCGTCCAGGCGCACATAGTCGTACAGCTCGTCTGGCGATGCCTGTATGTGGAAGTTCTTGTCCACGGCTCCACGCTCCAGCAGTCCACCTATGCGGTCTTCGTCGAAGCAATACGAGAGGATGCTGTATTCGTTCATAAGATAAGCCACGAAAATCAGTCCGCCGGGTTTGGTCACACGCTTCGCCTCGTTCAGCGCCTTGAGCTTCTCCTCGTCGCCGATGAGATGATAGAGCGGACCGAGCAGCAGCGTCACGTCTGCCGTTGCCGTGGGCAGGAACGGCATGTCGCGTGCGTCGCCCTGCACCACGTCGGCTCCCGGTTCGCGCTTGAGGAACACCTCGATGTTGCGGCGCACCAGCTCCACTGCCTTCACCCGATAGCCTTCAGCCATGAGCGCAGAGGTATAGCGACCGGTTCCTGCTCCGATGTCGAGCAAGAACGAGTCGGGGTGGATGAAGCGGCGCAAGTGATGCATCGTGGTTTCAAACTCCACGATGCCGTGTCTGCGCTGCAAACGAAGGTCTTCAGGATGCTTGTTATAATGTTTCTCTATGTTGGATAATGCCATATATATGATTTTTCCAGACAAAGGTAATCATAACTTTCAACTTTCAACCCTCAACTCCCAACTTTTTCTTCTCTCAACTCCTAACTCAAAATTCCTAATTCAAAATTCGAGCTACGTCCTCTACAATCTGCTCGTCCAGCAGACGGTTGTCCGAAAGCAGCTGCTCCACGTCGTATCGGTCATACAGTCCCTTCTTCACTCCACCCACGAGCACCTTCATGTCCGACGTGCCGTAATATGAAGCGATGCGCTCTCCGAAGCCGCCGTCCTTGCTGCCGTCCTCCAGCGTCACCACCAGCTGATGGTCTGCCTTCAGCGCTTCCAGCGTCTCAGCGTCCACCTCGTTCAGGTAGCGAGGGTTGATGAGCGTGGCGTCTATGCCCTTGTCGGCAAGCAGTCGCAACACGTTCTCACCCTTCTGATAGAACGATCCGGCTGCGATAATCGCCACCTCAGAACCCTTGTGCATAACCTTATACTTGGCTTCATAACCATATTCCTCGTCCACCTTCTCCGTCGTGTGCACCACGCCGTTGCTCGGCATGCGGATGGCTATCGGCTTCTTGTCCTGAAGTATAGCCCAACGCATCATGGCGAAATATTCCTCGCAGGTGGTCGGAGCCAGATATATGAGACCCGGGATGCTGCAGAGCATCGGGATGTCGAAGAGGCAGATGTGCGTGATGTCGTTCATCGAGTTGACACCGCCACCCACTACGTTGATGACAGCCGGATTGATGTTGATGCACAGGTCCTGCGCTATCTGGTCGTAGGTGCGCTGCAAGAAGGTGCTGTATACGGTCCAGACGGGGTGAAGTCCGCCCTTTGCCATTCCCGAAATCATAGCCACAGCCTGTTCCTCGGCTATGCCCATGTCGATGTGCTGTGAGCCAGCCTCCTTGCGCTTGTCGGCTGTGAAGCCGGCTGCTGTCGGCGTTCCTGCTGTCACGGCGATGAGCGTCTTGTCCTGCTTCATCTCACGGAGCATCCAGTCGCTGAAGAGGTCCTGATATGTCTCGCACGGCTTCACCTCCGGCATGGTTCCGTCGGCATTGCGAACCGGACGGCTACCGTCGTCCAGATTGAACGGCAGTCCCCAATGCCATGCCTCCTTGTTCTTCACAGCGGGAGCATAACCGTGACCCTTCTCCGTGTGGATATGCACTACGGTGGGACGGTCGGTGTCCTTAACGCTACGGAACACCTCAATGAGCTTAGCGATGTCGTTGCCCTGCTCCAGGTATTTATAGTCGAAGCCCCACGCCTTAAACCAGTTGTGCTCGCACATGCCGTTGCTCTCGCGCAGTGCACGAAGGTTCTTGTATATTCCTCCGTGGTTCTCGGCTATGGACATCTCGTTGTCGTTCACCACGATGATGATGCCCGTGCCCAGCTCCGACGCCTCGTCAAGTCCTTCGAAAGCCTCGCCGCCCGACAACGATCCGTCGCCGATAACGGCAATGATGTTCTCCTTCGTGCCCTTCACGTCGCGTGCCTTCTGCAGTCCCGTGGCAAGGCTGATGGATGTGGAGGTATGTCCCACCTCAAAGTTGTCGTACTCAGGACACTCCGCCGGAGACGAATATCCTGATATGGCGTTCATGTCGTCCACGTTGCCGAGGAATCCGGCAGCACGTCCTGTCAGCACCTTATGCGGATAACACTGGTGGCTGACGTCAAACACCAGCTTGTCCTTCGGTGCATCAAACACGTAATGCAATGCCACCGTAGCCTCCACGAAACCAAGATTTGGTCCCACGTGTCCGCCATGCTTGCTGACACGATTGAGCACAGCCTGACGTGTCTCGTCAGCCACAATGTTAAGTGTCTCGATGTCCATGCCCTTAAGGTCGGCAGGTGTCTTTATCTTCTCTATATACATATCTTATAGCTGTTATTTGGTTATCAAAAAAACTTTCACGCTGCAAAGTTAAGCATTTTACCAAATAACAGCCATACCTCAATTTCAGAATTTATTACCAGTTGGGTGGTATTATCCCAAACGATACGAGCCTTCGTCCCAGTTGGTACGAAGGCTCGTTACATTTGGTGCACGCGATGCTTACTCCAGCGTCAGCACATGGCTGGTGCCGTCCTGCGCCGTGAATACGTTAAGGCCCACCTTCATCAGATAGTCGCCGCTATACTGCTTGCCGTCGCACTCCAGCTCCGACTGCTTGCCCGGCATCAGATTGGTCTCCTTTACGGTGTATGTCTTGCCAGCGTCCAGACCCTGCAGCTTCACGTTCTGCTGCGGCTCCTTATAGCGCGGATGCAGGTCGTAGGCGAAGAGCACCGCACGCTGCTTGTCCTTGCTGACATAATTGATGGCGCAATGGCTGCCCTCGTAGGGCGACACAAGGCGATACTGGTCGCCCTCCAGAATCATCGGCTTCATGCTGTTGTAGTTCTTTACTGCCTGCTGCACAAACTTATAGTCGTCAGCAGAGAGCGACTTGAGGTCGATGTCGAAGCCAAGCTTGCATGAGCTGCAGACGTCAGTGCGGAACTTCACGGACGGGTTCTTGTTCCAGTTTGTCACATGCGATCCCATCGTCTTCGCAGGGAAGAACTTCGACAGGCTCCACTGGATGTAGAGACGCTCGTACGGGTCGGTGTCGTCCGAGCACCAGAACTCGGTGAAGTACTTCAGCATCTCGTAGTCCATTCTGCCGCCACCGCCTGAGCAGAGCATCATCGGCAGCTTCGGATACTTCTTGTGAATGCGTGTGAGCACATTGTAGATGCCACGCACGTGGTCGATGTAGAAGTTGCCCTGGTTCTGCTTGTGATAGGGCGAGTAGATGTTCGTGATGACGCTGTTGCAGTCCCACTTAAAGTAAGCCACGTCGGGATTCTCGGTCATGATGCGGTCCACGATGCCGAACACATAGTCCTGCACCTTTGGATTAGAAATGTCGAGCACCAGCTGGTTGCGATAATAATATGTGTCGCGCTGTGGCTGCATAATCACCCAGTCGGGATGTTTCTCGAAGAGTTCGCTCTTGGGATTGACCATCTCCGGCTCAATCCATATTCCGAACTTCACTCCTGCCTTCTTAGCGTCTCTCACCAGTCCGGGTATGCCTTCGGGCAGCTTGCTCTTCGTGGCGTCCCAGTCGCCCAGTCCGGCATGGTCGTCCTTGCGCGGATACTTGTTGGCAAACCATCCGTCGTCGAGCAGGAACATATCCACGCCCAGATCCTTGGCGTCCTTCATCAGCTCGGCAAGGCTCTGCTGGTTAAAGTCGAAGCCCGTGTTCTCCCAGTTGTTAAGAAGAGTGAGGCGGTCGTCCATACCCATGTTCACCTGATACTGGCGTGCCCAGTTATGCAGGTTGCGTGAAGCCTCGCCCATACCGTTGTCGCTCATGGCGAAGATAAATTCAGGTGTCGTAAACACCTCGCCAGCCTTCAGCTTATAGTCGGAAGCATAAGGATTGATGGCAGGAATAACACGCAGAGCGCCCACGTTGTCCACCTCGAAAGTGAAGCGGAAGTTGCCGGGCCATCCTATCGTGCCGAGCATCACCTTGCCCTCGTTCTCCTTGGCAGGCTCGTCGAAGCCAAGCTCGAAGAAGGGTTCGGCGTGCATGGCAGCGCGTGTGCCGAGCTTGGTGTCGATTATCTTCTTGCCGCTGCTCAGCTGCGTGGTCTCGGGCTGTCCTTCCTTTGCCCAGTCGCTATGATAGTTGGTGAGGAAATACTTGTTGGCTTTAAAGTAGAGCATCGTCGAGCTGTAGCGCCACAATGTGATGGGCGACTTCTCCTTATGTGATATCTCGCTCCAAGCCTTTATGACGTTCTCCTTGGCGTATGCCACGTAATGGAGCTTCACGGTCAGAGGATAGACCTTGTCCTGAAGGGTGATTATGGTCTCCGTGCCACCCTTCACTGCCTTCTGCTCAGACGACTGATAATACAGGTAGGTGGTCATATTGCCGTCGGCGTGGGTTACTGCTACGGCTGGCTCGAAGTATTCCTCAGCGCCTGATGTGGCATACACCTCATGTCCGCGCTGGCTGACGGATCCGTCCGAAGCCGCATACACGTCCCACTTGAGGTTGTCATAGTCAGACGGATTAAGCATCTTGTCGCCGAGATAAACCTGATAGAGGCGGCCCTTCGGCGAAACTTTCATCACAAGGTCAGTCTTGTCCGTTGACACACGGATGGTCTTTTGGGCGAATGTCATGACCGATGTCATACACATTGCCGCAATCAGCATTATTGATTTTCTCATTGTTGTATGGTTTTTATTATTGGTAGATAATTCTTATTCTTGCTCATTCTCACATCATCAGAACTTGATGCCTGCGCTGAACTCCACTGTGAACGGGCGCAGGTAATTGCCGCTCATATACTTGCCGGCATACTTGCCAGCCTCTTCCTTCGTGATAAGCTCCGAGCCGCTGATGGTTCCCTTTGCTCCCTTCTCATTCAAGAAGTTGACAACGCTCACGCCGAGGCTGAGTTTCTTGTTGACATTCCAGTTGATGCCGCCGAAGGTTTCCCAATGACCGTTGAAGTAGAGTGCCTCCTGAAGGTTGGCGTAGGTCTTGCCGAAGTAGCGGAAGCTGAGCCATGCGTTGAGGTTCTTGGTGATGTCATACTTGGGATCCAGCTCGATGAGCACCTGCGGTATCTCCTTCACTATCTTGTTGTTGGCATTGACGCTCATGGTCTGACCGTCGCTGAACGTCACGCTGGCGTTATAGTTCTTATACACCGGCTTCTGATAAGTGAAGAGGGCGTGCATGTGGAAGTTCTTGAACGGGGTGATCTCGGCTGAGGTTGTCCATCCCAAGGTCTGGATGTTGTAGATGAGCAGCACCGTCTTGCCCTCTGATGTGCCGGGCTTCGTGAGGTTCTGCTGGTCGATGTTGTTGCTCTTCGATATGTATGTCACCATCGATGAGAGGTCTATCCAGTTGTTCCTGTAGAATATTCCGCCACGGATCAAAGGTATGGTCACACGCTTATACTGCTCCTCTGTAGGGCCGGTTCCGGCATACTCGCTGATGCGCGGGAAGCGGGTGGCTACGGTGGCGTCGGCTGTAAGACCAAACCGGTTGGTGACATTATATGTCATCTGCAATGTGGCAGCATAGTTGAGCTTGTCCTTTGTGACATTGGCTGGGGCGATGCTGTGCTCGGTAGCCACGACAGAACCGTCGGCAGCGGTGGAATAAGTGTTGTAGTTGCCGAGATGGAAGCCGCTGAAGCGTGATGTGGCTATCTGGTCGGCAGCCATGCGGTAATACTCCAGACGTCCGCCATAGAACACCTTGAACTTCGGCGAGACTCTCCATTCGTCGGTGAAATAGAGCGCCAGCTTATTCTCCGAACCCTTGGTATATTCAGGGCTAAGCTCGTTATAGCCGAACGTCTCTGAGCGACGGGCTGTCTGCGTGGGGTCGAGCGGATTGACGTACATCTGGCTGAGGGTTCGAGGATAAGCCTCCACGGTGCCGGCCCACTGGAATGACGAAGAATAATAGTTGAGATGGTAATACCATTCGTTTAAGCCTATCATCAGCTTATGACTGCCTATCTGCTTGCTCACCTCTGTGGTCAGAAGGGCGTTGCTCACCTTACCAATGTGGAGCCACGTGCGGCGTCCCTCTATGAGGCCGCTGTATGCCGAACCGTCGGGGAGCTGATAGCCGTCCGCCTCGCTTACCTCGGAGATGGTGCTGCCGCCGTAGTCCACGTAATTGGCGCGTGGAGCATTCATGTATTTAGCGTTAAGCTTCCACAGCCAGCCATTGTCAAACTGATACAGGCTTATCAATGCCACCTCATTGGCATGATTGTCATTGCCGTCGGTCATGTTCCATGTCTCCATCTTACCGGTCTTGGTGTTGAGATACCTGAACGATCCCTGACGCTGAACGTACGAATCGAGGCCGGGATCGAAGCCGGCAAGCTTCTTGATGCTGCCGTCACCAGCATAGATGAAGGGAGCTGCATTGGCGAAGTTGCCAGGGTTCTTGCTGTTAGAATACTTATATAATAAGGAGATTCTGCCCTTGCCGTCACCGAGGATGCGTGTCAGACCTAAGTGATAAATCTGCGTGCGGTCGGCGTAATCGGTGAAGCGGAGCTTGAAGCTGCCCGGATCGAAGTTCTGATACATGCCGGCTGTGTAGAGCCAGCGGTCGCCGATGCCGCCGGAAAGGTTGAGGTCGAAGTTCTGCATGCCGAAGTGATTGGCCTTATAGTTGAGCTTTCCGCTGAACTTCTTATCGCCCAACTCGCTGAAAGCCGAAACGGCATAAGCGATGTTGCCGGTCTTGATGGCGCTCTCGGAGGGCGTCATAAGGTCGGTGCCTTTCAGTGAAGCGTCGCTGCGCCAGTGGGCGGACAGCTTGTGCACGGACGAAGAATAGACGGCTGGCAAGCCGTTCTCATACACGGTGACGTCCTCACTCGGCAGTCCTATCTGGATTTCGCGAGGCTTGTTGGCATCAGCTGCGTTGAGCATGACGTTACGCTCTTCCTTCTTTGGCTGCTCCGAATCGTTGGCAGAATTGTTTTCTGTATGCGTTTGTGCATACATGCCCGTCGAGGCTGAAGCCATAAGGGCAAAAGAGAATGTTTTGAGTTTAAGGTTCATGTGTGATGCGTTTTTGTTTTCGATTGCAAAATTACTTGCTATATCGGCAGAATGTATGCCTACGTAAACGCAAAGTAGATAATAATGAGAAAACACAAAAGCATAACTTGCTAATAATCAAAATGTTCGTATGTTTAGAATTTTTTATCAAAGTAGATGGTTTTATTTCGGATATAAATGCTAAATTTGCAGCATTAAACCCAATAAACCATAGTTATGCGACTGTTTCTTTACATTCTTCTTATCCTTATGCCAGTGTCTGCTATGGCAAAACAGACTTTGGCTACTACGGACATCACGGACGAACGACACCTTCTGGAGCTTCTCGACAGCTATATTGAGAAGCGTGACGTTTATGCAAAACAGAAGGAAGAAAAGCTGAAACAGCTGAAGCTGCGCCTTAGAACTGCCGACAACAATGCGGCACGACTCGCCATTCTCGACAAGATTTATCGCGAATACTATACCTATCGTTACGACTCGGCGCTGGTTTACGCAGACCGCGGACTGGCTCTCTCGCAGAGCGACAACGACGCTTACTTCACCATGCTCAACCGGATCAACCGTGCAGCCGTGCTGTCGACGGGCGGACTCTACAGCCAGTCTGAAGCTCTTCTGAACGAAATAGGCAAGGAGGGCGTTCCGCCACGTCTCAGACAATACTATTATTACACCTTCACGTGGCTATATAATTACTGGGAGTCGTTCTGCGACAAGTCGGAATTCAAGGACGATCTGCACAAGAAGAAGCATCACTATCTGAAGCTGACGGTCAGCGCCACCAGCAATGACAATACAGCCCTGCATGCTTATCTCAACGCCGAACTTGCCTTCATGCAGAATCCTTTGGGCAAGAACGTGCTGAGCCTGTATACCACAGCCCTTATGCATAGCCCGGTCAACAGCCGTGTGCACGCCTCGGCGGCATACTGCATAGCACGCTATTATCGCGAGATTGGCAAGACGCAGCTCTACGAGAAATACATCATAGAAGCAGCCATATCTGATATGGTGTGTCCGTTGAAGGAAAATCTGGCGCTGCAGGAGTTTTCCACATATTTATATAAGAAGGATGCAAAATACGCTGACCATGCAGCACGATACATTTATTGCTCCATGGAGGACGCAAAGTTCTATAACAACCGTCTGCGAATGCTCGAGATATCGAACATCCTCCCCATCATCGCCACTGCCAACCAAGAGGCATTGGCGCATAAGGAGCGCATCGTGAGGGGCGTGCTGGCTGTGGTCAGCTTTATGTCGCTCGTACTGTTCGCAATGGCTATATTCGGATATAAGCAGAACAAGTGGCTGGCAAGAAGCCGACGTGAGATAAGAAGCCAGAACAGACAGCTCACCGAACTGAACGAAAAGCTCATTGCCACCAACCACCGACGCGAAACTTATATGCGACTTTTCATGGACATCAGCGCCGTCTATATACGCAAACTCATAGAATATCGCAAGCTCGTCAGCCGTAAGATAAAGGCAAATCAGGCAGCAGACCTCCTCAAGACCATCAACAGCTATAAGTTGGCGGAGGAGGAAGCCACTACCTTCTATACACGTTTCGACCGAGCATTCATCGAACTATATCCTGGCTTCGTGGACGAGCTGAACGCCTTGCTCATGCCTGAAGCCCAAATAGAGCTGCCCTCCCCAAACTCGCTCACCACGGAAGCACGCATTTATGCCCTTATGCGACTGGGCGTGACGGACAGTCAGGAGATAGCCACGCTGCTCTTCTATTCCACGCAGACCATCTACAACTACAAGTCGGCAATGCGTACGCGTGCCATTAACCGCGACACGTTTGACGAGGACATCAGCAGACTTTGCCATATTGGATAGCATTGTTCTCCCACACAGCAAAAAAAAACTATTTTTTCTTGCAGAAAGCTTGCACGATTAAATCCATTATACTATATTTGCATCAGAAAACTAAGCGGAGTGACATAAATCACACCGAAGACTACAACTATGCTTAATGACGAAGAAGCACACAAAACAAAGAACTAAACACAATAATTAAAAACTTGACTAATACAAGACTACTATATGATAAGATTTATAGCACTCTTCTTCTTGGCGCTCGCCATGCAGACTGCATCAGCCCAAGACAACAACAAGAAGGAAGTCTGTATCAGATTTAGGGTGGCATCGAGCGTTCTCGACACCAAATTCGCTGACAACGAAGCCAACCTTAACAATGTTATAGAGTTTCTTAACGAAGTCACTAACGACACCACACTCGAACTTACTAAGGTGACGTTCTGCGGATCGGCATCACCTGAAGGTGGCAATGCGTTCAACCGTAAGCTCGCCAAGCGTCGCTGCGCCAACATGGAGCAGTATGTGCGCCAGCGCATCAGCTTGCAGGACAGCATCGTCGTACGTCAGGAATGGTCTGACCCCTGGGACAAGCTCGCTTACTACGTGGAGCAATCGGATATGCCTCACAAGAAGGAAGTGCTACACCAGCTGCTCGAAACTCCGGAATATACATATAATAAAAAAGGAGCGCTCGTGGACAGCCGCAAGAAGCGACTCATGGACATGAACTACGGACGTACATGGAACTATATGCTCGACAAGTTCTTCCCATCCATAAGAAACGCCAGCGCAATCCTCGTCACCATACGAAAGAAGTATGAGACACCGGAACCGGAGATAGTGGAGAAGCCGGTGGAGGACACCAAGCAGACAGAGACTGTGGTTGAGCCGGAACCAATCATTGAGGTGGACACCACCTCTCCCGCATACTTCGCCATCAAGACCAATATGCTCTACGACGCTCTCCTCGTGCCTAATATCGGAGTGGAGGTTTCGCTCGGAAAGCGATGGACGGTAGCGGCAGACTGGATGTACGGATGGTGGAACCATAACAATAACCATCGCTACTGGCGCATCTACGGAGGCGGACTCAGCATACGAAAGTACTTCGGAGCAAAGGCTGCCGAGAAGCCGCTGCAGGGACACCACATCGGACTGAACGCACAGATGCTCACCTACGACTTCGAGTTCGGAGGAAAGGGATATATGGGCGGCGTGCCGGGCGGAACTCTCTGGGACCGCATGAGCTACACCGTCGGTGCAGAATACGGCTACTCAATGCCGATTGCAAAAAGACTTAACATTGACTTCAGCCTCGCTGCTGGATATATGGGCGGACGTTATTATGAGTATATTCCGCTCGACGGACACTACGTATGGCAAGCCACTAAGGACCGCAAGTGGATTGGACCCACTAAACTGGAGGTTTCGCTTGTATGGCTTCTCGGACATGGCAACAACAACACGAAAACGAAGAAAGGAGGCGAGAAATGATTAACTGCAAGAAATCAGCCAGACTGATGATCGGCACACTGTGCGCTATGGCTCTCGCCATGCCCACGCTCACCTCGTGTGAGCATAAGGACTTGTGCTTCGATCACGACGTCCACTCACCTAAGTACGACTTCCGCGTCGTGGCTACGTACCAGCAGGAATGGGAGCTCAATCTGAACGAGAAGGTTTGGAGCTCAGAGGCTGAATGGCCGGAGAAGTATGGCATGACCTACGACGGACTGCGACCTGCCGTCCCTGCCGGACTGCGTATGCACGTCTTCAGCGAGTCGGGCGTCAACGATATGATCAATATGCCTGCGGAAGGCGGCGTAGTGGGACTACAGCCGGGCGACCATCAGCTGCTGTTCTATAACAACGACACGGAGTATATCCTCTTTGACGATATGTATTCTTTCGCTTCGGCAAAGGCAACGACGCGTACACGAACCAGATCCACCTATATGGGCAATCCCTTCAAGAACAACGACGCAAAGGGCGAGCCTACGGTGACAATGCCTGACATGCTCTATGGCAACTATAACGCCAAGTATACGTCAGAGCGTACAACAGAAATGCCGGTGATGAACGTGACAATGCACCCGATGGTGTTCAAGTATCTCGTGAGATACGAGTTCAGCAAGGGTCTGAAGTATGTCAGCCTTGTGAGAGGAGCGCTCTCGGGAATGGCAGCATCAGTATATATGAACAATGGTCATACCACAACCGACGCAGCCACCCTACTCTACGACTGCACTCTGGAACCGTGGGGAGCGCAAGCCATTGTGACGTCGTTCGGCGTTCCTGACTGGCCCAACTCGCTCTATCAGCCCACACGAGGACCGCGCAGCTATGCGCTCAACCTGGAGGTAAGACTGAAGAACGGACTTATAAAGAGTTTCGACTTCGACGTCACAAAGCAGATTGAGGCTCAGCCTCAGGGCGGCGTAATCGTGGTGAAGGGGCTGGAAATCTCTGACGAGGACGGAAAGCAAGGCGGATCAGGATTCGACGTTTCGGTTGACGGCTGGGGAGATTACGAGGATATCGTGATTCCGCTGAAATAACACAAGAAACGACTGACACACTAAACAACGACTTAAACATTTCTATTTTTATATTCAATTTATTAACAACCAACTCAAAAATTTAACAAATATGAAGAAGTTCTTTATTATGGGTATGGCTGCTATGGGTCTTGCACTCACAGCCTGCAACAACGACGAGACTGTAGAGGTAGCTAAGGGTAATGCTATCGGTTTCAACTCTTTCGTGAACAAGAGCACACGTGGTGCTGCTGACGACGTAACTCTCAAGAACCTTGGTTCTTTTGAACTGTACGGCTGGCGTGGTGATGACGTACTCTTCAACAAGCAGGTAGTAAACGTTGCTGAGAATGGTGCAAGCACATACTCACCTCTGAAGTATTGGGAGGCTGGCAAAACTTACAACTTCGAGGCTATCGCTCCTAAGGCTGGCGAAAAGGGTGTTGAATTCGCTGCTGCCAAGAATGGCGGTACTATCACATTCACGAACAATGCCACAACTGACCTCCTCTATGTTAAGGCAGAGGAAAAAACAATGGGTGCAGAAATCGCTGCTGCTCCTGCTGCAGTTGAGCTTAACTTCGCTCACCAGCTTGCTCGCGTGAAGTTCACATTCAAGAACACATTCCCCAATACTGCTGCTGCTAAGCTTACCATTAAGGACGTAAAGATTACCAACGCTTACGAGAAAGGTTCTATCACTCCTGCCGCTGCAAATGCTAAGTGGACCGTTAACGCAACTAACAAGAATCTCGTAGTTGCTTTCGCAAATAATACAGAAAAGGCTCCTATAGATCTCGCAGCAGGTACAGGTTCTGGTGAGACAGACCACATGTATCTCATCCCGACAGCTGAAAATACAGAGTATACCGTAACATTCACCGTTACTCTCGATCAGGGTGGCGTTACAACAGACTACAACCATACTGTTAGATTCAATACAGAGCAGAAGCAGGGCTTGAGCTACAACTACATTGCTGAGATCAACGAGAATAACATCAACCCGGATCCGAACGTACAGCTCTTCCCGATTGTGTTCAAGACTACTGTTAGCGACTGGGCAAATTTCAATGACGAGCCTAAGATCATGCAGTAATCGACTCCTTTCATAGATGTGCGCCCCTATCCATACGCACACCAATGATACAAACCACGCTCTTCACCCATAGCATCGCTTATGAGTGAAGAGCATAGACAAAGAAATGTAACAGGGTGTAAGGGGTTGAATGTTCCCCTTACACTCACCAATTATCTTTTAAACCAACAAAAACTAACAATGATGAAAGGAATACATAATATACACAAAATGACAGCCAGCATCGCTGCTGTGCTCCTGTCAGCGTCCCTCTTTTCATGCAGCAGCGATGACTTCTTCGGAAAGGCGGAGGGCACCGAGGGTATCAGCTTCGGAGTGACTGACGCTGCTGAAACACGCGCTGCCAACGTTAACGACGCAAAGACCGTAGCCCACTATGTCCTGCGCACTGACGCTTCAGCAGACACTCTCTGCGTACGAGCCATTGTCACAGACGGCATCGGCAACAACGACAACAAGCCAATGACGCGTGCTGCCATGCAGACCACAATGTACGACAAGTTTAATGTCGTGGCAGCATACAAGGAAGACGGCAATATCGGCTCACAGTTCTTCATGAACGAGATAGCCACCAACAACGGAACGAATTGGGTTCCACAACGCATCTATTATTGGCCAGGCTCCAACCGCCAGCTCCGCTTCTTGGCATGGGCTCCAACGGATGCCACGTTCCAGGCTGTACCAAACTCACCGACAGCCACAACCCTACAGTACACCACTCCCGCAGAAGCAAAAGATCAGCGCGACCTCGTTGCCGCAGCTACAGACTTCATGGACAGTCCTGCCAAAGAGGGCAACTGCATCCCCGTAGGTCTGCAGTTTAAGCACCTGTGCACCGCTGTAAAGATAAAGACTGGCGCACAAATGACCGCCGGTACAATCAAGAGCGTTAGCATCACCAACGTAAAGAACTCCGGTTCGTACGACATGGTTAGCTCTACATGGACTCTCAACGACGGCACAGCCAACTTCACCGTCACACCTAATAAGGCAACAACTGGCACTACTCCGAACGGAACCGACCTCAACGAGGGCGAATCCACACTCATGCTTCTGCCCCAAACCTTAGGCGCAGACAGCAAGCTCGAAGTAAAGTTCCACGATGACATCTCAGGCAGAGACCGCATTCTGAGCGCATCTCTCAACGGAGCAGAATGGCCAATGGGCAAAACCGTAACATATCGCCTGTCTATTACTCCTGAGTATGAGCTGAATATTGACAATGTAGCCGAAACTGTTGACGCTCACTACGTGGTGCAACCAATTAAGGTGAGATTAGCCAACTTAACGCCAAATACAAAATGGACTCTCACCACCAAGATTGATGGAGAGATATACAACGGCATTGACGTATCGGTACTGTTGGACAACCCAGAAGACGGAGCACTCAATGTCGCTAAGCAGGGATTCTGGATTGATAAATATGTTGAAATCAAAAGAAATGACGAAGGTGAAATTATAAGTAAAAAGCTAACCAACCAGACCGCAAGAGGTACAGCTACTGTTACTGGTACTGGCAGCCTTGAAACAAACGCATACGTTTTCATTCCTGAGAACATAGGCAATACCGATCGCAACATAACCATTACATTGAAAGTAGATGGTTCTTCAGATGCTGATGCATACAAGAAGACCATTACACAGAAATGTCCAAGTTGGAATGGCAGCAATGTGGGATATGAACGCTTTGAAAAGGACAATGAAGGCATCTATCCTTTCGGGTTCTTATGGGACAGAAAGGTAGAATATAGCTATCAAGGCTTCTTAGCACTATTATTCAAGTGGGTTGCCAATTCATACAAAACGGCAGATGTAGACTATTTGACAACAAAGTATACATTCCAACTTTGGTTCAAGTCAATAACTACTGCGACCATTGACTATACAGCTATTAACAACAGTTTGAATGTCGGAATGAATACTGATGACGGATTGGAAAATACCAGAAAACTGTATACATTCAAGAACATTGGTTCTATAAGTGAATTGGAAAACGACTTTGATAACTTGAAAATCCTTGGTTATAAATGGCAAAATAAGAAAACCGAGGGAGGTCATTACGAGACAGTTAAGAACTTTGCAGCTAAGATGGCTGTAATGAGAAACAAATTTAATGTAGAAAAAAGAGAACAAAAAGACCCAGAAGGCAACAAAGTTATATTCTATGTTCCTGATATAGAGGAAAAAGATATTGTATGGTATCTCCCTGCAAGCAATGAGCAAAAGGGAATTACAGATATAGAATATCCCTTGTCTGGTACATATTGGAGTTCTACCGCAGCCGACGATAATACACATGCATATGTATATTCAAGTAGTGGTGAATCGGTTATAGGAGAACGAATGGCAGCACATAAGATTCGTGCTGCTCGTAGGAAATAACAAATAAATAGAGGGTGTATCAAACAACTGTCCAAACACAGTTTTTTGATACACCCTCTCTCTTTATATCCAACTCCTACAGTTTGCATTAGCAGCATGCGCTAACTTAGGAGGCTATGGCGTCTCGCCGTAGCCAATTACAGATTACGAATTAATATGCTGTGTTCTGCGGATCGAAATTTGTCCAACCGTCGAGCCAGTTGTCGTTAGCATTGAAAGCTCCGATGTATGTCACTGGAGTGAACCATGAGTCGAGTCCTGAGAAGTTCTGCGCTCCGAAGAGGCTGCTGCCTGACTGCGGCATGAAGGCTACGCCAACACCCTTGACGTCGGTAAGCATCAATGATGACTTGTCAGCGAAATAGCGGTTGTTGTTCTCCGGCAACTCGAAGAAGGTGTGTGAGTAAGACTGCTTGCTGTCTGCCTTTACTGCCTTAGCCTTATAGTCATACTCCTTATCCTCGTAGCACTTATTGGCGTCAGAGCCAAGTATGTCAGCATTGGCGATGAAGATGTTCTGGAAGCGCAGCTTGCCAGCCTTTGCCTGTGCTGGAGTGTCACCCTTCTCACCGTCGATAATCAGACCGATAGGCCAGTCTGTCACTACAGAGTTGACACAGTTAAGGCGTGACGAGCGGCGAATCTGCATACCAGCCTGGAACTTGCCAAGACCTGAACCGTTGTTGGGGAAGTAAGAGCCGGCTGTGATATACGAGTTGCTGTTCTGGAAGTCAGAAGCGCTCTTAGGACCTACGAAGGTGATGTTGGAGAATGTGGCTGTAGTGATCGGCGTTGCTCCCGTGGCACCGTCAGCACAGTTGTCGCTTTCGAAGCCGTTGCTCTGGCTTTGGTCTGCAATGCGCGGATCGCGTACGGAAAGACCGAACTGCACCTTACCTGAGAATCCGTTGTCAGTATCGAAGTCGTCATCCCAACCCTTGTAGGCAACAAGGTACTTACAGTTGACAGCACCACCGAACCATTCGTATGAGTCGTCGTTGGAGTAAGACACCTGCACGTGGTCAATCTGTGTGCCCGAGCCTACGGAACCGAGCGTCAGACCATTGATTTCCTGGTCAGCCTTGAAAGGATAACCGGCAAACTCGATACGTGCATAGCTCAACACACCAGAGTTGTCAGCGTCGTCGTTGCCGCCGTGCTTGGTGCGCGGACCACCCTCAATCTGCATCTCGGTCTGATTATTATGTGCCTTACCACAGATAATCACACCACCCCAGTCGCCCGGTCGGCGCTGTCCTACAGCCTGTGCAGAGGTGAAGACAATAGGAGCATCAGCCGTGCCCTGCGCAATGAGCTTGCCGCCACGCTCCACGATGAGAGCAGCCTTAGTGGCTTTGTCGCCCTTGATGACGGTGCCCGGCTCGATGGTAAGCTCAGAGCCAGCACCTATATATATCCATCCCTTAAGAGTGTAGACACCCTTCTTGAGAGTCTGCTTGCCTTTGAATACGAGTTCCTGGTCGCCGTTGCCGATTACCTTGCCCTCGGCATTGTCCTTGCCATCCTCTCCAAAGAGCAGGTGGTCGCAAGCCTTCAGACCACCGTCAGTGGTCCATGTGTAGGCTGTGTCCTGACCAGGAGTAGGATCGTCGTCATTACTGCAGCTGCTCATTGTGGCAGCCATCATCAGGATGCCCATGCATCCGAAAAGATACGTCTTGTTCATAATGTTTTAAAAATATTGATTAGAACTTATATATTATCTGTAAACCTATGTTGCGTCCCGGCTTATAGCAGCGCGAAACTTCCTCTTTCTCCTTGCTTGTGCCGTCGGAATACGTCACCTTAGCAAACTGCTTGTAGTAGACACGTTCGGCAAGGATGTCGCGGACATTGAACTTCATCTCCCAATGACTGCCCCACTTCTTGCCTACGGAGAAGTCGAACGTGTTGCGCGGCATCTCATAGCTGTGAGGCACGCGGGCGTTGTCGTCGCTTGCCGAGCTGCCCTCGCTGCGACCTACACCGATGATTCGCTTGCCGATGCGATTATAAAGAAGGGCGATGTCGAGCTGGTGAGCCTCGTTCTTATAGAACAGTCCTGTATTGACAAGGTAAGGCGACTGGCCCTGCATGGGTCGGTTCTCTTCCTTCGATCCTTTCTCAAACTTCACCTTACTCTTTATAAGCGCTCCGTTAAACGACCAGCTGAAATTCCTTAAGCCGATAAACGAGAGGTCCTTGCGGATGTCAAGCTCGATGCCATAGTTGGCTGCGCTCTTGGCGTTCTTGTAGGAATAGATAAGATTGGTTCCGCCTGCAACGGTGTAAGTCCACTCGATGGGCGAATCGAAGTTCTTGTAGAAGGCGGCAAGCGAGACGGTCTCGCCGCGAGAAGGATAGAACTCGTATCGCAAGTCCACGTTGTCAACGTAGCAGTTCTTAAGCTCCGTATTGCCCTGCACGTCGCTGGCAAGGTCGAAATCATAGAATACGGACGACGAAACCTCACGAAACTCGGGGCGATTGATGCTGCGTCCGTAAGAGAGACGGAGCTGGTGCTTATCGCTGAACTTATACGTGGCGTTGACAGAAGGGAAGAAATCGTCGGTGCGATAGTGACGGCTGGTCTCGCTCTTCTCATAGTCGCGGGTGTTGGATATCAGCTCCATATCGTTATGCTCAAAGCGGACTCCTGCCTGTACGCCAAGCTTTCCGAAGGGCAGCGAGGCTGAAACATATCCTGCACCGAGAGTGTTGTGTCCGCGATAATTGTTTCGCATCTGAAGCTGCTCGAACATATAGAGGCGGTCAGCGCCCATATACTGCTCGTCGCTCAGCAGGGACGTGATGTCGATGTGCTGGAAATCGGCAGGAAGCGTGTTGGCAGCGGGGTTCCACTGATAATAGAAAGCACGCGTACGATACTCCCTTGTGCGATATTCACCGTAGCCGCCCACCTGCAAGGAGGGAGTCCAACCGGCGAAGTCGAACGAGTGTCGGTCGTTAATGCCAATGGAGAAGATGTGCTCGTCGAGCTGTGTCCATTCGCGGGATATGTCGTTGCCGGTATGCAGGGCTATGTCGCCGGGATTCTGCATATCGTTGAGAAGGTATCGCCTACGGTCAGGCAGACGGCGGTTAGCATACGCGTACCCGACACTCCAATCGAGGGCATCGCCAGTGAAGGTATGCTTTCCGGTTAGCTGACCGTTATAGGTGGTGCGTGAGCGATAGTAATATTCCGCACTATGCTCCTGATTGGACTGTGCGTCGACTCCCTCACGCCATGTATATCGGTTTGTGGAAAGCTGGTTAAAGATGTTCTTAAGCTGATATTTGTGATTGCCGTCCCGTGAGAGGAACGTCAGATTGAGCATCGCTCCGAGGCGCACATTGTTGTTGAACTGGTCGTCAGTGGAATGGCGCAGATAATTGGAGCGGTCGTTAGTGGCATCATATATACCGAAGAGATTGTTCTCCATATCGGTATATGTGCGATACTCGTTGGTGTAATTGAGGGCGGCAAGCAGACCAAGCGTGCGTCCGTTGAGCTTCCAACGGTGCGCCAGACTTGCGGCAAGCTTGAGGTCGCCTATAGGATTACGGCTCTTTACGCGCCAGTCATTGTTGAGTCCGTTGCCGCGAAGGTCGTAGAGATTGTCGCCGACCTTACCGCCTGCATTATCAAGCAGCGGACGCAGAGAGGCGTCGATGCCTCCCTTCAGACTGCGCAAGCCATTGTCGAAAGCAAGAAAGTCGGTGGCTGAGCCTTTGCCGTAAGAGAAACGCTGGAATGCGGAAGAAGTGTTCCAGTTGCCACCGACCGAAAAGGTTAGATTGTTTTCTGTTGGTATTTCCTTTGTGTTTACGATTATGAATCCGCCCGAATAGTCAGCAGGATATTCTGCCGACGGCGACTTCACAATGGTAAGATTGTCAATCTGAGAGCTTGGAATGATGTCAAACGAGAAGGCTCTCGAGTCAGCCTCGCTTGAAGGCACGGCACCGCCGTTCACCCATACGTTGTTGTAACGCTGCGACAATCCGCGCACCATCACAAACTTGTCGTCGATAAGGCTCACGCCCGGCACACGGCGTATCACCTCACCCGCATTGGTGTCCTGCGTCCGGCTTATCTCCTGTGCCGAAACATTGCTCACTATGACGGGACTGTTTTTGGCTACCTGAATCATTGCCGCATCTGTGGAGCGACGCTCCACGGCAGTGACCACCACCTCTTTCAGCTTCTGTTCGTCAGGAAGCATCGCGATGCTCACGGCATCCTCCGTCGGTGCGTCCGTCACCCGAACCCCGTCAATTCGCTGGGGCTTATATCCTACATAATTAATATATAAGGTGTAGGAGCCTTTCTTGAGTCCATTGAGTTGGAAGTTGCCGTCAATGTCTGTGACGGCTTTAAGGTTGGTGCCCTCCACAGTCACGACAGCACCGATGAGTGTCTCGTGAGAGTTCTTGTCCACCACATTGCCCTTAAGCTGCTGGGCAAGTGCTGTCGTTGTGGAGCCAATCATAAGCAGCGCTGTGGCTGCAAAGGCTATCCTGTTGCTACGTTTCGTCATTATCTTCTTTGCTAACTTTTTACGGTTGCAAAGTTACACCCGAAATGTTGCAACAGGATTGCACGATGGTTGTAAAGCGTTGACGAAGGAGTTAAGAAAAAGCTACAACCTTACATACGGATTTAAATTCTATAACTTCTGAACTTGCGAAAGTTCAATATCTAATAATATACGTTAAAATCAATATCTTACATACAGTTTCTGGTTATATCCACAACCAACGAATCGGCTTTTGACGTATCTTTGCCAATAGAAAATCTAAAACATTAGATAAACCCATCAATCATTGGAAAGATGAAAGAATTCAATACATTAACACGTGGCGAAATGCAGATAATGAGCATTCTGTGGGACAACGGTCGTGGCATGACTACGCACGAGATAATCGACGCTTATCCCGAACCCAGTCCCGCCTACTCCACTATTGCCACGTTTATGAAGATTCTGACCCACAAGAAGTACGTCACATCCTACAAGCGTGACGGTGGTGGCAAGACTTACGTGTTCTCCCCTCTCGTAACAAGAGCCGAATACACGCGACAGGCTATGAAGGAAGTTAAGAAATCGTTCTTTGGCGGCAGCTTACACTCGCTAATATCGTTCTTTGTTAAAGAAGAGAACATCTCAGACGAGGAACTGGAGGAAATACTAAGTCTGATAGACAAAGGAACGGAGAAAAGAGACAATTCAAGAACAGCAGACCTATGATACTACCTTATATTATAAAATCAGCCCTGACCTTGGCACTGCTCTACACTTGCATTATGCCATTGCTTGAAAAGGAGACATTCCATCGTCTAAACCGAATAATTGTCCTTGGATGTCTGCTCCTGTCATTCATAATTCCATTGATTCATTTCACCGGTGGCACAAATCAAACGATAGACATGGTTCGTCAGGCGGTTCAACTGCCGGAAATACTGATAGACGGCAACGCAAACAAGCAGTCTGTATGGAGTCTGACAGACATCCTTATCTGCATATATACACTCGGTGGCGTGGCTATGTTATCCTTGACAGCGATACAGACTATGTCTCTGATGCTGCGTCTGCGCCGATGCGAGCATATCACCGACAACAAAGGCAATGTCATTGTCCTCACCGATTATGCCACAAGTCCGTTCTGCCTCTTCCATTACATTGTGATGAGCCACGACGACTACGCCAACAACCGCAGTTTCGTACTGACGCATGAGCAGGAGCATATACGCCTGCGCCACTACATAGACCTCATCATTCTTCAATTCGCCACTATCATACAGTGGTTTAATCCGTTCGTGTGGCTGATCGGCAAGAACCTTAAAGCCATACACGAGTTTGAGGTGGATGAGGCAGTCTTAAACAAAGGCATTGATGCAACACAATATCAAAAATTTCTTGTAGTCAAGGCGGTCGGCAATCGTCTGCAGCCATTTGCCAACAACCTTAACAAAGAATCACTAAAACGAAGAATCATTATGATGAACCAGAAAAGATCAAACCGATGGATGATGCTTAAGGCATTACTTGTCATCCCGGTGGCGACATTGGCAGTCAGCGTTTTTGCCAATGGTAAGAATGTGAGTGAAACGGCAAAAGAGCCTCACCCACAGACAACCACCCAAACGAAAATCCATGACGCCGTAGAGGAGATGCCCGAATTCAATGGCGGACAATTGGCGATGATGGAATTTCTCATGAATAACATGAAATATCCACAAGCAGCTGTCAAAGCAAAGCAGCAAGGCAAGGCTGTCGTCGGATTTGTTATCAGAAAAGACGGAACCGTAAGCGACGTACACATCACAAAGTCAGCAGGCTATGCCGTTCTTGACGAAGAGGCTATACGCGTGGTGAAGGCTATGCCTGCTTGGAAGCCTGGCAAGCAGAAGGGCGAGCCGGTAAATGTGAAGTACAGCGTGCCGATAACTTTCAAGCTTAAATAATAGAGAAAAGGGAATGTAAGAATACTGTTACTGTATTTTTACATTCCCTTTGTTTATTGCATAATCAGCTTAATTCATTTCAGTCTGAACTCTGCCTCCAACTCTATCTCCATTAACGTTGACACGCTATATACGCCCTCCGAGAGTCTGCCACTTTCATAATAGCTTCTCTTGTATGCATCGCCGATATCCTTCAGATTCCATGAAGTCGGAATTACGAGCAAAATTCCCTCACCAGGCTTTATCTGTCCGTTAGCCTGCATCCATTCATAAGCTTTCGTCGTACCTGATCGCGTCAGAGGATGACGATTTTGTGTGTTTGCATCAAGAATACTTGGAAGCCCAGACAAACGACACGTGTTCTGTGTATGGTTAATAACAATCATACGAATAGAGTCTGACCGTGACGACAGGACACGACACTCGAAAGCTCCACACATACTGCCAGTCGCTGTCGGAACGATACTGTCGGATGTCAACTTAAAATGCGGATTTATATTAAAATGCACTTTCTTGCATAATTTGTAAGTACCATTTTTCAATGGAGTGGCAAACTTATTTGAGGAGAATTCCATTTCTGCAGACTTACCTGTTAGCAACTCATAGCCAAGATCAGTGAAACCACCTTTAAAAGGCATTCTACCCCATCCTTCTGCATTCTTTTTATATACTTCAAAGCGATTTCCATATGAGCTGTTCGGACCATGCAGGTTGGCCATTGTATAACAGAAACTGCTTTCATCACAATTTGCTACACTGTCTTTCATCGTCAACGTATAAGCCATATTGCCCGTAGTGGTAGCCCCTGACACTCGGTAGAACATAGTGTAATAGCTACGGTATCTGCCAATCGGAGTGATTCGCAACTTGCTTATATCCGTATATTCACTATCGGCTACGTCAGCCACAACAGCCGAATCAGCATTCGAAGCATTCTCTGCCTGACGTGCCTGTGATGAGCAACCAAAGGCAACAGCAAAAGTTGACAGTAAAAACAATAAGTATTTCATAAGCGGTAGTTGGTTTATATATTGTGATTAATATTGTATATTCAATTCTTCCTCAACATCAAGTCAGCAAGCAGAACAGCCAATTCTTTTTCTTCCTTTGCTGCATTCTTTGATTTCCATACCACAATAAAGCGTACGCTTGCCGATGCAACATTATAACCCTTAGTCTCCCATTTGGCAAGTTTGTCTATCATGCCTTGTGAGAGTCGGGCTATGGCTTTGCCTGTTGGAGCACAACACAGATA